>Ga0208597_1000207_pt1 | contig 22565 bp, 19 predicted proteins | sample LakMenEpi05May12_FD_150673 | JGI IMG/M metagenome (GOLD analysis project Ga0208597, IMG submission 150673) | Freshwater microbial communities from Lake Mendota, WI - 05MAY2012 deep hole epilimnion (SPAdes) | ecosystem: Environmental > Aquatic > Freshwater > Lake > Epilimnion/Euphotic zone ...
AAGGTGAACTTACGAGGAAGTCGACGAACAAAGTGAGTCGACAATCCGAGAGAGGGTATGGCGAACTTGTTGGGATGACAATGCGTAGCATTGGCAATTCCGAAATAAATCATCACTATTCCAATAACCTTTTCATAATTAAACATGTTAAATGATTAATATCATATGTCGTTCTTATAAAAAAGAAAAAGATTCTTATAACTTTGCATCGATTTGAAATACACATTTGTCATAATATTAATTACTGCACTGATGGCACAAACCTTTTCAAGGTCTATTGCCATGGCTGATTATATGGTGAATCTAGAGGCATATAAAAAAGCCTGTGTAAACAAGGCAAAACCCATGTTGAATTGTAATGGTAAGTGTCAGATGCTCAAAAAAATAAAAAAGCAGCAGGGCGATTCTGGAACTGGTGCGCCTGCTCCCAAATTCAATCAATTTGAATTAGTCTTATCTTCTAGGTCTTTTTATCCAAGTATTGATGTTATAACTACTAATCGCATTTCTTCATTTTACACTTATGCAGATGATTTTTCATCTAACTATTTAAGTTCAATTTTCCATCCTCCAGGAGCTTAGTTTTATCTTTTATCTTATTTCCTAACCAATGTTCTTAGTGCAATTATACACTACTAGGTTCACTTGCGTATAGGTCTATCTTATTATTTAAAATTAAATCGGAATGAAAAAATCGATCTTATATATATTATGTATTCTTATTAGTAATGTTGCTATTTCTCAGCAAAGCAAAAACATTAGTGGAAAAGTGTATGATGCATACACAAAGGAAGCCATTCAAGGGGCTGTAATTACAGACGCTAAAACTAAAATAACTACTAAAGAAAATGGTAGTTTTTCGATGGCTTCATCTGAGCCAATAATAACTGTTACTGCTTTAGGATATGAGTCAAAAACAGTTTCAATTTCGTCAGAAAATATTGCGATAGCCTTGCACCCATCACAATATATATTAGACCAGGTGGTGGTGACTGCTAATAAAACAAACGAAAAAAGGAGTGAAGCGCCAATTGCAATAACTACTATCAATAAACAGACTATGGATGATGCTAAAGCGCAAAGAATTGATGCATTATTAAATAAGGTAAGTGGGGTGTATATGGTCAGCTTGGGTAACGAACAACATCAAATGAGTATTCGTCAGCCAATGACAACAAGAAGCCTTTTCTTGTATATGGAAGACGGTATTCCAATTAGAACAACAGGTGTATATAATCATAATGCCTTATTAGAAATGAACCTTCCAGCTGCTAAAAGCATAGAAGTGATTAAAGGGCCTTCATCTGCCTTATTTGGGGGAGAAGCCATTGGAGGTGCGGTTAATATAATAACCCAATCAGCTCCGGCATATACAGGGGGAAATATAAGTGCACAATTTAACAACACTGGATACCAAAGAGCAGATGGACAAGTTGGTACAACTATCGGTAAATGGGGTGTTTTGGCAAGTGGTTATTATGCAAAACGTAAAGATGGTCCTATTGAGCATAGTGATTTTAATAAAACATCTATTTCTTTAAGAACAGATTACAAGGCGAATGAAAAACTAACTTGGACAAATACTTTGGCTTATATTGATTATTACAGCGACATGACTGGCGCCTTAGATAGTTTAAAATATTTTCAAAAGAATTTCAGTTCATTGCAGTCGTTCACTTTTAGAAGTGTTTATGCTTTGAGGTATAAATCAATATTATCTCAACAATGGAATAAGAATAGCAATACCAGTGTTTCTTTTTTATACAGAGACAATTCTATTAAGCAAAATCCTTCTTATTCCATAGCTTCCACTACAAATAAAACTTTGTTTAAAGGGCAAATTAATGACAACGCTTTTAAAACAAATGCTGTAATAGCGCAACACACTCAAAAATTTGAATGGTTAAATGGGAAGTTAATTGCTGGCGCTACAATGGATTTTAGTCCTCAGTCTTATTATGCAAAATATATTTCCATTACAAAGGATTTAAATTTGAATAAATTTGTAAGCTTTACTCAAAAAACACCAGATTCTTTATTAAGTAACTACACTACCAATATAAAAAACACGGCAGTGTATGTAGATTATGAAATTAATCCGTTTAAAGGGTTCAAAATGGTTGCTGCCTTGCGTTATGATGCATTTAATTATGACTTCAAGAACGCTTTAAAAACGGGTGCTCCCTCAAGTGTGAGAACATTTGACCGAATTACTCCTAAATTAGGGTTTACCTATAATTATAAAGGGATTGGTTTTTATAGTAATTATAGTGAAGGTTATGTACCTCCTCAAATTACCGAGTTATTTAATTCAGTATTAGTTCCTTATTTAGATCCTCAAACCTTCAAGAATTATGAAATTGGTGGATGGGTTGCCATAGGGGGAAATAAATTGTATGCAGATTGGAGTATCTATAATTTACAAGGAACCAATGAAATTATATCTGTGAAATTGCCAGATGGTAGTTCTCAAAACCAAAATGCTGGTTCGACCGAACATATGGGAATTGAATACGGTATTAATTATAAGCCAAATGAAGAATGGTATTTTAGATTTAGTGGAACGAATGCTAAACATAAATACATTAATAATATTGTAAAAGGCGTAAACTACAATGGCAAAGAAATTAATGGAGCACCAAGATTCATTGCTAATGCTGAGATGATTTATAAGCCTAAATTTATCAAAGGTTTGTTAGTTAGTGCAGAATGGCAACATCAAGACAAATATTTCACTGATGATTTAAATAAATACACCTATGGTGGTTATAATGTAGCCAATTTTAGGGTAGCTTATAAAATAGGTAAAGCAGAGGTGTGGGTTAATGCTTTGAACGCATTGAATGAATATTATGCAGTAAGTGCAACTTCTGCCCCAGGAACTGCTGTGGGAGTGAATAACAGAACTTACAATATGGGCGACCCAAGAGAAATCACTTTGGGCTTGTCTTATAAATTCGGAAAATAAATTCAATAAAGGAATAGGGAAAGCTAATATTTTTTCTATTCCTTAAAAGCTAAACTTATGATTAAGAAAAATATATACAAATGGCATCGCATCATATCAATCGTGATTGCTATACCTGTAGTTTTATGGGCGGCTAGTGGTTTTATGCATCCTATTATGTCAAGTTTTAGACCAAAGGTTGCCACACAGTTTCTAAGTGCTAAAGCCATAGACAGTAGTTATAAGAAAATAACATTAGAAAAAGCATTATCAATTAACAAGATTGATTCTTTTAAAAATGTAAGATTAATCCATATTGATACCAATTGGTTCTATCAAGTTCAACTTATTGGCAAAGATGAATTAGTTTACTTAAGTGTGAAAAACGGGAAACTACTAAAAAAAGGGGATTGGATTTATGCCCAATATTTAGCTAGGTATTTTTTAGAGGGAGAAGCAAAAGACAGTTCAAAACAGGATGCTACTGCTAATGTTCCAATTGTAGAAACTCCAGTTGCTGATTGTTGTGACGCTGCCACTGTATGTGTTTTAAAGCCTAAAAAAGGGACTAAAGTTAAAGATGTTCATAAATTAACATCTTTTGATGATGAGTATAAAAATATCAACAGGGTGCTTCCTGTATATAAAGTTGAATTTAAAAGAGAAGATGGTATAAGAGTCTATGTGGAAACAAGTCAAGATCGTTTTGCTTTTGCAGTAGACAATAAAAGAGCAATATTTTCTAGAATCTTTGTTATTATTCATACTTGGGAGTGGCTTAGTTTTTTAGGAGTAGGCCGTATCTATATTGAATTATTATTAGTTGGACTTGCCTTTATAACAAGTATTATGGGCTTGTATATCTTTTTTACCACCAAATCCAAAAATGTAAAAGGAAACGAATTGATAGCTGCAAGAAGAAAACATCGTTATACCTCAGCTTCCATTTCATTATTCACTTTAATGTTTAGTTTTAGCGGGTTTTATCAAGCGACTACTAAATTTGAGAAAGATACCAGGGATCAGTTTTTTGATAAAGCAGTATATCAAACTGCAAGTACACATTTTAATATAGATAGCATAACTAAATATGCTAATAAACCTGTCACAAATATATCTTTGGTAACTATGGATAGTAATCAATACTATCAAGTGTCAACAAAGAAAGCATCTGTATATAAAGGAGGCGATAAAAAGCCTAAGGATTTGATGAAGGAGATGAAAGTGCCTAAGCCGCAAATTGCTTATATCAACACATCTAATTATACAATTCTAAAAGATGGGGATCAAAAATATGCACATTATTTAGCGAATACCTTTAGTGGAAATAGCGATAATGATGTAATAGGCGACTCAGTTATTACGAAGTTTGAAGGGGAATATGGTTTTGTAAATAAACGTCTGCCAGTTTGGAAAGTGGCTTATGAAAAAAATCAAAATGAACGATTTTATATTGAAACCACGAGTGGAAAGTTATCTGTTAGGGTAGACGACCATGACTACAATTCAGCAATGATTTTCAATTTTTTACATAAACACCATTTCATGGATTTTGCTGGTAAGGAATGGAGAGATTTTAGCACAATGTTCTGGGCCATGGCTCAAATCATGTTAGTTGTGGTAGGATTTATGTTGTATTTTAAATCAAGAAAGAAGAAATAATTAATTGAACCCCTGCGTGAGGAAAACACCCCCTTAAATCGATTGAATTCGGTTGATTTCGGTTTTGTCAAAACATAACTAATTAATACCTTTTTTAGTCCAATTTATGCTGACGATATACAGTTAGTAAAAAACCTTACCTCTTTCAATGACTATATCGCCTTTATCATGCATATTACGCATAGACCTGATCACTGTTTCAACACGCAGCCCAGTCATATCTGCAATTTGTTGTCTGGTGAGCTTTAATTGATTGCAATTGGCACAGAAATTTTTATGCTCTTTTTTTAAATAGCTTAATAATGTGCTAATTCTAACTTCTGGAGCATGATAAGCAATTGATTTTAGTAGTAAGAATTTAAATCGAACCCGTTTAGCTAATAATTTTGTAAAAGCAAAATGAATCTCATTATGTTCTTTGATGAGTTGTAGAAAAGTATTTTTTCGAAGTCTAATTAATACCACCTCTTCCACAGCTATAGCAGAGGCTGCGTATAGTCCATCATCAAAAAGAGGCAGCTCGCCAAAACACTCCCCGGGTTCAATCATTGTTTGAATGTACTCTTTTCCATCATCATCTATATTTACCCATTTTACAATACCTGAAACTAATTGATTGTAATAACTGCATTCTGAATCTTCTGAAAAGATGACCTCACCACGCTCCATTTTTTTATATACAGCCCCCCATGCCAATAATATATTTATGTCTATGATCATCTTTATGCTTTAGCTACTAAACTATTATTTTACGTAGTTTAAAAAGATGACTTTGGTCATAGACAATATGAGATATATCATAAAAGACTCAGTTCGTTTTAAACACCTGATAATTAACTTATTAGGGTCTTCTATGGTTTTTCATTATAGATATTGATTTAGTAATATGAGCGTACGCATAAAAAATAGTTTGAAGCTGTTCTAATTTTGTATGATCATTCATTAAAATATTATTAGTATGAAAACAACATTATCCATTTTGATGGTTTTAACAATGCTATATGCTTGTGGTGGTGGGCAAACAGTCCCAAGTGATGCAGTTGTTACTTCAACAAGTGATCTTAATGCAAATCCTTCCTATGATCCGGAAAGAGGAGAGGGTAAGTTTACCAAAGTCGAGGTTGAAACTGCTATTAATGAAAAACTAGCACATGCAGGTACAAAAGTATATGAAGTGAAATGCAGCGCATGTCATAAACTGACCGATGAAAAATTAGTTGGTCCAGGTTGGAAAGGAGTTACAGAAAGATTTAAACCAGAATGGATTATGAATTTTGTGACCAATACAGATGCTATGTTAGATAAAGATCCAAAAGCGCAAGCGCAATTAGAAATTTGTTTGGTACGTATGCCTAATCAAAATGTTTCAGATGAGGATGCTAGAAATGTTTATGAGTTCATGCGTAAAAATGATTCAAAAAAATAGGAACACTTTTATATAATTATATATTACTCAATTACAAATAATCATTTATGAAAAATTTAAATTTTAAAAATGGACTTTTATTTTTAGTAACCTTAGTTTTTATGATTGCTTCTTGTAAACCCAAGAACGCAATGAATACCATTAGTGCTGATGCAGCTGCAAAGGTTTATGTAGCGCCTGGCAAGTATGATGAATTTTACAATTTTGTTTCTGGCGGTTTTAGTGGTCAAATGAGCGCCTATGGCTTACCTTCTGGCCGTTTATTAAGAGTGATACCGGTTTTTTCTGTTGATCCAGAAAAAGGATATGGCTTTAGTGAAGAAACAAAACCCATGTTAAATACTTCTCATGGTTTTGTGCCTTGGGATGATTTACACCATGTGCAACTATCTAAAACCAATGGAGATTATGATGGAAAATGGGTATTTGGAAACGCCAATAATACGCCAAGAGTAGCACGTATTGATTTAAAAACATTTAGAACTGCTGAAATTATTGAATTACCCAATAGTGCAGGCAATCACTCCTCCCCTTTTTTAACTGAAAACACGGAGTATGTTGTTGCAGGAACTAGATTTAGTGTTCCACCAGATGATGTCAATGGAGATGTGCCTATTAATACGTATAAGAAGAACTTTAAAGGCACTTTAAGTTTTATTAGTGTAAAAAAAGAAGATGGAAAAATGGAATTGGCTTTTCAAATTGAATGTCCTGGTTTTAATTTCGATTTAAGTAGAGCAGGTAAAGGCGTTTCTCATGGTTGGTTTTTCTTCTCTTGTTATAATACAGAACAAGCTAATACACTCTTAGAGGTGAATGCTTCACAAAAAGATAAAGATTTTATTTTAGCTGTGAATTGGAAGAAAGCGGAAGAATATTTAAAAGCAGGGAAGGGTAAAAAGAAAACTGTAAGATATGCGCATAATACATATAATGAAAAAACACATACTGCCACTTCTGAAATTAAAACAGAGGTAATCGTATTGGATTCTAAAGAATTAAAAGATTTATGTTATTTTATTCCATGTCCTAAATCTCCTCACGGTTGTGATGTAAGTCCTACAGGAGAATATATAGTGGGAAGTGGAAAATTAGCTGCTGTTATTCCTGTTTTTGGATTTGATAAGATGCTTAAAACCATTCAAGCCAAAGACTTCATTGGTAATCTTGAAGGTATTCCTGTATTGAAATATGAGTCTGTACTTTATGGTGAAGTGAAGAAACCTGGACTAGGGCCTTTGCATACTGAATTTGATAATAAAGGAAATGCATATACCTCCTTCTTTGTTTCTTCTGAAGTGGTTAAATGGAATATAAAAGATTTAAAAGTGTTAGACCGCGTGCCCACTTATTATTCTGTAGGTCATTTAACTGTTGCAGGTGGCGATACTAAAACTCCGAATGGAAAATACTTAGTAGCGTATAATAAAATTACTAAAGACAGATATCTTCCTACAGGCCCAGAGCTTTCTCAAAGTGCTCAACTATATGATATCAGTGGTGATAAAATGCAATTAATTTTAGATTTTCCTACGATCGGAGAACCGCATTACGCACAAATTGCACCCGCAGATCTTATCAAAAATAATAGTACTAAATTTTATAAGCTAGACGAGAACAAACATAAATATGCATCCATTGGAGAAGGCGCGACCAAAGTTGTTCGAGAAGGTAAAAACGTTCATGTGTATATGACAGCAATTAGATCTCACTTTTCTCCTGATAATATTGAAGGTATTAGATTGGGTGACGATGTATATTTTCATGTAACCAATTTAGAGCAAGATTGGGATGTACCACATGGTTTTGGTATCAAAGGAGCGCCTAATGCCGAATTATTAATCATGCCAGGTGAAACACAAACATTAAAGTGGACGCCAGATCGCGTTGGCATGGTGCCCATTTATTGTACCGATTTCTGTAGTGCTTTACACCAAGAAATGCAAGGCTATGTAAGAGTATCTCCAGCTGGAAGCAATGTGCCACTTAGCTATAGCCTAGGTACGAATATGCCTAAAACTGAGGGAGAAGAGAAGTCAGAAGGAAAAGAAAAAGATAAAAAATAATAATTAAAAGTTGATACTAGAGGGTTTTATAAATAAGGCCCTCTAGTTTTCAATTAGATTTTTAATATTACTTATGAATTCAAATAAATTAAATTGGAATAGCCGTATCGTTTTATTTTTATGCGCTATTTTATTAATAGTGGTATTATATGTGCCCATGTGGAGTATAGAATTAAATGCACCGCAGTATCCAGAAGGTTTAGGGCTTTCTATTTATCCCAATAAGCTTGGTGGTAATGTAGATATCATTAATGGGCTGAACCATTATATTGGCATGAAAACACTTCATGAAAAAGATTTTGTTGAATTTATTGTATTACCCTACTTTATTATATTTTTTTCCATCTTTTGTTTAGTCACCGCATTAGTAGCTCGAAAAAAGCTTTTATATACTGTACTCGCCTTATTTATTCTATTTGGAGTATTGGCTATGGCAGATTTTTGGCGTTGGGAATATAATTATGGCCATGATTTGAATCCAGATGCCGCTATAATAGTGCCCGGTATGTCCTATCAACCGCCACTTATAGGGTATAAGCAATTATTAAACTTCGGGGCTTATTCGATGCCAGATATAGGAGGATGGATTTTTATACTAGTAGGGCTTGCGCTGTTGACTTTATCCATTTTGGCATATAGAAATAAAAGTAAAATAATAACTTACAAAAAATCAATACATGCTAGTGTTTTAGGCTTACTATTTTTATTGACAAATGCTTTTGCTTGTAATACAATTCCAAATTCTATTAAAATAGGAAAAGATGCTTGTAGCTATTGTAAAATGACAGTTTCTGACAATCGCTTTGGTGTTGTTTTAGTAACTGAAAAAGGGAAAAATTTTATTTTTGATGACCCGAAGTGCCTAGCTGCACATTTACATAGTCCCCAAAATAGCAGTATAAAAATAGGAGGGATTTACTTTACCAATTTTATTGGCTCACACCTTTTGCTGAATGCCAATGAGTCTTTTTTTGTTAAAAGTATAAAAATTCATGGCCCTATGAATGGCTCTTTTGCAGCATTCTCCAACAAAGACAGTGCGATGCGTTATATTTTTAATAACACAGGAAGTATTGTAAAGCTCAATGAACTACTACAATGAAAAAAGTCATTGTTATATTAATGACACTTATATTTTGGGTTGAATCTTTTGGACATATCATTCATGTTGGTCCTTTACATAAAGTAAAATCAATACGCACGGCAATACGCATTGCCAATAATGGCGACACAATATTAGTAACTGCTGGAATTTACAAAGAAGGTAATTTGATTATATCAAAACAACTTACATTCATTGGCGACAAGTATCCTATAATTGATGGTCAAAATAAATATGAGGTATTTTCTATAAAAGCTAGTAAGGTTGTTATAGATGGGTTTAAAATTTACCATTCTGGTACTTCTAATTTAGATGATTATGCAGGTATAAAAGTGTATGATAGTAGGGAGGTAACTATACAAAACAATATACTAGACGACACTTATTTTGGCATTTACTTACAATATGCCAAGCGCTGTGTCATAAAAAATAATCGTTTAAAGGCTTATAATAAAGAAGAGCAGCAAAGTGGCAATGGCATTCATTGTTGGAAATCCGATAGCTTAAGTATTACGGGCAATACAGTTGATGGGCACAGAGATGGTATTTACTTTGAATTTGTAACAAATTCATCCATTAAAAGCAATACCACTAGTAATAATATTAGATATGGCTTACATTTTATGTTTTCTAATAATGATACTTACCAGTTCAATTCTTTTATAGGTAATGGTGCTGGGGTAGCAGTCATGTATTCCAATAAAGTGAGTATGCTTAATAACCAGTTTAAAGAAAATTGGGGCGATGCAGCTTATGGATTATTATTAAAAGAGATTTCTGATAGTTATATTACCGGTAATACTTTTGAAAAAAATACTACTGGCATTTATTTAGAAGGAGCTTCTAGTATAAAAATGGATCATAATATTTTTAAGAATAATGGTTGGGCTATGAAAATTCAAGCAAGTTGCATGGACATTAAAGTATCTACCAATAATTTTGTGGGTAATACTTTTGACATAGGCACTAACGGTAGCCTTGTTTTGAATACATTCAATAAAAATTATTGGGATAAGTATGAAGGCTATGATTTAAATCATGATACAATGGGTGATATCCCCTATAGGCCTGTAAGCATGTATTCTATGATAGTTGAACAGAATCCACCAGCTATGATGCTCTTTAGAAGTTTCATAACATCATTATTAGACAAAACAGAAAAATTAATACCTAGTTTAACGCCAGAAAATTTAAAAGACAATACACCCTTAATGCGTAAAGCTTTTTAAAATTAATTTTATGATCATTGCAAATAATTTAACAAAAAGCTATGGCAAATTAATAGCATTAGACAATATCTCTGTTAATTGTAAAAAAGGGGAGTGTATTATTTTAATAGGCCCGAATGGCAGTGGTAAGACAACGCTTATTAAATGCATTTTAGGTATGGCTATTGCGGATAGTGGCTTTATCACATTCAATAATAAGAATATTAGTAAAGACTGGGCTTATAGGGCTGCGATAGGGTATATGCCTCAAATTGGTAAATACCCTGAGCATATGACTATTGGACAAGTTTTAACAATGATGAAAGATATAAGAAACACGGATCAGCCATTGGATGAGGATCTTATCAAAAGCTTTAAGTTAGATAGCTTACTGAATAAACGTATGGGAACACTTTCTGGAGGAACTACACAAAAAGTAAGTGCAGCCTTAGCCTTTTTATTTAACCCTGCTGTTTTAATATTAGACGAACCCACAGCAGGATTAGACCCTATTGCCTCTGAAATATTAAAGGAGAAAATTCTTGCTGAAAAAGATAACGGCAAATTAATTTTAGTGACTTCACATATTTTAAGTGATTTAGATGATTTAGTAACTGAAGTAATTTATATGCAGGAGGGTAAACTTTGCTTTCATCAGTCGATAGATAAATTAAGAGAGGAAACTGGTGAAGAAAAATTAGCTAAAGCCATTGCTACGGTTATGTTAGAAAAAGCCAACTAAAAAAGTTTAATAATAGACCAAGCAAAGAATAATAAACAAATTAAGTAGTATGAAGAAAATTGTTAAATATATAATGACCGATATTCTCAGAAGTAGAATCATGATTATTTACACCATCGTATTATTGGCGACCTCTTTTACCTTATTTAGCTTAGAAGACAATGCCAATAAAGGCTTATTGAGTTTGTTAAATATTATTTTAATTATTGTGCCCTTATTTAGTCTTCTGTTTTCTACAATTTATATTTATAATAGTGCTGAATTCATTGAATTGTTGGTGAGTCAACCCTTACAAAGAAAGAGTATTTGGCAAAGCTTTTCTATTGGACTAGCCATATCTTTATCCTTGGCCTTTATAATTGGGATAGGCCTACCTGTTTTAATTTTTCAATTTAATACTATTGGCCTTATATTAATAATAGTAGGCACTTTATTAAGTATCATATTTGTTGCTATTGCTTTATGGGCTGCAGTTCAAATCAGAGACAAGGCCAAGGGAATAGGAATGGCTATTTTACTTTGGATGTATTTCTCCTTATTATTTGATGGTTTTGTTTTGTTTTTATTATTTCAATTTGCTGATTACCCATTAGAAAAGCCAATGATTCTATTGAGCGCATTGAATCCCATTGATTTAGGAAGGGTACTTATTTTGTTACAATTAGATATTTCTGCGATGATGGGCTATACAGGTGCAATTTTTAAAGACTTCTTTGGCACTATGCTAGGATTAAGTATCGCTTTTATAACCCTGCTAGTTTGGGTACTTATTCCTTTATATTTTTCAACAAGAAAATTTATTAGAAAAGATTTATAAGACATAAAATTTGCTTAATGATTTACTATTAATTACATAATTATGAAATCTGATATTGTTTCAAGAAAAGAGATAATTATTTTAGTGGATAGTTTTTATACTAAAATAAAAGTAGATTTTACATTGGGTTTTATATTCAATGAAGTAGCCAACGTGAATTGGGATAAACACTTACCCATCATGTATGATTTTTGGGAGAACACCCTATTTTATATAGGTAGTTACACGGGTAACCCTGTTAAATTACATACACATTTGCACCATCTAACACCTTTAAATAACACACATTTTGAACAATGGAATAAGTTGTTTCTAGAAACGGTGGATGAAAATTTTGAAGGCCCTAATGCTAAACTAATAAAGCAAAGAGCTATTAGTATTTCTATGGTATTGGCACAAAAAATTGCCCAGACCAAAAAGTCTGAGCAAGTATTAAAAAACTCAAAACTAAAAAAACGCTCTTATTTTTTTGGAGGAAGTAGCACTCCGTCAATTACATGTATAATGCCATTGGAAGCAGGTATACTTGCTATTATTTTAGCTGTTCCATTAACGTAGTAAGCGCCCTCTTTCTTTGTAATATTAATATTATCTCCGTTCACTTGTCCAATATTTTGATGTCCAATATTTTGACCTTCTTTTAAAGCTTCTGATTTATATACTCCCACAGCTACATGATACTGTAAGATATCTACTAATGTTTCCTTAGATTCAGGTTTTAATAAGCCTTCCACTGTTCCAGCTGGTAACTTATTAAAAGCCTCATTGGTAGGAGCAAAAACTGTAAAAGGTCCTGCATTGCTTAAAGCATCCACTAATTCACCTGCTTTAATAGCAGTAACTAGAGTGGTGTGATCTTTACTGCTAACAGCAACTTGAACTACATTTTTCTGAGAAGCATCATCTTGCACTCCAGACTGCCCAATGGATTGAATCTCTTCTGTATTATTGTTTTGTGCTTCATTGTTTTCTGCGCTATTGCAGGCAAATAGGGTACTTGTAAATAATAGCACAATTAATAAATTCATTTTTTTCATATCATTAATTTATTTGGTTTTGAATGATATGTAAAATTAAAAATACAGTTGCTAAAGCTTTATGCGTAGGGTCATAAATGTGTTTAAACATGCTTTTTTAGGGTAAAATCTGCCATGATTTTAGTCAGTTAATTTCTTCATCTATTGAAGAGACGAAGTTTTTTGGTGCTCCATCTTTTTACATGTACATCATCTATTTACTATTATCAATTCAGTTCTTTAATTATGATTAAAATCATGATTACCGAATTTAAAAGTAGTTAGCTTGCTCATTCATTAAACAAAAAAATATGGAAGGGAAGAAAAACATTGCTATTGGATTTTTAACTATGGGGATATTTATGCTTTATGGTTTTTTATTAATTTATTTGAGAGACTTTGCTCCAAACAAAATAGAGTGGATTAATTCTTATAGTATAGGAAAGCATTTTGAGTCACGACTTGCTCATGTACACGGTAATTTATTCGCTGTCTTGAATATTATCATTGGATTTTTATTAATTCAATTTTCAAATCGCTTAAACCAGTCTAATAAAATATCATGGTTAGCATTAGGAGGATTATTAATGCCATTAGGAATTTTATCAGAAGTCTATTTTGGGCTTCCTCCAATTTTAGTATTGATAGGAGCAATCAGTATGACAACTTCAGTAATTTGGTTAGGCATTGTATTTTTTTCCATAAAAAGGGCTGAAAAAGATTAATATAGTTATCTGTTGAAATATACATACACTGCGTGAGGAAAACACCCCCTGAAATCGGTCCCAATCGGTCGTTTTCGGTTTTGTCAAAACATAACTCATTACAAATCAACGCCTTTATTTGCTCAAAAAATCTTCATAACCCTGAGGTCCCGGGTTCAAATCCCGGTCTGGCTAGATGAAAATCAAGGACTTACTTTAAATCGTGGGTCCTTTGTTGTTTCTGCGTGAGGTTTTTTACTTTTACTTATAAAATTTTTTATTTATGGAAATACAAAATAGTTCAATTGAGGATCTAGATTTCATACTTGATTTATATAGGTCTGCAACTGCATATCAAAAAGAAAGATTCATAAGTCATTGGCCGGAGTTTGATAGAGAGATGGTTATAAATGAAATTGTAGAGAATAGAGAATGGAAAATGATCATTGATGGAGTGGTGGTATGCATTTGGGCTACTACATTTTCTGACCCTCTAATTTGGGAAGACAAGGATAAAGACCCATCGGTTTATATTCATAGGATAACGACTAACCCTAAATATAGAGGAAAAGGATTAGTCAAAAAAATTGTAGAATGGTCTAAAGATTACGCAACTCAGAATGGCAAGAAGTTTGTTCGCATGGACACAGTAGGAGAGAATCATAAACTAATAGAACACTATACGTCTTGTGGTTTTGAATTCTTAGGTCTCTCTCAATTAATTAATACGGATGGCTTACCTCAACATTACCATAACGCAGTGGTTAGTTTATTTGAGTTCAAGGCGTAGTTTTTTTATTTGTACCTCTGCGGGAGGTTTGCGTGAGGTTTTATTATTTTATGAAATGAAAAAGACAGTATTATTTTTAAGTATTTTGGTATCTCTTTTTTGGTTAGCTAGTCGTTTTATAAATATATATCGATTTGCTTTGGTTGGAGCTATTTTTGAAATTCTATGGCTTCCAATGATACTGATGGTATTTTGTCTTCCGTTGATTTCTTTCTATTATTTATTGAAAGAAAAATTTAGCGTCAATTCTACTTATTTATATGCAATCCTAATAATGTCATTTACATTTTTAATCATATTATTTTTCAAGTAATGAGTTTCGTTATTTACAAAATGTATTCAAATTTCAATAATTGCACCCATTATCATTAATTCATCCACTGCGTAAGGAAAATACCCCCTGAAATCGACTGAAATCGGTTGATTTCGGTTTTGTCAAAACACGAACCTTCAATGCTGATATTTCTACAGCTGTTAAGACCTTACTTTTTTGCTTTATACTTTGCTATCAAAAATTGAATTAGCGCGCATCCAAATGAACCGATCATTACCAAAGAAGCACTTGAAAAGTTTTTAGAAAAAAGAACTTGGTAACTTTAATGCCATACAACCGTCCTCTAATTTGGTTTTTTAAAAATAAAACCTAAAGCCTAACGGGTTGCTGTTTAGTAAGCTATAACGATTTACCTCCTACTTTATACTTGAACATTTTTATTCTGTTGAGATATTAGCCCTAAATACGTATATTTGGTTAGACAAGCGATTGTTATGACCCAAATGAAATTAAACATAGATCAGGATTTTTCTATGCTACAATGTCAAGTAGCAGAAGGGGATACTCGTGCATTTCGTCAAATTTTTGATGCTTTATTTTCTAAGCTTTTTAAGTTTTCCTATTCCTTTGTTCAGTCTAAAGAAGCGGCTACCGAAATTGTAGATGAATTGTTTGTGCGCTTATGGACTAATAAAACCCAGATTATTAAAATTCACGACTTAAGGGTTTATTTATATACCGCCACCAAGAATGCTTCTTTAAATTATATTGCAAAAAAAGCAAAACAAATTGCAACCGAACCCTACGAAAACTTACATATTCAAATAGCCGATGGTGCTTCCCCTGAACAATTAATGATTACAAAGGAAATGCTTCAAAAAATTAAGCAAGCCGCAGACAGCCTTCCCCCTAGGTGTAAACTAATCTTTAAGTTGGTCCGAGAAGATGGCTTGCGTTACAGTGAAGTGGCTGAAATCCTAAGCTTATCTGTAAAAACCATTGATGCTCAAATGGTTATAGCTGTTTCTAAAATTCGGGAAGCTGTTAAAGCAACAATTGAGACCTCCCGCAACAATATTTTTATAAAAAAGTAGCTACCCGCTTAGGGTAAGCACCTTATTTTTTTGTCTTAGGTATAAGCATGCCTATGAAACGTAATAAAACTATAGAACTTTACTCCAGAATATTATCAAAGGAGGCCTCTGAAATCGAACAAGCGGAGTTTGCCGAATTACTTAAAAATGAGGATGAGTATTTTTTTCATGAATTAATTTCAAATTGGTGGGATATTCAAGCACCCAAAAGCGCCCATTCAGAAACTGAGAAGGATGATCACTTTAATTATATTTTATCTACAGCCACTGCCGAACAAATAATCGAGCAAGCTATTAATGTTAGCAGCCCCCATGCTAATATTAAAAAAATGCCTTCTATTGCCAAGTGGTCATTGGCCATTGCTGCTGTTTTAATTGGATTGGTTTTGAGTTTTCAGTTTGGGCTGCCAGGCATGCAAAACAAGCCTACAGATAAATTCACATACAATGAAATTGTTGCCAAAAGAGGAACTAAATCAAAACTAATTTTACCGGATGGTACACAAGTTTGGTTGAATTCGGAAAGTAAACTTTCTTATGCTACAAATTTTTATGATTCTATACGAGAAGTAACACTCGAAGGGGAAGCTTACTTTGATGTAGTCAAAGATAAAAACCGCCCCTTTATTGTAAAAACTTCTGCAATAAGCATACGTGTATTGGGTACAGCTTTCAACGTTAAATCGTATAATCAAGATCCTACTATTGAAACAACTTTAGTGAGAGGGCTCATTGAGGTTCAAAAAAACAACGAGCCGTCCGCGTCAAAAATAATATTACGCCCTAATGAAAAATTGGTTTACAATAAACCAGAAGCCTTGAGTGCGAATCAAGAGTCAGGAATAAGTATCGACAACAAACAATCACAATTAATATATATCAGTCCTATTTCTAAATATATCCCCGATAGCGCAAGAGTGGAAACTTCATGGGTATATGGCCGTTTGATATTTGATGGCGACAATTTTTCTCAATTGGCAGAAAAAATGGAAAGGTGGTATAATATAAAAATCACTATTAAAAATCAACATTTGGCAACAAATAGGTTTGGAGGAGTTTTTGAAAATGAAAATGTGGAAGAGGCCTTAAAGGCATTACAACTAATTGCTATGTTTAAATATACAATTCACGACAGTGAAATTATAATTGAATAATAGTTAAAAATAAAAATCGGGAAATGCGCAAACATTCCCCGATCAGGTCGAAAAGAAACCAAGGACAATCGTAAAATTCACCAAGGTTTCATATTAAATAACCCTAAACCAAAGGTATGAAAAAAACCTTACTCAACGTTAAGCTATTGCTTACGCAAAATCGCTCTTTATTTAAAACATTATTGTTTATGAAAATGACGATCGCATTAATCTTACTTACCACGTTGCAAGCAACTGCAGGCGATGTCAATGCACAATTTGTAACAATACAAATGAAGCAAGCCGGGATGCCAAAAGTATTTAAGGCAATTGAAAAACAAAGTGCATACCGTTTTCTGTACAATTACGACTTACCTGCCCTACAAAAAAAGGTAGACGTGAGTGTAACTGGAGAGTCTGTGGCAGGCTTGTTAGATAACATGCTTTTAGGTACAGGATTAAACTACAAGGTATTGGAAAACAATCTAGTAGTTATTTTGCCTACCGAAAGTAGTGAAGTAGCCGAGGGGCGAAAAGTCTCGGGTACAGTAGTCTCCGAAAATGGCGAGCCATTGGCAGGGGCCTTTATTGTAATTAAGGGCACCAACTTAGGCACCACTACCGACTCAAAAGGAAATTTTACAATTAAAGTAGAGGATAATAATGCGGTAATTGTTGTTTCGCACGTTAATTATGAAAAACAAGAAATTTTGGTTGGCGCTGCTGAGGTTATTAAATTCTCTTTAAAGTTATCAAACAACGAACTGAATCAAGTAGTTGTTGTAGGTTATGGTACACAGAAGAAAAAGGACTTAACTGGTTCGGTTTCAGTTGTTACTGCTAAGGATCTTGAAAATCGTCCTAACACACAATTCGGATATGCATTGGAAGGTAAGGCTGCTGGAGTTCAGGTTATTAGGTCTTCGGGTCAACCTCAAGCAGGATTTAGTATACGTGTTCGTGGTACATCTTCTATCACTTCTGGAAGTGATCCATTATATATGGTGGACGGTGTTCCAACTTATAATACAAGTGAAATTAATCCTGCCGACATTGAAACTATCACCATTTTAAAAGACGCCTCTTCTGCTGCTATCTTTGGAAGTAGTGGTGCAAATGGCGTTGTGATCATTACCACTAAGAGAGGTAAAAATCAAAAGTTAAAACTAACCTATAATGCAACGGCTACTGTTTCAAGCGCATGGAAAAAAATGGATGTGCTTAATGCAAGTCAATTTATGGACCTAGCTACTGAAATGGGTGGTTCTACCAACTGGTCAAAGTTAACAGCCAACACCAACTGGCAAGACGAAATATTCAGAAACGCCATTTCTCAAAACCACCAATTGTCTGCAACGGGTGGAAATGAAAAAACTACTTATTATGTATCAGGGTCGTTTAACGATCAAAATGGTATAGTATTAAACAACAGTTTAAAACGTACTACACTAAAAGTAAACCTAGACCATCAATTAAGTAAAGCAATTAAATTAGGATCAAGTGTTTCTTATGACAATGTAAAGGATATTGACGTTTCTGAGAATAACAGAAATGGTGTAATTACAAGGTTGTATACTTCTATTCCTAATATAGGAATCAGAGATGCTGAAAATCCGGCAATGTATGCAAGGAGCCCTTTCATTAATGACCTAGAAAATCCAATTTCTACCGTATACCAACCAGAACACTTGAATAAAAATAGTAGGTTGTTTGGTAATATTTATGCAGAGGCAGAATTGATAAAGGGTTTGAAAATTAAAAGTTTATTTGGTGCAGAAAATGCTGATGGCAAATACACTTCTTTCCAAGACGCTGTTCAAACAAGGTATGGTAAATCAAGTGCTGGATTAGCAAGTGAAAATACCTACAAGTTTAACTATTGGATTTCAGAAAATACAGCTAATTACAATAAGGCAATTAAACAACATAATGTAAGCGCCTTAGCCGGTTATATTGTTTCAAGAGAAGAAACGGATAACTTATACAAGTCGTCACGTGACTTTACTGCTGCCGGCACAAGCCAAAATGTAGACGACGGTAAAATAAAATCAGTCCCTACTCCTTACTATGTTCAAAAATCTCACCAATCCTTTATTGGTCGTTTGAACTATGTATTTGATGATAAATATTATATCACAAGTAATTTTAGAGCAGATGGTTCTGGTCAGTTTTCTGCAAATCATAAATGGGGTTACTTCCCTTCTTTTTCAGGAGGCTGGAGATTATCCAAAGAAAGTTTCTTTAAAGACATAAAGGGCATTAGCGAATTTAAGTTACGTGCTGGTTGGGGTATTGTTGGAAACGACCGTGCGCAACCCTATGCATGGTATGGTATTGTTGATACAATGCAGAAATATATTATCGGCGGAAATATGAACACTGCCTATATTCCAAAAACTATTGAAAACACCGACCTTCGTTGGGAAAAAACAACACAGTTAGATATTGGTATTGACGTTGCATTCTTAAATAATCGTGTAATGTTTACAGCCGATTATTATGAGAAGAAAACTAATGACATGTTATTAAGTGTGCCAATGCCTACAAGTACTGGTTTCTCTAGTGCATTGCAAAATGCGGGTAGTATGGAAAACAAAGGATTTGAATTTCAGATTAGTACCAAAAATATCGTGAGTTCTAATTTTATTTGGAATTCAGATTTCAATATTTCATTTAATAAAAATAAAGTAATTGATATTGTTGGAAGTACCTTAAAGACGGGTACCATTAACCCAGCGGGTAGCGATTTTAACACTGCAATAGTTCAAGAAGGAAAACCTTTGGGTTCGTTCTATGGAAAAATTTCAAAAGGCGTTGACCCTGCAACGGGTATGATTAACTTTTTGAAAAATGCAAGTGGTGCCGATAGCGTAGGTATAATTGGTGACGCTAATCCGCAATTTATATATGGATTTAGCAACTCGTTCCGTTATAAAAACTGGTCTTTAGACTTGTTCATTCAAGGGGTACAAGGCAATCAAATATTTAATGGCACACGCGTATTGTCTGAATCTATGTCTTTAATTATGAATCAGTCGGCAAGTGTTTTAAATAGGTGGAAGCATGCAGGTGATATTACTAGCATTCCTAAGTCAACACCAAATAATGTAGTTAACTCAACACCGTCGTCTCGTTTTATTGAGGACGGTTCTTACTTAAGGTTAAAGTCGTTGACATTAAGTTATAATGTAAAGTCAGCTACTTTAAACAAGTTGAAAGTGAGTCGTTGCTTGATTTATTTAACTGCAGAAAACCTGCTTACATTCACTAAATACAGTGGCTTCGACCCAGAAGTAAGTGCATTTAGTAATAAGAGCCAGTCTGCAAGAAATCAGAACACGGCTCCTGGTGTGGATTTTGGAACATATCCTCAAGCTAGAGAGTTTGTATTTGGTTTAAATATTTCATTTTAATTCTTAAATCGACAAAAACATGAAAAAAAATATTCTATATAAAAGCCTTCTGGTATTATCTATATCAATGGTTTCCTTATCGTGCGAGAAATTCTTGGACGATAAGCCTAAAACATCCTTAACAACAGGTAATTCTTATTCAACTGCTAAGGATATTGAAAGTGTTTTAACGGGTTGTTATAACATATTTTACGGCACCGATTATTATCAGTGGGAGTATATAATGATGAGTGAAGTGAGGTCCGACAACGCCTATCCTGGCGGCAACAATGAAGAAACTTTCTTCGACTATGACCGCTTCAATTTACCAGCTAGCAATTCACATAACTATGTAAACTGGGGTAATTTATACAAGGGTATTGCCAGGGCAAATATTCTCTTGAATAAAATTGCAGAAGTAACTGACCCAGCATTAACTGCAGATAGAAAAAAACAAATAATTGGTGAAGCAAGTTTTTTACGTGCATACCATTATTTTCAATTGGTTAAATTGTATGGTGGCGTTCCATTGGAGTTACAGTCAAATACAGCTAACCCTACTTCTACGCGTAAAGCAAGGGCTACAGAAAAAGAAGTGTATGATCAAATCAATGCCGATTTATTAGTAGCAGTCGCTAACCTTCCGGATGCTTATTCAACAGGTTCTGTAAGCAAAGTGCGCGCGACTAAAGGCGCTGCTAATGCATTGCTAGCAAAAGCTTGGGCACAAAGAACAGACAGGGATTATACCGAAGTATTAAAATATACAAATGCCGTTATTACTGGCGCTGGTGGTTATTCTTTATTAGCTAGTTATGATCATCTTTTCGATGGCGCTCATGATTATAATGCGGAATCTATTTTAGAAGTTCCTTATGAGGCAGGAAACTGGTCGGCTTCAAGTTGGGGCATTCAATTGTATTTGGCACCAGAAGACGGGTGGCAAAAATATTGCGTACCTTCTAAGGACTTAGTTGCAGCATTTGATGCGCAAGGAGACCTTGTTCGTAAAAATGCAAATATTATCTTCATGAAGAAGGATGCGAATGGTGATCCAATTGCATGGCCTGACGAAAACTGGAATCCGTGTCAAGATCCGACAATTGGCACTCCGTTTAATTACAAAGCAAAAAATCCAGGTGGATGGGCTAGTGGCGACAACTATTACTTTTTACGTTTAGGAGACATTATTTTATTAAAGGCAGAAGCGCAAAATGAAACTGGTGCAACTGCTGCAGCAATAACAACTTTGAATACTATTCGTGCAAGAGTAGGTTTAGCAGCATTATCAACTTCGATGAGTAAGGCAGAAGCTAAAACCGCTATTTTAAATGAAAGAAGGTTAGAATTAGCTTTTGAAGCACAACGTTGGGATGATTTAGTTAGAGCGGGTGTTGCTACTACAACAATGCTTGCGTTAAATGAAGTTACTTATACTTGTGTTGGTGGAAAAGCGGGTCCGGCGGTTAAAATGGATTACAGCAAGTGTAATCAAAGTCGTTGGATTTATCCAATCCCTCAATTGGAAATGGACGCAAATCCAAACTTGAAACAAAACCCTGGTTATTAGTTTTGAAATAATAATAGTTTCTAGTTAAATTCAAAGAGCCTCGATTTTCAAATCGGGGCTTTTTTTGTAAATATTGTTTAGTCTTTGTAAATTCCCCTTTCTTTCCTAATCCCACATAGACCTCAATAAACTTGGATAAGAATTAATATTGGCGTAACTTTGCCGTCCAAACATCGCGAGGTAGAGCAGCGGTAGCTCGTCGGGCTCATAATACCAACCACACAATCAGGTTTAGAAAGAAAAGTGGGTAGAGGTATTATTAGTTTATTATTGAGTTTATTTACAGGAAAAAGGTAGATTCCATTTTTAAACAAATCCCGGTCTCGCTACATGAAAATCAAGGACTTTCGTTAAATCGTGGGTCCTTTGTTGTTTCTGCGTGAGGTTTGCGTGAGGTTTTTGTCATTTCTTACCGAAAACACGAACTTTCAATGCTGATATTTCTACTACCATCTTTGTATATTTACGTATGAAAAAATTTACCTTAATTGCAATTTTAATTCTATCATGTCAATTGATAGTACAAGCACAAACAGTTTTTGAACTTGCTCCTAAACAAAGTATGTTGATTACCGGCAAGGGAATCGGTCAAGATGCAACCATTAATCCTTTCGCAGGAGAA
>Ga0208597_1000208_pt1 | contig 22543 bp, 16 predicted proteins | sample LakMenEpi05May12_FD_150673 | JGI IMG/M metagenome (GOLD analysis project Ga0208597, IMG submission 150673) | Freshwater microbial communities from Lake Mendota, WI - 05MAY2012 deep hole epilimnion (SPAdes) | ecosystem: Environmental > Aquatic > Freshwater > Lake > Epilimnion/Euphotic zone ...
CACATTGTCCATGCCCAAATAATCGAGCAAGCACTTCATGTAGGCCAATTCGCCGTCCCACTTTTGCTCCGTCACCAAGGAATTGCATTTTTTCCAAAATTGCGTAGGATCGATGCCGAACTGCGGAAAAAGCACATCATCTTGCATGTACTTCGGGCTCAGCGTTTGATCGTAGTCGTAAACCAGAGCAATAATGTTTTGTGGAACGGCCATAATGGGTAAAGCAAAGAAAACCTTTCCCATGAGCGGCGACAAGCTCAAAGTCGTGCGTCCGAACGATTTCCTGCAAGATCGAACAGCCACATTTTTCAGCATCTTTTCATAAACCATTTTTTGTTTGCCTTCGACTCATGCTTTCACTACTCTGAAAAAAAGTCCACGACATGATTCATCTCAGCACATTGACGAAAAGACTCACCCAGTTCCTTACACTGGCGCTTTTTTTCGGATTCGCCGCGGTAGCACAAGCCCAATGGGATATCATGCAGTTTGGTGGTCGCGATTACGTTTCGCTCGATAGCATTAAGAAATTTTACAACTTCCAAACCTACAAACGCAGCGGCAATCAGATCGTGCTTGAAGGAGGGAATCTGATATTCAAGCTCCGCATCGGTGATCAAGAATCAACGCTCAATGGAATCAAGTTTGTACTTACCTATCCAGTGATCGAGAGCGGCTCCAAAACAGCAATCTCGCGCATCGATCTCACTAAGCTCATCCATCCTGTGCTGCGCCCCAATTATATTCTGAATGCTGGAAATTTCCGCACCGTCATAATTGATGCAGGACACGGAGGCAAGGATGCTGGTGCGGTCAATGCCTACAACACGGAGAAAGCATACAACCTACGCGTGGCCCAGGAGGTGCAAAAACTACTGACCGCCAAGGGCTACCGAGTGATCCTTACCCGCAGCAGCGACGTTTACCTCACCTTACAACAGCGGGTCGACATCGCCAACTCTCTCAAAGAGGCTGCCATTTTCATCAGCATTCACTTCAATTCTGGTGGACGCAGCGCGCGCGGCATCGAGACCTTTACGCTCTCGCCCCAAGGAGTCGCGCACTACGGTTCAGGACTCAAACCGAGCGACCTCAATGCGCGCAATGGCAACATCAATGACTCCGCGAACGTCGCTCTGGCCACCGCAGTTCATAGCCAAGTGTTGAAGAACATCGGAAGAAATAACACCTTTGACCGCGGCATCAAACGCGCTCGTTTCAGCGTGCTCACTGGCGTGCGTCATCCAGCGATTTTGCTCGAAGGCGGCTTTATGAGCCATCCTTACGAAGCGCAGCTGATGGAGAACCCCAAATATATGAGTGCCGTAGCACGCGGAGTAGCCAATGCGGTCATTCTCTACAAGAGTGCAGTGAGCTACCGCAAACCAGCCGCGCGAGCGCAGTGATTGAGCAAGGCTACACTTGGGGGGAATGAAAGTAAGGGACGGTCAGAGTTCACGAATTTCACAAATTACAGCCGTCTGAAACCTTTGCTATTTTACTCAATTGGAATGCCGTTGGCCCGGCTTGATTAGCATAGGTTAAACCCGAAATCCGATATGGAACCAAAGATTGCGCAGGCATGTAGTTATTCAATGAACAACTACATGCCTGAAATCTGCGGTTATATTAGCGATAAGCCCAATGCAACTTTGGTTTTCAGGTTAAATTTCTGCATTCGCGCCTTGGATTTCCTGCAAAGTCATAGTAAAATACCCTAGCAATCGTGGAATTACGCTCGATCAAATTTTTTCGCAATCTACGCACCGCATGGTATTTGCTGGTGTTAGGGCTGATTATCGCCTCTGTCGGAGCGCTTCTCTACCTGAATGCCACCGGTATGCCGCCTGCCTTGCGCAAGGCTCTGGAGAATGAACTCGCGAAGCAAGGCATCGAGGCATCCATCTTGCGACTGCGCTACATTCCACTCCGCGGTATCGAGGCTAGCAAAGTCGAAATTTTCACCGATAGCAGCCGCCAAAAGCGGATGGTTCACCTAGAGCGCCTAGTCTTTGACCTCGATAAAACCAAGGCCATGCGCGGAATCATTCGCCTCACCCACGTCGAGCTTAATCAGGCCGAGCTCTCCCTTCCCATCGATCCCGAAAAACCAGCGGGTGAAACACTCGATATCACAGAGCTCAATGGTAAGGTGCTGATGGGGAAAAATCGGATGTTTGAGATCAAAGATGCCTCGGGCTTCATCGGAGGAATTCATCTCAAAGTAGACGCTACAATCCTCGGCTTCCGCCCCGTGCCAAACTACGATCGCGAGGACGATCAAAGAGGCATTCATCGACGGTTGATGAAGACCTTCGTCGAGGAATTGGCCCGCTGGCAACTGGAAAAAGACGCGCCACCCGAGTTGCAGATCAAACTCTCCGCCGATGCCACCAAATGGTCCGACCTCAAGTGCGACTACGTTTTTTCCTGCCCCTCCGCCACGCGCGATGACCTCACTCTGAGAGAGATTCATGCTGAAGGTAACTTCAACCAATCACTGCTCACCGTGCAAAATTTCTCCGCCAAAGATGAGCGCGGAGCCATGAATGCAACCATCGATTACGATCTCGAGCAACGAGTCGGCCACTATGATGCGACCAGCTCGCTCAACATCATACGCATGTTTTACGCAGTCACCCGCAAGCGACTCCTCACCGACTTTTCCTTTGCCAAGGCGCCCCAAATTCAAGTGCGCGGCACTTTTGCCCTGCCCCAAGATGCGTCCATTCAACTCAGTGCCATCGGGCAGCTCGATTGCAAAAATCTTCTGTTCCGAGGCAGTCCGCTCTCCTCCATCAAATCAGAATTTTCCTACAGAGATCAAAATTTTTTCCTACGCAATCTCGAAGTTGAACACAACCAAGGCAAGCTCCTTGGTCAGGTGTTATGGAAAAACTCACGACTCACCATCAAGGCAGAGGGCGCGGTGCCTTTTGCTGTAGTCCGCCCAATGATCCGCGAGCACAAGCTCGCTCCAGCTGTCGAGGCGCTTGAGACTTCTGGCCTCAAAAGCCTCAGCGCCAAGGTCGGGCTGGTTCTCAGCAAGACCGAAAAGTTTCAGCTGGAGCATCTCGACATCAGCAACATCGCACTCGATCATCAACTCGGTCAACTCAAAGGCGGAATACAACTCAAGGAAGCGCTAATTCTCTACCAACTGGAAAGCACACTTCCCCCCACCATCTGGAAGCCCTTTTTCCCAGGTCAGCCCCTAGAAAAAGTGTTAGAAGATTTTCAAGGAAGCAGCGCCAGCCGACACTTCGTCAATCTTACCGGCAGAGCCGATCTCAACGATATGTTCAACTGGGCCGTGCAGGGCACCGGAAAAGTCGAAAACGTGCGCTACCGTGATGTTCCTGTTTTTTCTGCGACAACGCAACTCGATCTCAAGCACAATCATCTCAATTTCTCTGAGATCAACATCGATTTCGACTACCGAGACTACGAGTTATACAAAACCTACAAAACCACCGAGCGCGGCCCCGTGCAGTGCAAATCCGTCACCTACGATCATGAAGCAGGTATCGTCGGCATACACGATCTGCGTGGCTATCTTTTTCCCGTTCCCCTGCTGCGCATGTTTGCACTGCCTGTAGCTAAAACCCTAGAGGAATACCGCTTTCACCAAGCGCCGCCACTCGCCGCAGAGGGCAATATCGATGTCCGCAATCAAGGCCTCACGCGTCTCAACGTGGAGATCCAAGGCGCGAAAGCTCTCGATTGGAAATTTCTAGGCAAACCCACCACCTTTAGCCAAGTGCGCAGCAAGCTGCTAATTACGGGCGAGGCCGTCACCTTGAATCAACTAAGTGCCGAGGTGTTTGGCGGAGACTGCGCTGGCAGCGTCGTCGCCCACATCAACGGCAGCAAAAAATTCACCGCCGATCTACGCTGGAACGGTCTTCGCATGAAGAATATCGCCGAGACCCACGCCTTTAAAGAAAAGGGCTACGGCACGCTTACTGGTCGTATCAATCTAGCTGGTGTGGCCAGTGATACCAGTACGCTCAATGGGGAAGGTCTATGTTCATTAGAAAAGGGTGAGTTGTTTGCCGTGCCGATGTTTGGTCCGCTCTCGCCGATTATTTCTGCCGTGCTCGGTGATCGTAGGGCAGGCTTTGAGCGGGCCAAGGATGCCTTTTGCAATTTCACCATAACCAAAGGAGTGATCCACACCAACGACTTCGCAACTCAGACCAGCAACATGAAATTCACTGGTAATGGAGACGTCGATCTCAACAAAGATACCATCGATATGACCATGCGCATGAATGCACGTGGTATTTTAGGCATCATTACCTTACCATTACAACCGATCATCAAAGGTCTCTTCCAATTCCACGGCCAAGGTGCGATGAAGGAACCGAAATGGGAGCACGTGATCTTCTCCACCCCTCCCGATGAGGAAAAGGAAGCACTCCTTCGCAGCACACCGCTGCGAGCGATTGAGATCGAAGAATAGAAAAATAAAGGAGTCTTCAGCCGATGCTCAGAACTGACCAAGGAATTAGCCCATCAATGGCCGTAGATTTCCCCTAACAAAAACGCACCATGTCCTTGATGAACTGACCCCAGAGGTAGAACAATCCTTTAGTACTGTAGCAAAAACTACCATCGCCTGCGAACTCGATGATGCCTCGATCAAGGTTATGCTCGATCATTTCCTGCATCTCCTGCTCGATCCAATCGTCGAGGTGTTCTGGGTCCATTTCCATCAGCTCTGCGGTATGCACTGAGGATTTTTGCAAATGATCACGATGATTGCTCCAGATTTGGCGAAAGCAATTGCGCGTGCAAGGCACGTGGTTCCAATGAAATTTCCGCGGCGCTTGCAAGGTCTCGGCAAAGGGGTAGTTGGTGGTCCGCCACTGTGAGCCATCCTCAGAAGCGCAGGTGATCGATACGAAGGAAAACACCACATCAGATTGTTCGCATAGACATAAGGTAGCCAGCGTACGAGTCTCTTGATGGTAATACATCCGGTAGTGCTGCTTCATACCAGACCATTCCCAGCAGCAATCCCCCGCATGATCAAAGCCCTCGGCCTCCATGGTTTCGACGGTTTGCTGGGCATGGGGAAAAAACGAGGTATTCGGCACGGTCTGGTGACGGAGTCGATTATCCATCGGCAACTTCATGCGCTTCACCCGCGTGAGTAGCTCGACCCATGGTAAGAAAAACCAAACGACCACACCGATCACTCCGCCCCACCACTGACCGGTGACGAAAAAAAACAGCGCGTAGCTCGCAGCCAAAAATGCTACCGCACCCAACTTACGTACCCAACCTCGTCTCGCAGTGCGAAACGCAATGGCCATGATCAAAAGGCCTGAGACAATGAGAAATGCCTGCATAGTGTGTGGTATTTTAACGGAAACGTTAGCGATATGGTGCTATGGGCATACCTATCGCAACGTTTCCGCATTTGTCCAGCAAAGAGTTTTTGCCGTCTTAGAGAACTTTCTCAAGAATCTCATTCATGCGTGTGGCCAACTGCTGCGGATGCTCGACCAAGCCCGCCGCCAGCATGGCTTGATCGACCAATTGCTGTGCGACAAGACCAGCCACCTCTGGGTTGGATTCACGCAAAGAGGCCAGTTTTTTCACCAAGGCATGGCGCGGGTTAATCTCTAGGACTGGCTTGATTTCTGGCGCATCTTGACCCATGGCCTTCATCATCGCACGCATTTGCGCGTTCGGGGCGTCTTCGGGCACAAGAGCGACCACTGGACTGCCAACAAGGCGCTTGCCTGTTTTCACTTCTTTGACACTGGCGCTCATGCTATCTTGCCACCAAGACTGCAGTGCTGAGACATCGGCCTCAGACATCGATTCGCCGTCCATCGCGGTATCTTCCAACTCGATGTCCGCTTGATCTGCGCGCACCAGTTTTTTGCCTTGGAACTCGGTGAGACTCTCAAAGACAAACTCGTCCACGCCCTCGGTGAAATACGCGACCTCCAAGCCGCGCGCCTTGAATGCCTCAAGGTAAGGACCGGATTCCATCACCTCACGACTGGTTCCAGCGAGGTAGTAAATTTCTTTCTGCTCCGACTTCATGCGCGCGATGTAGTCATCGAAGGATGAGAGAGCATCGCCCTCGGTCATCGAGCTCTCAAAGCGCAGCAAGCCCGCTAAGGCATCGCGGTGCTCATGTGAGCTGACAATACCCTCTTTGATGAAGCGGGAAAATCCTTGGTAAAATGCGCGATAGGCTTCAACCTCGTCGCTGGCTTTTTTCTCCAAAAATTTCAACAACCGCTTGGTCACCACTTGACCTAGCTTTTTCACCAAGGCGCTGTCCTGCATCGACTCACGCGAAATGTTCAGCGGCAAGTCGGCCGAATCAATCACCCCGCGCACAAAGCGCAACCACTCAGGCAAAAAGCCATCCGGTTGAGCATCGATCAACACGCGTTTGCAATAGAGGGCGACGCCGGGCTGCATCGCACCAAAACCGAATCGCTCTTGATTTTCCTCAGGCACAAAAAGCAAGGCGTGAATGTCCAGCGGTGCGTCTGCGGTGAAATGCATCGTAAAACGCGGCTTGTCCCAGGCCTTAGCAGTGAAGCGATAGAAGTCCTCGTATTCTTGCTCGCTGACTTCGTTTTTCGATTTCAGCCACAGAGCCTCGACCTTGTTGACACGCTCGCCATTGAGCAGAATCGGAAAAGCGACAAAATTCGAATACTTCGTGAGCAAATCTTGAATCCGCGAGGACTTTGCATACTCGGCAAATTCTTCCTTCAGGTGGATCACCATTTTCGCCCCACGATCTGCTTGTTCTACTTCCTCAATGTCATAGCCCTCACGACCATCGCTACTCCACTTGAGCGAAGGAGCATCGGTGCGCCACGAGTGAGTATAAACATCAACGCGATCCGCGACCATGAACACGCTGTAGAAACCAACACCGAACTGACCAATCATGCCACCGGCCTGACTGCCCTTTTCTTGCAGATTTTTCAAAAACGCCTTAGTACCGGAATGGGCGATAGTACCGAGATTTTGCACCAATTCTTCGCGAGTCATGCCGATGCCCGTATCGGCAATTGTCAGTGTGCGCGCCTCCTCATCGGTAGTGAGAGAAATCTGCAATTCCGTCTCGCCCTGATACACATTGTTTTCCGTCAGTTGGATCAATTTGAGTTTTTCGAGCGCATCAGAGGCGTTCGATACCAATTCCCGGGTAAAAATCTCGCGATCTGTGTAGAGTGAGTGGATCACGATGTCCAACAACTGTCGTACTTCTGCTTGAAATGATTGATGTTCGCTGCTCATAGAGATAAATAATAGGGATTGCGCGAAAAAACTACTCATCTTCGGCACCGGTGCAAGCCTTGAGTGAGAAAAATCAATGACCCAGATACACTAAAGAATTTCTAACGCATTTAAGGTGTGGCAAAAGCGCTGAATCTTCCGTTGCCTTGATTTGAAAAACAAAAAACACGATCACAGTGATCGTGCCTAAAAGAACGAGGAAAAACACTGTTGATCGTGTCTCCTGCAAAAACGAACCCCGCTTCGGCAACCAAGAGTCTCCCCCCAGACACTCTCGATAATTCCGAAACGGGGAACGCGCAGAAAGATAGTGATTCAACACAAAATTGCAACAAAAATCATTCGATTTTGCGTCATTATTTTTCTTATACCTCTTTTGTCATTACTTTGACAATCTCCAATGTGTTACGATGTATCCACACGCTTTGCACTAACCCTAGCATAAACATACACATGACGACAAAAGTACCTGAGTAACTAATGAGCGGCAACGGAATACCCGTGATTGGCATGATCAAAACGCACATGCCGATATTCTCAAAGATGTGCGCAAAGAAAAACGCAACAACACAGGCGACGACGACCCGGCCCATGAGATCACGACTGTAGAAAGAGATGAAAAGACACTGAATCAAGAGCAAAGCAAATGCAGTCAGGAGAAGTAGACTGCCACGGAAACCATGCTCTTCCGCAAGAACTGCAAAGATGAAGTCATTGTGCGCCGTTTTCCACGGGATATAGCGCTTTGCATGCAGAGAACCTTTTTGAGAAGTCGCATTCCAGCCAATGCCAGACCACCCTGCCTTGCCCACAGCCATCGACACATAATAAGGAGCATAAGCAGGGCCTGATATGTCTACGGGCTTTTCCTGCATCATATCAAGATACAGCTTAATCCTCTCTGGTCCGCGCTCCGAAACCAACGGCAAAGCAACCAAGTAAACCAGCGGAACGAAGGTTAACCCGATAATGGCCATCAAGGTAAGGTAGCGGAAAGGCACACCTCCGATCAAAAGTGCTACCACAGCAACGGGAATCCAAACCAACGCTGAACCCATGTCACCCATTTTCATCACCATCAAAAAAGGCACACAGGAGAGCACTCCAATCACTGCAACGCGAACTATCGGCAAACCCAGCCAACGGTGCAACTTCGGCAAATCCTGCAACACCCACGCAATCATCAAAACGCCTGACGCCACACCAAGCTGAGCAGGCTGGAAAACAATCGGACCAATTTTCAACTGGTGAACATCTTGATCACTGCCCATCACCATCGCCATACAAGCCAAGCTGACCACATAAATCGGCAAAGCAAGCCAACGAATCCAGCGGTAGTCGATCAACGCCGTGAGGAAATAAATCACCGAGCCAATCACAATCCAGGATTTCTGTTGATTGGCATAATAGGCCCCTGCAGAGCCGAACTCCTCAAGTAGTTTTGAGCTCAATGGCAAATGACGTGCGGCACTCTCGATGGAGTAGATGCCAAAGATCAGCAACCCATACATCGTCAGCACAAGCACCCAGTTCATTCCTAAAATTTTGCGTAAAATGGGAGACATTTGGGGTGATTCTAATACGCAGAAAAGCATGCGGGATCTTTCTCTTAGATGCAAGCATAGGAGTCGGAAATCCGAGGAAAACTATCAATTTTTGCCAAACAACAAGTGTTTCTCCGAAAAAATCGACAAAACCCGCAGTTTCCTCCTTGACAATCAGACAGAAATCCCCAAGAGTCCGCCCCCCAACCACAAATTTCAATTAACAAACAACCAATACTAGCAGCATGCGCGGAGTGACAATGAAGAAAGGAGAACCCGTTGACCGGGCTCTCAAGCGTCTCAAAACCAAACTGGATGCCGAAGGCATTCTGGAAGAAATTCGCCGTCGTCGCGCATTTGAAACGCCAACTGACCGCTTCAAACGCAAGCTGCGCACCGCATCCAAGCGCAACAAACTGCGCTGGCGCTTCTCGACTGACAAGCCGACCCTGATCCTCGACGAGGCTGTGGATTGATTGTCGAGAGACAACTGTTGATTAAGGAAGGCACCCACTCCGGGTGTCTTTTTTTTGTGCCTACTCGATTTGCGAATGCTGCAAAATGCTCACCAGATTGAGATTGCACTCTGAGTGATTTCCGAGTGAAATGAGGGCTCATGTCCGCACCTGAAGCCGCACCACCTAAAGCCTCGAAAACCCAAACGTTTTTTCGCAGAAGTTTTAGCACGCTATTGCTTTGGGGCATCGTCGGACTGGCCTTCGGTTCGATGAAACCATGGGCGCACTTGCTGCTGATTTCTGCCCTCGGTATTCTCTCGACGGCGGAGTTTTTCAAACTAACGCGGCGTGCTGGAATCGTTGCCAATCCACTGTGGGGGATGTTTTTGAGCATCGCTTACTACGCCGCACTGGCATGGTATATGATCCGCGGTCAAGCTGTGCCTGCAGAGCTCGACATGGCATTGTTTTTTCTACTAGGCGCGGGAACTTTCACGCTGCAACTGCGGCGTAAGATCGATGGCACAAACAGCATTCTCGGTGTGACCTCGACGATGCTTGGTGTGCTCTGGCTTACCTGGATGTTTAGCTTCACGGCGCGGCTCGATTTTCATCCAGATCAAGATGGTAGCCTGAGTGGCGCTTACCTTCTCCTCTGGTGCATCGCGGTCACCAAATTCACTGACATGGGTGCCTACATTACAGGCTCCTTGATCGGCAAGCACAAGATGATCCCTCACATCAGCCCAGCCAAGACCTGGGAAGGTTTCGGCGGCGCACTGTTCTTTGCCCAACTCGCTGGCTGGGGTCTTTACGCGCTCTTCCCGACGCAACTCGCTCTATTTCCCTCGCTGGCACATGTGATCGTGCTAGGGGGCATCGTCGCCCTGCTCTCAGTGGTCGGCGACCTCGCCGAGAGCCTGTGGAAGCGAGCCCTTGCGGTGAAAGACTCGGGACAGATCCTGCCCGGCATCGGCGGAGCCATGGATTTGATCGATAGCATCTGCTTCACAGCTCCTGCGGTCTATTTGTATTTCACCCTGATCCGTTAATCTCTCACTCATTTCACCACACACCGTATGTCGAAAAAAGTTGTTCTGTTAGGTTCTACCGGCTCGATTGGCTGCTCCACGCTCAAGGTTGCGCGTGAGTTACCCGAAGAGATTGAGATCATTGGGCTCGCGGCCCATACCAATGCCGCGCAATTGGCCGAGCAGGCGCGTGAGACGGGAGCGAAGCATGTGTGTCTCTACGATGAAAGCAAGTATGCGGAACTGCGTCGGATGTTGCCTGACAATGTGATGATTCACCTTGGGCCGCAGGGATTGATCAACATTGCGACCTTGATGGAAGCCGATACTGTGTTGGTGGCCATCGTTGGCACAGCGGGCCTACAGCCATCGCTGGCTGCCATTCGTGCAGGCAAACACCTCGCGGTGGCGAGCAAAGAGATCTTAGTGATGGCCGGTGAAATTGTCACCCGCGAGGCCAAACAAGCAGGGGTGAAATTACTCCCTGTCGATAGCGAGCACAATGCGATCTTCCAGTGCCTAGACGGTCATCGCGGAGGAGATGAGGAAATTTCCCGACTGATTCTCACGGCATCAGGTGGACCATTTCGCAATACGCCCGCCGATGAACTGCCGCACGTGACCTTGGCACAAGCTTTGAAACACCCGACCTGGGACATGGGGCGCAAGATCACGATCGACTCAGCATCATTGTTCAACAAAGGCCTCGAGATGATCGAAGCACGCTGGCTTTTTGGCATCGGCATGGAGCGTATCGATGTGATCGTGCATCCGCAAAGCATCGTTCACTCCATGGTTGAGTTCACCGATGGCTCAGTCCTGGCGCAGCTCTCAAACACCGACATGTGCTTCCCGATCCAATACGCACTGACGTGGCCGCAACGCCGCAAAGGTGGACTGAAGCCTTTAAATTTCGCGGAGCTGGCCAAGCTCGAATTCATCGCCCCGCGCGAACAAGACTTCCCAGCCCTGCGCCTAGCCCGCGAGGCAGGACTCACGGGTGGAACCCTTCCCGCCGTCTATAATGCGGCGAACGAGATTGCCGTGGATCAATTCATTGCAGGAAAAATCCCATTTACGGGAATTTGGGCGAACGTGGAAAAAACCATGAATGCCCACCAGGTGCAAGTTGCCGATCAATTGGAGCCGATCATCGAGGCCGACCAATGGGCTCGCGACTTTGCCCGCTCGTTGGTTTCTTGAGATTCATCGATTCATGCAATGACTTGCTGCACAACTTTGCCGTGGACATCGGTGAGGCGGAAGTCTCGACCTTGGAAGCGGAAGGTGAGCTTTTCGTGATTGATGCCTAACAGATGCATCAAGGTAGCCTGCATGTCGTGCACGTGAACGGGATCTTTGGTGACTTGATAGGCAAAGTCATCAGTCTCGCCATGGCTGTGGCCCGGCTTGAAGCCGCCACCGGCACCCCAGATGGTATAACCAACGCCAAAGTGATCGCGCCCATGGCCGCGCTCGTTTTCAATGTTTCCTTGTACAAAAACTGTGCGACCGAACTCGCTGACCCACAGCACGATGGTGTCATCGAGCAAGCCTCGTTGCTTCAGATCATTGACCAAAGCAGCAGCAGGTTGATCGGTATCGCGGCATTGATTTTCTAACTGAAACGAAAGGTTGTTGTGTTGATCCCAGCCCGCATGCATTAACTGCACAAAGCGCACACCGCGCTCGACTAATTTTCGAGCAAGTAAGCAATTGCGAGCGAAGGAGCCATTGCGCTGCACATCGGGGCCATACATTTCTAACAACTCTGTCTTTTCGTTAGAAATATCCGTTAGCTCAGGCACACTCATTTGCATGCGATAGGCCATTTCATATTGAGAAATGCGGGTGTCAATTTCTGGATCACCATACTGCGAGAGATGATGCTGATTCATCGCTGCAATGTCATCGAGCGCCGAGCGTCGCAAGTTACGACTGATGCCTGCGGGGTTGTTGAGATACAAGACCGGATCAGCCTCACTGCGGAAGCGCACGCCCTGGTACTTCGATGGCAAAAACCCACTGCCCCAGTAGTAATCGAAAAACAATTGCCCGCAGGTTTTGCCTGCGTCTGATGAGGTCATCACCACAAAGGATGGGAGATCTTGTGACATCGCACCGAGCCCATACGTACCCCAAGCACCAAGACTGGGACGTCCGGGAATTTGACTACCAGTGAGGAAAAATGTGACACCGGGCGCGTGATTCACCGCCTCCGTGTGCATGGAGTCGATGAAGCAAAGATCATCCGCGATCGAACCCGTATGTGGCAATAGCTCAGACAACCAACGGCCCGATTTCCCATACTGGCGAAAAGGTTTGAGCGCAGGGAGAATCGGATATTTTGACTGCGATGCGGTCATCGTCGAGAGCCGAGTATTCCCCCGCACCGATGCGGGTAACTCGGTGAGGCGCAACTTTTCCAAGCCAGGTTTGTGTTGGAACAAATCCACTTGTGAAGGTCCCCCGCCCTGCCAAAGCAGGATGACATTTTTCGCCTTGGCGGGCAAATGCGGCAATCCATCTAACGGATTCATCGACAAGGCAGGAGCTGCCGATAAATCATTTTGCAACAATGATGAAAGCGCTAGCGTGCCGACTCCAGTTGCCGATTTGCTAAAGAACTGGCGGCGCGTAATGAGTTGTTGTTGATGCAGATAAGGATTCATTGTCGGGTGAGGGCTTCGTCGAGATTGAAAATGCTCAGGCACAAATGTGTGAGCGCGGCGTGATCGGTTACAGGGAAAGTGACATCGCGTGGCGCGGCACCATGGCTCAGCAACTGCGTTGCAGCGGCAGCATCGCGTTGGAATTCAGCTAAGGAATGGGCTAATGATTTTTCCAAAATCCCAAGCTCCGTAGGATCGGGCGCGCGTTGACAGACCGCCTGAAAAGCCAGAGCGGGCCATTGGGCGCGATCAGTGGATTGACGCATAATTTTTTCGGCAAGGACACGTGATGCCTCGACCCAAGTGGTATCATTAAGCGTGGTTAGAGCATGCAGCGGTGTGCTGGTGAGCGAGTGCTTGACCACACAGGTGCGACGCGCTGAGGTATCAAACATGTTTCCTGGAGCAACGGTGCGACGCCAGAACGTGTAGATGCTGCGCCGATAGAGATCAGCACCTTGTGATTGTGGGTAGGAAAAATCACGCTCCTTGGTAATGCCGAGGCTATCCCAGATCGTTGGTGGTTGATAGGGGTAAACGGGTTTGCCAAACAAATCGGGTGCAAGCAGACCACTGATGCGCAGGGCAGTATCGCGAAGAATCAAAGAGGAATTGCGGAAGCGAGAAGCACGGGCATAGAGTCGATTCTCAGGATCAAGTGAGAGTAATGCAGGCGAGACCTTAGAGCTTTGTCGATAGGTGGCACTGGTGACGATCAAGCGGTGGATTTTTTTCATGTCCCAGCCATTTTCACGGAACTCCACGGCGAGCCAATCGAGCAATTCGGGATGGGTCGGCGCATCACCGAGCAGTCCAAAATTTTCCGCACTCTTGACAAAGCCATGAGCGAAATAATGTTGCCAGTAACGATTGACTTGCACGCGCGCAGTGAGCGGATTCTCTGGAGCTATCAACCACTTGGCGAGTCCCAATCGATTTTTTGGCAGATCAGCTGCCATCGGCGGTAGTATCGCAGGAGTGTCGCTCGTGACTTCAGTCGTTGGCATCTCATAACTGCCGCGATCATAGATCATCGTCTTACGCGGTTTAGCATCAGACATGATCATCACCTTGGGCAAGGAATTGGCGAGAGCATCGCGACGATTTTTGAGATCCATTTTGCGCGCACGCACAGGCGCTAACAAGCCCTGTGGATCTGCGGCTCTCATCATCGTCCGCAGCTGGTTGCGCTCGGCATCGCTCAGCTGAGCTGGGTCTTTTTTCAGCAAGACCATCTGCTCGGGTGTGAATTGTTTTTCTTCTAACGGGAACAATGTATCGGTCAGCATCACGCGGAAGCGACCAAACATGTGGACGAGGTGACTCGATTGAAATTGCAACGTGAGCTTCAGCGGCGTGGCGCTGTGTTTCACGGGAGCAGCAAGCTGCATTTCTAACCAATGCGGAGTTTTGACATCGGGATGAAAAGCCCAACCCGATTGTGGATTTTTGTCAAAAATTGCTTCGGGCGAAAAACTACCTTGCGAGTAATCAGCACGACTGTGTTTGACAAGCAACTCTTGATCACCGTGATGAATGTTTAACTCACTTAACACTGCATTGCCACTGTCGGCGCGACCCGAACCACCCATCGGCAATCGTGGATCAGGAATGAGTTCAAAGCGGATGCCTGTAAGTCCCCGTTCAGGAATAGGAATCTCTAACACGTAGTCTGCCTTCGCAGCCTGAGCTCCTGAGGCGAAAATCGATTGATCCCCCTCTAGTGTGAGCGTCACGCCATTGCTGGCTTCCATCTTCACAGGCGATTGCGGCAACCAAACAATCTCCTTGCGCGCGCGCATGGAGAGCATGGCCTCGGTAATCGATTTTTCAAACTCTGGTGTCTTCCCTAGCGATTGTTCTTCACCCTCGATGATTTTCATTTCCGCATCCCATTGCGCCAACTGCTTCATCTGCTCATCCGTTCCAACAGGAATGGCGGGCTCTGCGATGCGGTATTGCGATCCACCAGGCGGCACTCCGCTTTCTGGCACTTGATTGAAAAAAGCCATCATCGAGTAAAAGTCTTTTTGCGTCAGCGGATCATACTTGTGATCATGGCACTGCGCGCAGGCCAAAGTCAGACCTAACCAATTAGTGGCTGTAACATCCACGCGATCAAATAAAATGATATTGCGTTGCTCTTCGGCAATCGCCCCGCCCTCGCCATTGAGCAAGTGGCAGCGTTGAAATCCTGTAGCGACTTTTTGCGACAAGCTCGCCTGTGGTATCAGATCGCCAGCAAGCTGTTCAATGGTGAACTGGTCAAAGGGCATGTTTTCATTCAACGAACGGATTAACCAATCGCGCCACACATACTGATGGGTATCACCATCTTGCTGGAAGCCATTGCTATCAGCATAACGTGCGGCATCTAGCCAAGAAAGAGCCATGCGTTCACCGTAGTGCGGACTTTGCAGCAGGCGATCGACCACTTTTTCGTAGGCGTCAGGTTCTGTGTCCTGCAAAAATTCTTTCACCTCTGTATCGCTAGGCGGCAGGCCTGTGAGATCGAAGGAAAGACGACGCAGCAATGTGGCGCGATCCGCTTCCGGTGACGGTTGCAAACGATCCTTTTTCCAGGCCTCCGCAATGAAAGAATCGATGGGATTTTTCACCCATGCATCGAAGTCACCTTTGGGTATCTGCGGACGCTCTGGTTTGTCAAATGACCAGTGTTTTTCATAAACCGCACCGCTATCGATCCAGCGAGCAATGAGATCAATTTCGCTCTTCTCCATGCGATGTACGGCATCAGGTGGAGGCATGATTTCATCAGGGTCATCGCTGCGCATGCGCTTGATCATTTCGCTTGATGCGGCATCACCAGGAATAATCGTACGCGGTGAGCGACTAGCTTCCGTAGCACCCTCGAAGGTATCTAAGCGCAAATCTGCCTCGCGCTGCTTGGCATCAAATCCATGACAAGCAAAACATTTCTCGCTCAGAATTGGGCGTATGTGTTGATTATACGAAATTTTCTCCTCAGCCCAGAGGAGCCCAGACCAGTTTATGCAGATCAAGAGGATAAAGCATCGCAGCATCATTACATGGACAATTACCCGTCACCGCATAGTCATTTTTCAGATTGGACAAACTATTTTCATTTTGGTATGATTTCGGCATGAAGCTGACTTCTCAACGAGCGAAAATGGAGCACCAAAAGGATTTTTTCGATAGTCTCGGCGAGGTGCGCGAACTGCTCCGAATGTGGGATACCATTCCTCATTTGCATTTTTTCCTCAAAAACAAAGAAGGTCAATTTCTGGCACTCAATCGCAATTCACTACTACGCCTTGGCATGAACGAGGAGAGCGATGTAATTGGAAAAACCGATTTTGATTTTCATCCACGCGAGTTAGCCGCAGCCTATGTGAATGAAGATCGACGGGTGATGATTACGGGAATGCCTGTGGTGGATCAGTTGTGGACCGTGGTCAATCACCATGGCATTCACGAATGGTTTTTGTCCTCGAAAACACCTCTACGCAATCGCTGTGGTGAGGTGATCGGCATCGCTGGGGTGATGCGCAAGGTGGAAAAAAAAGGCGATTTCATTAATCTTTACGGCCCACTTGGACATGTGGTGCAGGGGTTTTTGCGGGACTATTCGCAGCAATTTTCCATGAGCGAGCGCGCGGAGTCCATCGGAATGAGCTTGAGTAGTTTTGAGCGCAAGTTCAGCGCGATTTTTGGACAATCACCGACGCAATACTTGCAGCAGGTGCGCATTCACGCGGCGCGCGCAATGATCGAGCGCGACCAACACGAACTCGCCCACATCGCTCGCGCCTGTGGGTTTTATGATCAGAGCCAGTTTGGAAAAGTTTTTAAACGTTTTGCCGGAATGACTCCTGCACAATATCGAGCGAAAATGACCACGCGCGGTGCCAGTTTCAATACGGACCCTTGAGTTCACTCAAAATGCGCTGAACATACTCGTTGTTCTTACGTGTTGGAAGCTTTGTCATCCATTCGTTAGAAAGCTGTCCATCCTTGCGCATCAAACGCACCAAGTTCAGGGCTAGCAATAAATCCTCACGCTGCAGTGACTGGCATGCCTTGCTAAGAAAGCCGCGCGCCGTTTCAGCATCACCTTGTCGCCACAATGCATGCGCCGCAGATACTGCTACAGCAGAATGTTTGTCATCTAACAATTTTTTCAATTGATCCTGAGCTTTCAATGAAGATTTCCCTAATGTCACACAGCCCTGCGCCCCCCAATATCGCTTGACGGGATCTTCCGATGTCATAGCGTCAAGCAACGCTGGAAGATCTGCAACATTCCGTGCTGTCGCAGCAAATGCCAAGGTGCTGATAGCCTTGCGATCAAAACTCGATCCATGAAGATACTCGTGAATCGTCGTTGCACCAAGCTCATCAAACATCGATTCTGGCACCAATCCGGTATCGAAATTTTCGATCATAGTCTGCTGCAAGCGTTGTCGCATCGCAAGCAAACGCTCCTGCAGCGCTGGGTCTTGCGAGAGATCTTTCATCTCGTGAGGATCGTTTTCTAGATCAAACAACATCTCTGTGGAAGTCGGTGCCTCCCACAACACGCGATGCTCTGGCTTCAATGTTTCGTTCTTCCACGCTGTATGCCAGGCCCTCCAGCCCGCTTGGCCAAATTGATAGAAGCTATACGGTGCGTTCGGCAGGGTAGGAGCGAAATGACGCATGTATTTGTAGCGACCATCAGTGATGGCGCGACGCATGCCATGGATTTCGTCAAAGCGATCGGCATAGAAAAACACCACATCGTCCTTTGCGGGCTCGCGGCGCCCCTTACCAAGAAAGGGCCGACCTTGCATCGAGGCTGGCATTTTCACCTCGCACAGAGATAGCAAGGTGGGAGCGAAGTCAACAAACGAAACTAGTTCCGAGCTACGTGAACCAACTGCGATCGGGCTCAAATGCTGCCAGCGTTTTGGAAAATGCACCAACAGAGGAACACGAACGCCAGATTCATAAAGATAGCGTTTACCACGCGTTGTCGCACCACCATGATCGCTGTAGTAAAATACAATCGTATTCTCCGCTTCACCTGATGCCTCAAGCTCATCTAACACAACTTTCACTTTTGCGTCCATGCGAGTGACGCAATCATGGTAATGAGCAAAATCATTTCTCAGCTCAGGAAGATCAGGAACGAAAAGAGGTAGTTTGATTTTCGTCGGATCCACCCGCGGCGTTCGATCCTTCAATGCCGCATCAAACAACTGACTTTCGTGCGTTTCGGTAAAATTGAACACAGCAAAAAACGGCTGCTTTTCGCGACGATTCTTGTAATGAGCTCTGCCGTTGCATTGATCCCAAAGCGCCGCATCGTTGCCAGCAGAATTGTAATCGGTCTTGGCATTGTTCGTGCAAAAATATCCACTGCCGCGCAAGGCCGTCACGTAAGGAATGATCGAGGTCGGCAACTGCGGTCGGCTACGCATATGCAACGTGCCCTGTGTCACCGCATGCATCCCGCGCAAAATGGTAGATCGCGCCACAGCACACACCGCCGCATTGGTATAGGCCCGATCAAACACCACACTGCGCGCCGCGAGCGCATCCAGCGCTGGGGTTTTCGCCTCAGTATTACCATAACATCCCAACCACGAAGCCGAGTTGTCTTCACTGGTGATCCAGATGACATTCGGACGTGCGACATCATCAGCGCGAAGCATCCCTGGCAGCAATCCCAACACACAAACGATCAATCGCAACATGCCAATCATTCTGTGGATCAGATCATTTTTCACAAGGGTAAAAACAGATAATCTGAAATACAAAAATGGCCGCACCCGAGTGGATGCGACCATGAGAATGATTCTGGTAGCCGGGTGGAAAATTAGTATTTCACCTTGAGCTTGCCACCAAACACGGCTTCTTCGCCGAGTTCTTCTTCGATGCGAAGAAGTTGATTGTATTTTGCAATCCTGTCCGAGCGGCTCATCGAGCCAGTCTTGATTTGGCCAGCATTGGTCGCAACGGCGATGTCGGCGATGGTCGCATCTTCGGTTTCGCCAGAACGGTGCGAGATCACGGAGGTATAGCCGTTTTCTTTAGCGAGCTCCACGGCATCGAAGGTCTCGGTGAGAGAACCGATTTGGTTCACTTTGACGAGGATCGAGTTTGCCACTCCGAGCTTGATGCCTTTCGAGAGGAAATCAACATTGGTTACAAATAAGTCATCGCCCACGAGTTGTGTGGTCGAGGCAAGTTTGTCGGTGAGGATCTTCCAACCGTCCCAGTCGTTCTCGGCGCAACCGTCTTCGATCGAGATGATCGGGAAGCGCTTCTTGAGGTCGGCATAGAAATCAACCAACTCAGCGGCACTGCGAACGGACTTGTCGGATTTTTTGAAAACGTAAGCGTTTTTCGAGGCGTCGAAGAATTCAGAAGAAGCCACATCGAGAGCGATGCAGATGTCTTTGCCCATTTCGTAGCCAGCCATTTCGATGGCCTTGGCGATCACACCGAGAGCGTCTTCAGCGCTGTCAAGCTTCGGTGCAAAACCACCTTCATCACCGACGGCGGTGGATAGACCGCGGTCGTGCAGAACTTTTTTCAGCGCGTGGAAAACTTCTGCACCATAGCGGAGAGACTCACGGAAGGTCGGAGCACCTACGGGCATGATCATGAACTCTTGGAAATCGATCGGAGCATCGGAGTGAGCACCACCGTTGATAACATTCATCATCGGCACGGGAAGCACTTTGGCATTTGGACCGCCAAGGTATTTGTAAAGAGGGATGCCGAGTTGTGCAGCAGATGCTTTGGCAACGGCCATCGATACACCAAGGATGGCGTTCGCGCCGATGTTGCGCTTGGTGCTGGTGCCGTCAACTTCGCGCATGATCTTATCGATCGCGGCTTGTTGTGTGGCATCCATGCCGCAAAGTGCAGGTGCGAGTTGCTCATTAACGTTGTTTACGGCATTCAGAACACCTTTGCCGAGGTAGCGAGATTTGTCGCCATCGCGCAGTTCGCAAGCCTCATGCTCGCCAGTCGATGCACCCGAGGGCACCGCAGCACGGCCCACGGCTCCGCCTTCCAAAGTAACGTCCACTTCCACAGTGGGATTGCCGCGTGAGTCGATTACTTCACGCCCGCGAATTTCGATAATGCTTGTATATTCCATCATAATTTCTATTTGGTGCGCGCGCGGTATCGCAGGTTTGGCGGCTTCTGGCAATGCTCAAAACGGAAAAATCGTAGCGTTTTTGTCATGAATCCGGCGCGACATGACAAAACACGTGCAAAAAACATATCATTTTTTCTAAAATAGTCGTTGCATTAGCAGCTAAGCAGCAGTATCAATCTCGTGTTATGCCCGCTAAAAAGACAGCCAAAAGATACACAGAAGAGCAAAGAACCGAGATCCTCGCATTCATTGAAAAATTCAATGCAGAGAACGGTCGTGGTGGACAAACCGCTGCTGTAAAAAAATACAAAGTTACTCCGCTGACACTCTCAGCATGGAGCAAAAAGACTGGAAAGAAGCCGAAGAAGGCTGGCAAAACTGTCAAAAAATTCCGCAATCCAGCGAAATTGATTGATCGCCTGAAAGTTGTATCATCCGAGATTGCAAAAGCCGAGAAATCCCTTGAAAAACTGCAAGCAGAAGCCAAGGAACTTCGTAAAGAAATCCGCTCAGCAATCGAGTGATTTCATCTAATAATTATTAGTTCAACCAAAAACTCCGCTTCACATCGAAGCGGAGTTTTTTCGTTTGTAAATTACATTTGGTAGATAGATTTTTCGTAGTATCACTAATCCAGTCACATCGAACTTCGGCGGAACATTTTCCAGCATTCGATAAATCCACTTGCAAAATCTTGCGGCGAATGGGCGATCCATCGTTGAATCACTTCCAGTGGAAACCATTGCACGCTCTCGATTTCCGAGCATGGAAAGCGCAGTGCACCATCGTGACGAGCCGCATAAAGAATCACATGCTCCCATCCCGTATTCGGACATGCAGCTATTTTTCCCACTTCAACTAATGAATCCTTGCTGATGCCCATTTCCTCCTCTAGCTCGCGCAAAGCACAAGAGGCATAGTCTTCACCCGCATCAAGATGCCCCGCTGCGCTGGAATCCCATACTCCGGGATGCTTGTCCTTCAAGCGCGAACGCAACTGCAACAGCAAGTCTTTACGCTTATTGAATACGAAAATATGCACCGCTCTGTGCAGCCAATCTTTTTCATGGATCTCGGCACGAGTCGCTTGGCCAATGACTTGGTCATTTTCGTCCACACGATCAAAAATTTCCGCCTCTTTTTGCGGAATCTCCTTGAGTGGATGTGTGTCGAACAAATGTGTAATTTTCAGCCACTGCTGCAAATCAAGCTCCTCAGCGCGCACCGTCGTCGGCACACCCAGCGACTCGATCACCTGCAGCCACGGCACGAAATCGGGTAGTAATTTGTGCAGTTGCTTGCGACGTTGACCAAATCCGCGGCGCAGCAGTTCATCGAACAATCGACGATCGAAACACGGCAAATCCTCGCGAGGAATCAGCAACGCGACACTCGAATCTACTTGCGGTTGGGGATAAAAAACCTCGGGCGGCACTTCCATGACAGTTTCAACATGCCATGCGCTTTGCACCCGCAACGATAGCATGCCGTAGTCGCCATGACCAGGCAGCGCGCTGAGCCGATCAATCACTTCCTTTTGCAACATGATTACCGCCCGCACAAACGGATGCGGAACAGAGAGGAAATTTTTCATGATCGCCCCACCACTGGCATAGGGCAAATTACCAAGAAATTTCACCGGACGCTCGGCAAAGATCCGCCGCAGATCAAAATTCACCGCATCCTCATGACAAACTTCCACATCATTGCGATCCGCATATTTTTCCTTCAACGCAGCTGCGAGGCGAGAATCAAATTCGACCAAAATCACTTTGCGCACGCGTCCGACGACATGCTGCGTCAAGGCACCCGTGCCTGGACCGACTTCAATCACGGTGTCCTCAGGCTTCAAGTCAAGATGATCGACAATCCCCCGCGCCGTCTCGGTATCAGTCAAAAAATTTTGACCCAATTGTCTACTCGGCAACACGCCATTTTGATCCAATACCTTGCGAATTTCCCGTTCCGTCATGCGGAGAAATCATTGCTGATTCAAGAAATTTTCCAAGCACCAAAAAAAAATTCAAAAAGCATTGAACATTCTTTGCTCTCATAGGTCTATATTTACGAAGACTGCAACGCAAGTTGCTGTTTTTCATGTAAGGGTGAACAGCAGCTACTGGAAGCGTGACTACGGTTAGGACTAGTAGCTTGGTCGGAGAGAGTGGGTGCTCTCTCCGACCTTTATTTTGCCCTTTTCTTAGCATGGCTCAGTTAGGTTTCTAATTTCTTATTGGCTTCACGCGATTCATTTGCAGGCACTGGACATGTTCAAATCGGTCTTCATCAAAGTCCTATTCCTCGGCATCGGTGGCACATTGATTGTGTTGACAAATTTTACCGCGAAGGAGCATCGGGCCATCGAACTAGGAGGCGTCGACAGCACAGCGGTCATCACGGAGAAGAAAGAACGGCA
>Ga0208597_1000209_pt1 | contig 22514 bp, 17 predicted proteins | sample LakMenEpi05May12_FD_150673 | JGI IMG/M metagenome (GOLD analysis project Ga0208597, IMG submission 150673) | Freshwater microbial communities from Lake Mendota, WI - 05MAY2012 deep hole epilimnion (SPAdes) | ecosystem: Environmental > Aquatic > Freshwater > Lake > Epilimnion/Euphotic zone ...
TTTAGGGGTTGAATGAAGCAAAAGAATGATTTTTATGGTTAAAAAAGCGAATTAAAAAATTTTTTCAAAAAAAAAATAGGCAATTAATCGATTGAAAAACAATAGATTTTGTATGAGTCAAGCACTAAAAATAAAAAAAAGATAAAAAAGTTTGCACGATTAAAAAAAAGCTCTTTATCTTTGCACTCCGTTTCGGGGATAGCTTGAAGCGAATGTGTAGAAAGAAAGTGAAGAGAAAGTTTAAAAAGAGTTCATTGAAATAAAAACGAGAAACAAGTAGAACATAACTTGGTAAGAAGCGTAAAACAATAAAATAATATTTTTTCTTTGAAAAAATGTACAGACAAATTCACTATGGAGAGTTTGATTCTGGCTCAGGATGAACGCTAGCGGGAGGCCTAATACATGCAAGTCGAGCGCTGTAGCAATACGGAGCGGCAGACGGGTGCGTAACGCGTATGAAACTTGCCCTATACAGGAAGATAGCCTTGGGAAACTGAGAGTAATACTCCATAATATTATTGAATGGCATCATTTAATAATTAAAGCTCCGGCGGTATAGGATAGTCGTGCGTCCGATTAGCTAGTTGGTAGGGTAACGGCCTACCAAGGCAACGATCGGTAGCTGGTCTGAGAGGATGATCAGCCACACGGGCACTGAGACACGGGCCCGACTCCTACGGGAGGCAGCAGTAAGGAATATTGGACAATGGAGGCAACTCTGATCCAGCCATCCCGCGTGGAGGAATAAGGCCCTATGGGTTGTAAACTCCTTTAGCTAGGGAATAAATCAGTGGATTCATCCGCTGTTGAAGGTACCTAGAGAATAAGCACCGGCTAACTCCGTGCCAGCAGCCGCGGTAATACGGAGGGTGCAAGCGTTATCCGGATTTACTGGGTTTAAAGGGTGCGTAGGCGGACCATTAAGTCAGATGTGAAAGCCCCGAGCTTAACTTGGGAACTGCGTTTGATACTGGTGGTCTTGAATTAGATAGAAGTGGGCGGAATAATTCATGTAGCGGTGAAATGCTTAGATATGAATTAGAACACCGATTGCGAAGGCAGCTCACTATGCCTATATTGACGCTGAGGCACGAAAGCGTGGGGATCAAACAGGATTAGATACCCTGGTAGTCCACGCCCTAAACGATGAATACTCGATGTTTGCGATATACTGTAAGCGTCTAAGCGAAAGCGTTAAGTATTCCACCTGGGGAGTACGTCCGCAAGGATGAAACTCAAAGAAATTGGCGGGGGTCCGCACAAGCGGTGGATTATGTGGTTTAATTCGATGATACGCGAGGAACCTTACCAAGGCTAGAATGCAAGGGGAATATAGGGGAAACTCTATAGCTCGCAAGAGCCGCTTGCAAGGTGCTGCATGGTTGTCGTCAGCTCGTGCCGTGAGGTGTTGGGTTAAGTCCCGCAACGAGCGCAACCCCTGTCGTTAGTTACCATCATTAAGTTGGGGACTCTAGCGATACTGCCTGCGCAAGCAGAGAGGAAGGAGGGGACGACGTCAAATCATCATGGCCTTTATGCCTTGGGCTACACACGTAATACAATGGTAAGGACAAAGAGCAGCCAACTGGCGACAGTGCGCGAATCTCAAAAACCTTATCTCAGTTCGGATTGGAGTCTGCAACTCGACTCTATGAAGCTGGAATCGCTAGTAATCGCAGATCAGCCATGCTGCGGTGAATACGTTCCCGGACCTTGCACACACCGCCCGTCAAGCCATGGGAGTTGGGTGTACCTTAAGACGGTAGCCGAAAGGAGCTGTCCAAGGTAAAACCAGTGACTGGGGCTAAGTCGTAACAAGGTAGCCGTATCGGAAGGTGCGGCTGGAATACCTCCTTTTTAGAGGCTTCAACCTCGATTTGTTCTACTCTTCTCGTTTTTTATTTTCAATATAATAATTAGAAATATCAAAAGCCTCGCTTATTTAAGCGAGGCTTTTTTTGTTTGTATAATTGATTAGATATTAGATTTTAGATAATAGATTTTAGACATTAAATTTGATATTATTTCGGTATAAATGCGTTTTATTAGATTTTATAATACCGTGGCATCGGGGTTTATCCCCGTTTTAATAATATTTTTCACCCATAGTTTTAATATCCCCTCGTTTAATTAGAATTAAAATTCTGTAGGAACGGATTTAAACCTGTTTTAAAAATATAATTTAAAATCAAGGATTTAATGTGTTTTATTATATTTTATAATTCAATTGCAATGGGTTTTAACCCGTTGTAATAATAAAATTCAAAATTTAAAGGTTGTAACCTGAATTAATCTTAAAATATTTCCAAATAAGATATTTTATGCTATTTGCATAGGTACTTCCATCAATAAAAATTCTGCGTTTTCGCTAGCTTCTATTTCTATAGATTCAGTATCCCATATTCCCAATCCATCTCTTGAATTCATCATTTGATTGGCGATATTGAGTTGACCATTCAGCAAGAAAACATATAATCCATTTCCTTCTTTTTTGAAATTATATGTTTTTTTAAATCCTTTTTCAAAATTAGATAAATGAAACCAAGCATCTTGATGAATCCAAACCCCCGCGTCATCTGCATTTGGAGATAAAACTTGATGAAAAGCATTTTTTCTAGCTTCAATATCTATTTTTATTTGATCATATCTTGGCGTTACATTCTTTTTGTTTGGGAATACCCAAATTTGTAAAAATTTTGCAGCTTTGTCATGATTTCTATTGTATTCGCTATGCGTAATGCCACTTCCTGCGCTCATTACTTGAATTTCACCATGTTTAATTACAGCCAAATTTCCCATACTGTCTTTATGTTCCAAATCGCCTTCTAGAGGAATACTGATAATTTCCATATTATCATGTGGATGCGTTCCAAATCCCATACCTTCTGCTACGATATCATCATTCAAAACTCGTAACGCACCAAAATGCATTCTCTCGGGATTGTAATAATTTGCAAAACTAAACGTATGAAAACTTTTGAGCCAGCCATGATCTGCGAGCCCTCTTGTATTTGCTGGATGATAAACGATATGATTCATTATTTTTGAATTAGTATTATGGATATGATTAAAACCTAATATTTCAAGGGGTTTTAATTCCTCTATTTCATTATCAATAATATTGCCTAATGCATTAGCAGAAACAAAAACACCTGTTCCAAAAAGTCCTTTTTTTATAAAATCTTTTCGATCCATACTTGATTTTAATGCAAATTTAGTACATTTTTCAATCATAAAAAATAGAATAGATTAATTAATACTGTATATGAATTGGTAATCGGTTAAAAAAATAACCAAAACTAAATCATGCACGACATTATACCCAAAATGAAATGGTAAATTTTAAAATCATAAATGGTATAAAACAAAAATGGAAAATAAAGATATCCACAAATGCAGAAACTTCACAAAAAAACATTTGCACTTTAATTTATTAACTATAAATTTGCTTTCTTAAAAAATAAATTAAAAAAATGAATACACGTAAACTTTTATTTTTATCAATTTCTTTTACATTAGGCTTATTGCTCATAAATGGTTGCAAAGGCAAAATGAATGGCGGTGGCGGTACTTTGAATATTCATGATTCTGCAGATCCAGATATGTTGAATCCTATAAACTTAAGTACTTCTAATGCTAGAATTATTGCAAACTTAATGTTTTCAACTTTGATTGGAAATGAACCAACTGGTGAATATAATTTGACTCCAATTTTAATAAAAGAAAATGCAAAAATTTCAGAAATAACAGAAGGTGAATTTAAAGGAGGAATGAAGTTAGAATATGAAATTAGAGAAGATGCAACATGGGATAATGGAACTCCTATTACAGCTCATGATTATGCATTTTCAATAAAAGCAATATTAAATCCCAAAACGAATTGTGAGCCTTTAAAAGGTTATTATGAGTGGCTTGCAGATATTGTTATTGATTCTTCTAATCCAAAGAAATTTGTTGTTTATTCAAATAAAAAATACTTTAAAATTGAAGAATTTGCAGGTGGTTATGTGATCCCAGAATACAATTATGACCCAAATAAACTAATGCGTAAATTTACTATTAGAGACATGAATACTAATGATAAACGTAATGCATTGAAGACAAATGCTGATATTATAAATTTTGCTACAGAATTCAATAGTGAAAAGTATCAAAGAGATCCTAAATTTATAACGGGAGCTGGTCCTTATAAATTAGACCATTGGACTACAGGTCAAGAAGTAGTTCTTGTTAGAAAAACTAATTGGTGGGGAGATAAGTATAAAGAAATAAGAGATTTTTGGTCGTTTCCGAAGAAAATTAAAATTAAAATTATTAATGATCAAAACACTTCTTTAACAGCATTGAAAGATGGACAAATAGATGCTTATGCTGCAATACCAGCTAAAGATTTTAAAGAATTAGAAAAAAATGATAAGTTTAAAGAGAAATTTGAACTTTCGAAACACGATCGTTTTGCATATACTTTTTTAGGTCTTAATACTAGAAGAGATAAATTTAAAGACGTAAATGTAAGAAGAGCTCTTGCACATATTATAAATAGAGATAAAATCAATGAAATCATTTCATATGGTGAAGCTATAAAAACTGAAAGTTTTGCTCACCCATCTCAATCAATTTATAACAAAAACTTAAAACCATACGATTTTGATTTAACTAAAGCAGCTCAATTGTTAGATGCGGCAGGTTGGAAAGATTCTGATGGTGATGGTATAAGAGACAAAGTGATAAATGGTAAAAAAACAGCACTTGAAATTGAATATAAATATGCAAAAAGTGAAACAGCTAAAAATACAGCTTTAATAATAAAAGATGATATGGATAAAGTTGGTATTAAATTTAACATTGTAGAGAAAGAATGGACCGTATATGTTCAGGAGCTTGATAAGTTTGATTTTGATATGTATAACATTGGATTTACCATTTCACCTAGAGTTTCCGATCCAAAACAACAATGGCATACATCCAGTGCAGTGCCTGGAGGTAGTAATAATGTTGGCTGGGGAAATGCTAAAACAGACAAAATGATTGAAACTTTAATTTCTGATTTAAATCCAGAAAATAGAAACAAAATTTACATGGATTTACAACAAATGATTCATGATGATGTTCCAGTTATTTTCTTATTTTCTCCAAAAAATAGAATGGCAGTTAATAAGAATTTTAGTATTGAAAAAATCATGATATCTCCAGGATTTTTATATAACGAATTTAAGCTAGTAAAATAAATAACTCCTTTCTGAAAAAACACGATTCATGTTCAAATACATTTTAAAAAGACTTACCTATTTTATCCCTACATTGGTTATTATATCATTGATTACGTTTGGATTAAGTAAAATAACACCTGGAGATCCTGTAAAATTGGCACTAGGAAATAAAGACAATGGTGGCGATGCCGGTCAAGCACAAGAAAAAATGGCTAATGAAAAAGCCTATTACGAAAAAGCAGAAAATTTAGGACTTAATTTGCCTACATTTTATTTTGGACTAGGAACTTTAGCCGAGCCAGACACCATGTATAAAATCGTTAAACGAAGCGATAGAGAAACACTAGAAGATTTAACATCTCAATATGGTAATTGGGATCTTATTCAATCGTATTTTTATGAAATTAAAAAAATAGAGTTAAGCCTTTTTGATGTTCAAACGGATAGTACAGTGTTTGAAAACATGAAAGAGATTAAACAGAAATTGAATTTACTTTATTTGACAAGCGATGATTTTGATATCAACAACAATTTGAATTCTTTATTGAAAAATAGTTCAAATAATAGCAAGTTGGCATCTTTGCATACTTCTTTTTTAGGTTTACAAAAAAGCTATAACGACGTTAAAGAAAAAGCAACCCCTTCCAAAAATTACATACCCTCCATTAAATGGTTTGGTATGAAAAACCAATACCATAGATGGTTATTTGGCGATGCTCCTTGGTTTTTGGGAGAAGAAGCGCCTGGTCAAGTTAAAGGATTTTTGAGAGGAGATTTTGGAAATTCTTATTTGGATGGAAGACCAATAGCTAGCAAGTTATCAGATGCTATTCCATGGACATTGATGATGAATTTCATCAGTATCATTATTGGATATTTGATTTCTATCCCTATGGGCGTATTTAGTGCCGTAAATAAAGGAAATGCTAAAGACCGAATTTCAACCATTTTCTTGTTTATTTTGAACTCATTACCTTCATTTTGGATAGCGACTTTGTTAGTTACTTTTATTACTACAGATGAGTATGGCATGAATTGGTTCCCTACGTATGGTGTAGGAGAAGTGGATTCAGAAATGGGATTTGGAGAGGTTTTTGGTATAAGAGCCTACCATCTTATTTTACCTATATTTTGTCTTACATATGGAGGCATTGCTTATTTGTCTCGTCAAATGCGTGCGGGTATGCTCAATACACTTGGTCAAGATTTTATTCGTACCGCTAGAGCTAAAGGAAATACAGAAAAAACGGTTATTTGGAAGCATGCTTTTAGAAATTCATTAATTCCAATCATCACTATCTTTTCTTCTATTTTTCCAGCTGTAATCGCAGGATCTTTTGTTATTGAATTTATATTCAGTATTCCAGGTATGGGGAAATTATCTCTTGAAGCATTGACTGCTAGAGACTTCCCTATGATTTTTACGGTAATGATGCTTTCGGCTATTCTTACTTTAATTGGAAATTTAGTTGCCGATTTAATGTATAGCATTGTAGACCCTAGAATTTCATACGATAAATAATAAGGTTTTAGTAAAAGGATTTGTAAAAGTATAAATAAGGAAAGAAAGATGAGTACAACTCAAAATAATAAAAATTTAGACCAAAATTATTGGGCCATTGTAAAAAGACAATTCAAAAAAAATAGAGTTGCGGTGTGGTCTTTGCGTATGGTTTATGTAATCGTTTTTATAGGATTATTTGCTGATTTTTTGGCAAATGATAAGCCCATTTATTGCAAAGTTAATGGAGAATCGTACTTCCCCATTTTCAAAAGTTATGGCGTTGCATTAGGGTTAACCAAATATCCGCCTGAATTTTCTAATGTAAATTGGCAAGAAATTTCATACGAAAGTGTGGTACGTACGCCTATTCCCTATTCTCCACAGAATATGGATTTAAAAAATAAAGATTATAAAAGTCCATTTGATGAACAAGATGTGGAAAGCTCACGTTGGAGACATTTTATGGGAACGGATAACTTGGGTAGAGATGTCCTTGCGGGTATGATTCATGGAACTAGAACGGCTATGCTAGTCGGAATTATTTCAATGTCTTTATCAGTAGTTATTGGCATCTTTTTAGGTGCTTTGGCTGGATATTATGGCGATCATGGATTGCAAATGAGTCGTATTCGTTTTTGGTTAAATATTATCTTTGGACTTTTGGGTGTTTATTATGCTTTTGGTATTAGAGGATATCATTTATCTCAGGCATTAGCTTCACATCTTGGCCTTTTCCTATTACAGCTTTTATTGAGTTTGATTATTCTATTTAGTTTCATAACGGTTGCAAACGTTTTAGCTAATTTCTTAAAACGTATACCAATGCTTGGGAAGAAAATAGATGTACCCGTAGATATATTAATTTCGAGACTTATTGAAGTTAAAGTTTCAATTCCTACCATGTTACTTATATTGTCAATCGTAGCGGTAATGAAAAGTCCATCTATACTTATGGTAATGGTTATCATTGGACTTACAAGTTGGACAGGAATAGCTAAATATACAAGAGCTGAATTATTAAAAGTAAGAAGTTTGGAGTTTATTCAAGCGGCTCAATCATTGGGCTATGGCGAATGGAGAACTATTTTCAAACATGCACTTCCCAATTCTTTATCATCGGTATTAGTATCCATTGCATTTGGTGTAGCTGGCGCTATTTTATTAGAGTCTAGCTTATCCTTTTTGGGAATAGGTATGAAACCCGAAGACGTTACATGGGGTTCTATGCTATCATCAGCTAGAGGTTATTTCAAAGCATGGTGGCTAGCAATTTTTCCCGGAATGGCTATATTTATTACGGTTACCATTTTCAACCTTTTAGGAGAGGGATTGACCGATGCAATGGATCCAAGACAAAAAAAGTAATCTAATACTATATGAACATTTTAAATAAAATTTTATACTTATTAAAAGATAAAGCCTTTTGGGCTAATCTAGTTGTATTTCTATTCTTGATGCTAGTATCTGGATGGATTTTATTAATGAGTTTGAAATTGATTACAAAATGGGGGCAAAGTGCGGATGTTCCAAACATATTGAATAAAAAATTTGATGTAGCTATTGAAAAAATTGAAGAAGTAGGTCTAGAATGGGAAATTAAGGATTCTGTTTATAGAACCGATTTACCTGAAGGTACCATTATAGATGTACAACCAGCACCGGGATTGAATATCAAAGCAGGAAGAACCGTATTTTTAGTAGTAGCTACAAAAAATCCACCTAAAGTAGAAATGCCTGCATTAGTAGGTAGAAGTTCACTTCGTTTTGCTCAAATAGAATTAGAAGCTCGAGGATTGCGAATAGGAAGTTTGAGCTATGTACCCTCTCCAGATAAAGATGCGGTATTGTCCCAGCGAATTGGAAATACAGAAATAGCGGCAGGTACTATGATTCCAAAAGGAACGGTTATTAATCTTACCCTAGGCGATGGTGTATCAGGAGCCATCATGGATGTGCCTTATTTAATAGGTATGACCAAAGAGGAAGCTGATGCATATTTACAAGAGAATAATTTATTTGCAAATTATTTTTATAATAAGGATATTGAAGATACAGCTTCTGCTGTTATATTCAAACAATACCCCAATTCAAATGGAGAAGAAAAATTAAATATGGGCGAACCAATAGATTTATTCTTTTCTAAGTCCTTGCCGAAAAATATTTTAGAAGATTCTACGTTTAAAGCTAGAAGAAAATAATCATTAGAATTGAAATATTTTATTTTTGCCTTTTTATGTATAATTTATACATCTTCTTTTGCTCAAGATGAATTATTTCCGCTTGAGACCAATCCAAGTATTTTTGAATCTGAAAAAAAACTAAAGACTTCGGGAACAAATAATTATAAAATTAATTTCACGTCTATTGTTTTACCTTTTTCAGATGATTTTTCAACAGACAAAACAGTTCCAAAAAATTTAGAGCCCTTTGTTTCCAGTACATTCTATAGTATTGGTGTATGTAATAACACATTAAAGTACTCTAAAGACAGCATTAAATTTTCAAGACAAATTGCAAAAAAATATTCATTTGTTTTTGGGACACCCAACCAAATAGATTCAAGTGTTTTGATTCCGTCTGAATCTATCAATATAATGGATCCAAGCAATTGTGAAAATACCTTGAGTTCCTATTCCATTTATCCTAGTTTTTACAGATATAATTGGGATATGACTTCGGGTGCTATCATAGATTCTACATTGATCTATGACACTATATTGGTTGTATCATTTGTGAAAAATGTCAATTTTAAATCAGAAGTTTTGTGGGTAGATAATTATGCTTATATCAATCGACAATATGCGTATTTACCACCTAGTTTAGGCGTAGCTACATTAGATGGACTCAATGCAAAAGGACGTCCTTATAATGTGAGTGTACCCAATTCTTGGGGAAGGGCAGATTATCTTACTTCCGTCAAAATAGATTTGAATGGAAAAAGACCTTTAGATAGTATTTATTTAAGTTTTTTTACGCAGCCTCAAGGATTTGGAGATTATCCCAACCCAAAAGATACCTTGCTTGTTGAATTTTTGGATAGTATGGGTACTTGGCATCCTGTATATAGAGTTTTGCATGCCGAAGCTCGAATAAAACTAGACAGTAATTTGAAATTCAAACTACATTTTATCCCAATTCCAGAAGAAATTTTCCCAGGAGATCCCTTTTATTTTCATTCCAATTTTCAATTTAGATTTTCAAATTATGCCTCATTGACAGGAAATAATGATCATTGGCATATTGACTATGTGAGAATGGATGCTGGAAGAAATATTTTTGATACTATTGTAAATGATATTGCATTTCAATATGATTTGCCTACTATTTTAAAAAATTATACGTTGCTGCCCGCTAAACAATTTCGTGGGATTATTGACATAAGAGACTCAATTACAGCGTTTAATAACAATAATAATCCAACCAACAGCACTTTAACTACGTATAAAATTGAATGTAAAAATGTAAATACAAATACCTTTTTGTATCAATCTCCAACGGCTATTCCTTTTACGCCTACTTATAATTTCAAAATGGTTTCCTATCCTGGAACTAGTTACACGATTCCTACTACATTGCCCGATAGCACCATTATAACTGTAAAATACTTCACAGGTCTCTCAGGCCTTAGAACGAATGACACAGCGCAAATACGTCAATTATTTTTCAATGAAATAGCGTATGATGACGGAAGTGCAGAAATGGCTTATGGTATTCAAGGAAATGGCATCAAAAAAGTAGCGATGAAATATAAAATACCTTTTCAAGATACACTTGCTGCCATTAAAATTATGTTTTCCAATATTGACAAAGATATTTCAAGCGTGATTTTCAACCTAAATGTTTGGAGTAGTATTAATGAAGGCAATGCAACCGAAAAAATTATAAAAACAATTGATAATCAAAAAGCGCATTATATTGATACGTTAAATCAATTTTATGTATTTGGTCTTGACACACCCATTATTGTAAAGGATTCTTTTTATATTGGCTGGACACAAACCGATGAAAACAATCTACAAATAGGATATGATAGAAACTCCGAATTAGGTTTACCCAATACATTCATATATACGGATAATACTTGGAAAAAATCAAATATAATTTTAACGGGAAGTCCTATGATTCGTGCCATTTTGGATGGAACACGAGATTACAAACCTAAAAATACAAGTAGTATTGTATCTGAAAACCAAAATAAAAACGTTTTTGAGACGCAACTTTTTCCAAACCCAACAGTCGATTTTGTAGTATTTGAATCTAAAAGTAATACGAAAATTTTCTTTGAAATATTTGATTTAAATGGGAAAATGGTATCAAAAAATGAATTTAAAAATGAACATAAAGAAGATGTTAGCGAATACACAAAAGGAATTTATTTAGTTAAATTCTACAATGATACGTTTACCGAAACGAAAAAACTTATCGTTAAATAAAAGGCTTCTCCATGCTTAAAAAAATATTTTTCATATCTTTAATTATTGGTATTATACTCGGTATTTTTGTGGTCGTTATCTACAAATCAAACAATATTAATACCTCTAGTGATTATATATTATACTTAGAAAAAGATGTACCATTTGAAAATGTAATGGATAGTCTAGAAAAACATAAAGTTCTTAAAAACAGTTTGAGTGCAACTATTTTTTTAACCTCATACCCCATCAAAAATGTAAAGGCTGGCAGATATAAATTAAATAAATCTATGTCCAACCTAGAGCTATTTCGAAAATTAAAGTATGGATTTGAAGACCCTATAAAATTGACTATTTCTACAGCTACATTCATAGATGAAATTGCCTTTAAGATTGAGCAAAAATTCAGATTTAAAGCAGATACAATTTTACAATTTTTAAATACAGATAATACAAAAGCAAAATACAATTTTTCACACGAACAAAGGCTGTGCAATATATATCCTATGACCTATGATATCCCATGGAATAGTAGCTTGGAGCAATTGTTTGAAAAAATTAATAAAGGAAAAACGGATTTTTGGACACCCGAGCGAAAACAAAAAGCTCAAAATATGAACATGAGTGAAAATGATGTATATATTTTGGCGAGTATGATCCAAAAGGAATATTCAAAAAAAGAAGAACGAAGCAAAATTGCGGGAGTGCTAATGAATCGATTGCAAATCAATATGCCCCTTCAAGTAGATGCAACTTGTAAGTATGCGACCAAAGATTTTAGTGCAAAAAGAGTTACGGGGACTCATCTTCGCTGTGTATCGCCATACAATACGTATACCAATAGAGGCTTGCCTCCTGGCCCCATTTGTATTCCAGAATTAAGCACCATAGATGCTTGTTTGAATTATGAAAAACACGATTTTTTATACTATTGTGCCGATCCAAGTCTCAATGGATTTCATCTTTTTAGTAAAACATGGGAGGCTCACCAAGCGGTTGCTCAAAATTATTACAAAAAAGTAAATTCTTTGAATTTATAAACTATTTTTTCTTTTCGTTAAATAACTCTTTTCTTCCAATTTCTTTACATATTGGACATTCCAAAGGCTTGTGAACTCTAGCACTACAATACTCTCTTCCAAAAAAAATAATTTGAAGATGAAGTTTGTTCCATTTGTCTTTTGGGAATATTTTTTTACAATCTTTCTCGGTCTGTACTACAGATTTACCATTGGTAAGTCCCCAACGCCATGCCAAACGATGAATATGCGTATCCACAGGAAATGCAGGTACTCCAAACGCTTGTGACATCACCACACTAGCGGTCTTATGTCCCACCCCAGGCAACTCTTCCAAATCCTCAAAATTTTGAGGTACTTTTCCTCCGTGTTTTTCTACTAAAATTTGAGACAAATTCCATATCGCTTTTGATTTAGCTTTTGACAATCCACAAGGTCTTACAATCTCTTCTATTTCTTCAATACTCAATGAAAGCATTGTATAAGGATTATCTGCTTTTTCAAACAAAAAAGGTGTGGTTTTATTCACACGTTCATCTGTACATTGAGCGGAAAGTAATACGCCAATCAAAAGTGTAAAATCATCCTTGTGATCTAATGGTATAGGCGTTTTGGGATACAGTGATTCCAAAGTATCTACAATAAATTTTGATTTTTCCTTAACATTCATTTAAACACTATTTAAAATAATCTTGAAAATAGTTCCTTCTCCTCTCTTTGACCATTTAACAAAAATATTTCCTTTGAAATAATCTTCAATGATGCGTTTGCACAAAGATAATCCAAGTCCCCATCCTCTTTTTTTAGTGGTAAAACCGGGCTCAAAGATCGCTTCAAAAAGTCCTTTTTCTATGCCTTTTCCTGTATCACGACATTCAATAATGACTTTATTATCCGAATCTTTTTGGCAATGAATAAAAATCTCTCCTTCATGTGCAATGGCATCCAGAGCATTTCGGATTAAATTTTCAATAACCCATTCAAACAGCTGTTTATTTATAAGTATTTGAATAGATTTATCCTCCAAGAAATAGTTAATATTGACTTTTTTTGAAGCTCTATGCCTGAAATATTGAACCGAGTTATCTAAAATTTCATATAAATTTTCAGCTTCAAGTTTTGGTTTTGAGCCAATTTTACTAAAACGATCAGCTACTAAAGACAAACGATTGATATCTTTTTCCATTTCACCTATTATATTTTGGTGACTGGAATTGATCAAAATATCTTCTTTTAATACTTCCAGCCAGGCTCCCAAAGAGGAAATAGGTGTCCCCAACTGATGCGCCGTTTCTTTGGACATACCTATCCAAATCTGATTTTTTTCAGTTTTTCTTGAATTTTTAATGGCAATATAAGTGATGATAATAAAGAAGGCCAAAATTCCATACAAAATAAATGGAAACCATTTTAATTGTTTGATAATCATTGAATTTTCAAACAATAAATACCTAATTTTACCATCGCCCAAATCAATTTTGATAGGTTCTTTTTCTGCTTTTAGATTCTCAATATAATCGCTAAGTTGAGCCGTATCATTTAAAATAGATTCATCTATATTTCCCGATTTTAGCAACTTATTTTTTTCATCAATAATAACTACAGGTAAAAATGCGGCATTAGAACCAATTTCATTATAAAAAGAATTTCCTGAAGCATTGAGATAATACTTCAGTTGATGAAAAATCCTAGAATCTTTGTAATAAATAAATTGATGCTTATCCAAAAACTGTACTTCGACAGGTTTGTATTGAAAAAACTCTTTTTGAAGTTTTTTGTCTAGTTTTTTTCCCACTTGTATATTCGTATCTGCAATATTTCGATACTCAATGATATTCAAATTGGAATCGGTAGCAATGGCTGGAATATTTTCATTGAACTTTAGAATATCTAATAAAAAGGATAATTTATCATTGTCATTTTCTTTTAAAATAATATTAGATGCCTTGGCATAAAGCTGCACCTTCATGTGCTCCTCTTTGCTCAAATTCTCAAAAATCTCATTCGATAATTTAATCAATTTCGCCTTATCTTGAGTTGCTTTGGCCCATTGTTTTACTTGATTTTCTTCTCTTTTTGCTAGTTGATTAGCCATAATATTAGAATAGACTACTGTAGCAATAGCTAAAAAACTCGAAATTACAATAATTGCAATTTCTACATAATTATTTTTTTTGAAAAATTTGGATAAATCCATCAATTATTTTTCTTTATTATTTTCCCAATCTGCTGTTTTCTTAATCAAATCGGTCACCATTTGATTCATCATATCTTTAACAAAAGGATTGGCCGTAGCACGCTGATAACTTTCGGACATTTGAATCAAAGAACGAAAGAAAAAAGAGTGCATTTCATCTGTTTGCATATTATCTGTCCATAAATTAATTGATAAACTATTTGCTTCAACGGGATCCCAAATAGATAAATTAAACGCTTTGCAATCTGTAAATTGGCTACGTTCGCTATCGGTTGCCAACCATTTTATATCCGCGGGTATTTTATGTTCGTTTAAACCTACTTTTAATTTTATTTCTGAATATTGCATGATGTTATTTTTTAATCTCTTTAGTTTTTTCTTTTGATTTATCTTTTGGCTTATCAGCTGGAGAATTATTTACAGAGGCCTCACTTGGTTTTTCTTCTTTACTTTTAGGGGCTGGTTTTTTGGAACTCGTCTCCTCTACCTCACCCTCAAAACTCTCTTCATAATCATCATATTTTGTCTCAAAATCTTCGGTTTCTCGTGTATTGACATAGGTAGATTTATCCTCATCATACGTACTTACTCCCCACCCTTTATATTTAGAACAATCGGTTTCTATCGTAATCAATTCAGGTGCTGGTTTCACAAAATCTTTTTCAAGCGATATTCCCACTTTTGGGTCTTTTGTAATTTTTTGGAAAAATTTACCCCAAATAGGTAAAGCCATGGAAGCACCTTGTCCCAAGCCCGTGCTTCTAAAACGTACCAATCGATCGTCGCATCCAACCCATGCTCCCGCTATCAAATCAGGTGTCAATCCAATAAACCAGCCGTCGGCATTGCTCTGTGTTGTACCTGTTTTACCACAAATAGTACCTTCTAAACCGTATGTCCATCTGAGTCTTCCGGCAGTACCACCACCATCTACTACTCCTTTCATCATTTCTTGCATAATATAAGCGCACTGAGGGCTCAAAACTTGTCTATAGCTAGGATAATGCTCAAAAATTACATTGCCGTTATTATCTTCAATTTTAGTGATAAAAGTAGGTTTTGTATACAATCCTTCATTGGCAAAAGCCGTATAGGCACCGATCATTTCATAAACCGAAATTTCAGGTGTACCTAAGCAAATAGAAGGATACGGTGGGATTTTTGTATTGGTATCGATTCCCAAATTACGCAATAAATCAATAACAGCAGTAGGTCCTACTTCATAGATCAAACGAGCTGAGACGGTATTCAATGATTTGGATAAAGCCTGTTTTAATGTAGGCATACCGCCATATCCACCGCCCGAATTGGATGGACTCCATGCAGCGCCCAATTTCCAACGAGGATTTCCAGGGCGAAAAACAATACGTGCATTAGGCATTTGATGGCAAGGCGAATAGCCTTTCTGCTCAACCGCCACTGCATATAAAAAAGGTTTAAATACAGATCCTACTTGCCTTTTGGTACCAATATTGACGTGATCGTATTTAAAATATTTGAAATTAGCACCTCCTACCCAAGCTTTGACATATCCATTTTTAGGATCCATAGCCAAAAAACCTGTTTGTAAAAACATTTTATAATATCGAACCGAATCCCAAGGACTCATGGTTGTATCTACTTCGCCCTTTGTATGTGAAAAAATTTTCATTTTTACAGGTTTTTTCATTTCTTCAATAGCTTCTTCTTCTGATTTTCCAGAAGCTATTAGAAGTCTATATCGTTCTGTTTCTTTTATATGTTTTAAAAAACGATTGATTCTTCCTTTCCATGGATCGCCACCAGCCCAATGCGAAAACATCAATTTTTGATAAGCCGTTAAATGCTCTTTTGCAGCTTCTTCGGCATATTTTTGCATTTGAAGATTAATGGTAGTATGTATTTTCAGTCCATCGCCGTATATATCTACATAAGAGCCATCTTTTTTGGGATGATATTTAAAATAGTCTTTCAAATATTTTTGGACATAAGCTACAAAATATGGCGCTACACCCTCTACATTAAAATCATTATTAAAATTAACTTTAATTTCTTCTTTGCTAAAAGAATCATATTGTTGGGATGTGATAAAATTATATTGAAGCATTTTGCTCAATACGGTGTTTCTTCGTTGTTTTGAAGCTTCGGGGTGCAATCTAGGATTATACTTATAAGGAGCTTTTAACATGCCTACAAGCACGGCTGACTCTGAAACGGTAAGATCTTTTAAATCCTTATTAAAATAAGTTCTAGTAGCACTTTTTATACCAAAAGCATTGTCGCTAAATTCAACGGTATTGAAATAATTGGCGATAATTTCATGCTTGGTAAAATTTCGTTCAAGCTTTATAGCAATTAACCATTCTTTGAATTTTTTTAGAATCAAACTTATGTTATTGGTTTTTCCTCTTGGAAATAAATTTTTGGCCAACTGCTGTGTAATGGTACTCCCTCCTCCTCTATTTCCTTCTACAAATAGTCCTTTTACTACGCCCATCAAGGCTTTTGGATCAATTCCGCTATGAATGTAAAAACGAGAATCTTCTGTTGCAATTAAAGCATTGACAAGATGAGACGGCAATTCATTAAACTGGCAAGGTACCCGATTGTGTGTATAAATTTTGCCAATCAAAGTGCCATCGGAAGCCAATATTTCGGAAGCCATATTATTTTTTGGGTTTTTTAACTCCTCCAAAGAAGGCATTTTTCCAAAAAGTCCTATATTAAGTCCTACAAACAACAAAATAACACTGAGATAAAATATGACTACATATTTCCAGAATTTTTTTGTTTTTTTAACAAAGGGATTTTCCATTTTTGTAATTTATTTGATTTTTCAAGATAAAAAACACTTGAAGACGCAAATATAATCATGATTTTTCATCTATTCTATCTTTTGTTTTCAATACTCATAAAGATATTATGCAAAGTCAATTTGTTGGTAAAAATCCAATACTAATTTTGAAAATACATCAGGGGATTCCATCATGGGAGCATGTCCCACTCCTTCAATAAAATGTAATGTTGAATTGGAGATAGATTCATGAAATTGATGCGCAACAAAATCGGGTGTAATGGTATCTATACTTCCCCAAATAAGCAAGGTATTATTTTTGATTTTAGACAATTCATTTTGAAGATTTTGACGTGTAGCACTTTTTGCCATTTTGATAATCTTCAACAATTTCATCTTATTATTGATAATTTCAATCACATTATCAACCAATTCATCTGTTGCAAATTTTGGGTCACCAAAAGTCTCTCCAATTTTTGCCCTCAAGCTCTCTCTATCTTTGCGAGGATATGAGCTACCCAAAGCATTTTCAAAAAGCCCTGAACTAGCCGTAAGTATCAAATTATTGACTTTATGAGGATATGCCAAAACATATTTTAATCCCAAATGACCGCCTAAGGAATTCCCTAATATTGAAAAATTGTCCAATTGCAAAGTATCTACAAATCGTTCTAAAAAACTAAATAACCCATCTAAATTGGCATCTTTCAAATCGCACTGAAAAATGGGAAGCTGTGGCAAAAGTACACGATATTTATTGGATAGCGCTTGTATCACCTCATCAAAATTGCTCAATGAACCAAAAAGTCCATGTAACAGAATTACTGGCTGCCCTTCCCCAATATCGAGATAAGACGTATTTTCAAAAGTTAAAAGTGGATATGTCAAAAGTTATTTTTTTAAAAGTCCAATTTCTATCAATCGCTCTTCCAAATAGGCTCCAGCAGAGATAGGTGTATAATGCAATTCATTATTTTCAACACAAGAAGCCAAGCAGGTCAAATCCATTTCGGATCTTGGATGTAGGAAAAAAGGAATGGAATAGCGAGGTGTAGCCCATTTTTCTATAGGAGGATTGACCACACGATGCGTAGTAGATTTTAATTTATTGTTGGCTAATCTTTGTAGCATATCCCCTACGTTTATTACAAAATAATCCTCGGGTGCATTGATATCTATCCATTCATTTTCTTTAGTCAAAAGCTGTAATCCTTCGGCACTAGCGCCCACCAATAAGGTAATCAAATTGATATCTTCGTGCGCCTCGGCACGAATTGCATTTTTGGGTTCTTGAGAAATAGGTGGGTAATAAATGGCTCGCAATATAGAATTGCCATTATGTATATGTGTGTCAAAATAATTTTCCTCCAATTCCAAATACAAAGCAATTGCTTTTAGAATTTGACTTCCCGTTTGTTCAAAACCTCTATATAATTTCAATCCCAAATCATTAAAATCAGAAATTTCACTTACCATTACATTATTGGGATATTCTTCTTTGATGACATCTAAATCCAATACGGTTTGTCCCATTTGCCAAAATTCTTTCAAATCGGGTGCATCCGAACCTTTTGCATGCTCTTTCCCAAAAGATGTATATCCACGCTGTCCAGCTAGTCCTTCAATTTCATATTTTTGCTTAGCTTCTATAGGCAAAGCAAAAAAATTTGCAATAGACTTATAATATGCATCTATATCATTTTTATCAATATAAATATTTTTGATACAAACAAAACCGAACTCTTCAAATGCAGTTCCTATTTGAGAAACAAATTCATTTTTTAACTCGGTATTCCCTGATACAAAAGAAGATAAGTCTAGACGAGGAATGGTATTCATGATTGAAATTTTTTACAAATTTATAAAAATTATTTATTTCAAGAAATGAAATAAAAATTGGACAATATTTAATATCATGATCCACCCAAAAATTAGATTTGAAAAAAGAGGATTAGGATGTGTTTTTTGTAATTTTTCTATCCAAATAGCCGATACAATAGCCAACGGGGATGCTAAGTATAGAACAACATAAGCATTTTGTGAATAATTAAAGAATATGAAGTAAAATAAAAACAACGGCACAAATGAAATAATCAGAAATTTATACCCATTTTTTGTGAAAAGCATTCTGTTCTTCTTAGAAATACTATACCCAATTAAGATTAAAAGAGTCAAAACCATATTACCAATGTATTGATAATGATGATAAACAATGTTTTTTAATGCTTGGAAATAATGTCCTTGAAACAAAGATTGTTTTAAATAAATATTTTTGAATGTGAATATAACAGAAATCCATCCTTCTATTTTTGCATATTGCGTATAAATCATAAATAATGTAAAAATGGACACAAATAAGGAAATCAGTACGATTGAAATCATTTTGTAGCCTTTTCTAAGATTAAACAGTCCAAAAAGTAAAATGGTACTTGTATAAAAAAATCCAATCCACGAACTATAACACATCAAAAAAACAAGTAAACTAAGTATAAATATATATTTGAAACTTCTGTATTTTCCTTTTACCATCATTTTTAAGAATACATAAGAAAAAATAATAAAAAGACTTTGTACAAAAATATCGGGGTGACAATTTAATATTTGAAATGATATAACAGCGGGCGTGGTTAAATACAATAATGCACCGCCTAAAGCATATTTTGAGAAATCTTTTGATGCTTTTTTTAATGTAAGCGTGCATATAGTCAAATATATAAAAAAGGAAGACAATGCGGTAAGCAAAAAATTGATCCAAACGATATTTTTTATACCAAAAACTGTTTTGAAAAACAAATAGAAATAATAAGAAAACGGAGGATGGGAAATATAAAATCTAGATGCATTTGCATTGATATTTAATGAATTATCCGAAGAAATCATAGGAACCCCATGAATTAAAAAGAAATTTAATTTATTCCAATTATTAATAATATTTATAGAAAAAATAGTATAAAATTCTGGCTTGTTGAATTGACTTTCAAGAAGATAGTACATCCCAATAAATAAAAGACTTAACGCAGCAAATAAAAAAAACAATGATTTTTGCATAAAAATTGATAGATGTTTGACAAAGATATTATATTTGCACTAATTAGGTCTCAAAAAATGCCCATAATTAATGCTAAAGCAGGATCTTAGTCAAAAGCAAAAGCTTAAAATTTCGCAACAGAACATCCAACTTTTTAGGATGATGGAACTTAATTCCATTCAGTTTGATGAAAAAATAAGAGAAGAATTAGAACTAAATCCAGCATTGGAAGACGAGGAAGACGACTCCAATTATCAAGAAAACCTTTCTCCGAGCAAAGAAGATAATGACTTCACTTCTGATAGTTTAGACTATGAAGTGGACGATTTTGGCAATGAAATTGACTTTAATGAAGATTCGGAATCCTTTATTGAGAAAGACAATGAAAATGAGGATTATGATGCTTTTTATCAAAAAGACCATCAATATAACGAGTATGATCATAATGTAGATGATGATGAAAGAGACTTATTCATTCCTATTGTAGATCACTCATCCATTATTTCCAATTTAATTAATCAATTCAAATACAACGATTTGACTACCGAAGAATTCAAAATTGGCGAATATATAATTGGGAATATTGACCATGATGGCTATTTGAGACGCGAAATTCAATCTATTGTAGATGATTTAGCCTTTCGATACAATATTGATACTTCGGAAGAAAAAGTAGAACAAATATTGGAACTTATTCAAAATTTAGATCCACCAGGTATTGGCGCTCGAAATATTCAAGAAAATATTTTAATACAATTATATAGAAAACCCTACAATACCATTACAAATTATGCCATTCAGATTGTTGATCGATATTTTGAGCAATTTGTAAAGAAAAATTATTCTTGGATAATCAAGAAATTAAAAATTACGCAAATTACGTTTGATCAGATAGTAAAACTTATTACTTCTTTGAATCCAAAACCTATTGTGGAGGATGAAGAAAGTAAAATTGGAAAATTTATAGTACCCGATTTTTTCATATATAAAGAAGTAAATTCTCTTAAATTGGAGCTACATAGCTACAATATGCCCAATCTTTTTATTAGCCAAGATTTTATTGATATGATAAAAAAAATCAGTGACAATAGAAAGAAAAGTAAGGCTGAGAAAGATGCGATAACTTATATGAATGAAAAAATACAATCCGCACAAAACTTAATAACAACAATCAAACAAAGGCAGGAAACCATGATTTTGATCATGCAATCTATCGTCAACATACAAAAAAAATATTTTCTTTCAGGTGATGAGTCTACACTTCTACCTATGGCATTGAAAGACATTTCGGAGCAGACAGGATTTGATGTATCCACCGTATCTAGGGTTACCAATAGTAAATATATTCAAACAGAATTTGGAATTTTGAGCATGAAATATTTTTTCTCGGACAAAATCACCAATGATGAAGGAGAAGAAATCAGTACCCGAAAAATTAAACAAGCATTGAAAGGATTAGTAGACGATGAAGATAAAAATAATCCATATACCGATGAAGAAATTACTAATAAATTACTAGAAAAAGGATTTAAAATAGCGCGAAGAACCGCTTCAAAATACAGAGAACAACTAGGTATTGCACCTAGACATGTTCGTAAAAATAGTCAATAACCAAAAATAAATATATGTCCACTCAGCTCGCTCGTTTTTTTTCATTCTTGTTTCATCCCATTTTTATTCCTTTATACAGTTTTTTTATAATTGTATTTACCTTTCCATTTCAGTATTTATACATTCCCAAAAAAGTTTGGAACATATCCGTGTTTATACTTCTTTTGATGACTTGTATCTTTCCAAGTATTATGACACTCATTCTCAATAAATTAAAGATAGTAGATGATTTGGACATTAGTGTACGCAAACAGCGCATTTTGCCTTATATGATATTTTTATTTTTTTATCTAATGAGTTTTATGATGTTTAAACCCAAGGAAGTCTCTTCAATCATTTTTTTGGAAGATGGACTTATAGCTACTATCTTACTTGGGGCTACAATTTCTATTGGTATTGCATTTTTTCTCAATAATTTTTTAAAAGTCAGTATTCATTCTTGCGCTACGGCCAATTTATTTGCATTTTGTAGTTTATTGGCAAAAAGCACTAATAAAAATATGTTTTCCATTATTCTTTTGACTTTTTTAATCATGGGATTTGTGGGCGCAAGTAGAATCAAACTAGAAGCACATACAAAAAATGAAGTCTACGTGGGAATTATCACAGGGATTATTGGACAAACTTTAGCTTTTGTGTTTTATTTTAATGCGTAAACTCTATACTTCCCTCGGGATAGAATAGATAATATTTAGAATTTTTGGAGGCGGCCATTCCAAAACCATTTTCAATAGAATAATCATGCAAAGATTGGATA
>Ga0208597_1000212_pt1 | contig 22413 bp, 24 predicted proteins | sample LakMenEpi05May12_FD_150673 | JGI IMG/M metagenome (GOLD analysis project Ga0208597, IMG submission 150673) | Freshwater microbial communities from Lake Mendota, WI - 05MAY2012 deep hole epilimnion (SPAdes) | ecosystem: Environmental > Aquatic > Freshwater > Lake > Epilimnion/Euphotic zone ...
AAAGCCATATCCAAGACAGGTATAACCCCAAAAATAACAATTGGTGTCAACCAAACCCAAAACCCCAACTTTTCAATTCCTATCCAAGCACAAACGGGTACTATATAGGCGAGCAAATATTTTAAATCTTTCATAACAAAACCTAATATTTATAGCAAAGATAGAATTATATTTTCTAAATGCAAACTCCTTTTTATTTTCGCTCTTTCAAGACCATATCAATAGTGATAGCACTGGAAAGTATGATTTTTTTCAAGGTATCATTTACCAAATTTCCATCAATACTTACACGGTATTTATCGGCGGTGGTAAATAATTCTTTCATAGCTCCATTCCATTTTTTATTGATAGTAGCCAAGGTCTGTCCTTGAGAGTTCTTCAATTGAAAATCCCATGCTTTCCAGTCACCTTTTAGTTCTGCCAATAGCATATTTTGACTATCAAGTACTTCAAATTTAGGTGTAAACAATTTAAATTTTTGTTTGACATATCCCAAAACCATGCCTTGCGCATCTTCAATGGTAATTTTTGACATCCAAAAAGTCCAGCCACGGCTTACTTTCAGAATCATTGCGTCTTTTTCATCATAAATTTCTATTTTGAAGGGTAAAGCCGCTGGCGAAATAATCATTCTCAAGAATTTTTGCCCTAAGGACATTCGTTGTTGAACTCTTCCCAACTGATGTCCTTCGTCATTGAAAATTTTATATTGATTCTCAAATTTGAACATTCCCACTTTTTCGTCGATTAAAAAATCGTTGTTTTGTAATAATGTGTAACTCATGTTTTTTTAATTATGTTTAAATTATTTATAATATATTTTTAACCCATTCAAAGTACTTAAAAGGAGCATATTTGAATGGCAAATCGATCCAAGTAGCTGCTTTGACTACGGCTTTTTTATGACTAAATGCTAAAAAACTACCTTTGCCATGATAGCTTCCAGTGCCACTATTTCCCACCCCACCAAAAGAGAGGTTATGATTGGCTATGTGTATCAATGTATCATTGATAGTAGCCCCTCCCGAGCTGATTTTGGACAATAATCGATTAGCTCCTGTATCACCGCCAAAATAATACATTGCCAACGGCTTTTCTTTCGAAAGAATATAGTCTTCTACTTCTTCCAATCTAGTAAAAGTAAAAAGAGGCAAAATAGGACCAAATATCTCTTCTTGCATTATTTTTGAATCAAACCCAATCCCTTCTATAACAGTTGGTTCAATAAATCGTGTATTTCTGTCCATTTTCCCACCTAAACAAATTTCACCTTCTTGCATCAAACTAGCCAATCTATCAAAGGCATCTTCATGTATAATCCTAGGATAATATGCAGAAGATTCTATAGCATCTCCGTGCATTTCCTTCAAATAATGCTTCATTTTCGCTATCAATGCTTCTTTCTTTGAAGCGTGTACAAATAAATAATCTGGCGCTATACAGGTCTGCCCCGCATTGATGGTTTTGCCCCATACGATGCGCTTGGCAGCTAAATCTATTTGAGCATCATGATCTACAATACAAGGACTTTTTCCACCTAGCTCCAACACAACGGGCGTCAAAAATTCGGCTGCACCTTTCATAAACACCTTCCCAACCTGTGTACTACCCGTAAAAAAGATAAAATCGAATCTTTGGCGAAGCAATGCTTCATTAGTATCTTTACTCCCTTGTATGGTTTTAATGTATTCCATTGGGAATATTTTGTTCAATATGTCTTCCATCAATTGAGCTGTCTTTTGGGTAAAAGGTGAAGGCTTTACTAAAGCACAGCATCCCGAAGAAATAGCACCTACCAAAGGATTGAATACCAACTGAAAGGGATAATTCCATGGCGCAACAATTAGCGCTACCCCTAGTGGCTCATAATATTCATAACTTGAAGCAGGCATCAAATGAAAAGGTGTTGATTTGCGCTGAGGCTTTGTCCATTTTTTCAAATGACGAATATGATAATTAATTTCGCCTAAAACCAAACTAATTTCCGTCAAAAAAGCCTCTTCTTTGGATTTGTGCAAATCATCCCACAGCGCTTCGCAAATAGCAGCTTCATGCTCTATAATTGCTTTTTTTAATTTTTTTAAATTCTCAATTCGAAAAGAAATGGACTGCGTATGCCCTTCTCGAAAATAGGATCGTTGTGCTTCTAATATTGTTTTTATTTGAATCTCGGAAGTTTCTTGCATATCAATTTGAATTTATAAGCAAAGATAAAAAAATAAAGTATTTTGTAGAATAAAAAACTTTAGCCTTATTTATCTTAGGTTTTTCTCACAGAATTTAAGGAATTCACAGATTTTCATTTCACACTTTTTACAAATGATGTGAAATTTTTAGAATGCGCAAGTGACAGCAGCGGCATCCTCCGAAGCAAAGCGCAGGAGATATAGCGTATGGCACGGTCCAAAGGATGCGCCCTAATCTTATAAATTTATCTTGAAAAAATTGCTAAAAAAAACGTATTATTGCAATTCGCAAAGATTTAAAAAATTAAAATAAAAAATTAATGAGCTATACGTCGTTTAAAGAAAAAATGTATGAAGTCAATCTCATCAGTGCTATGAATTCACTTTTGAGCTGGGATATGGAGGTGAATATGCCTGCGCATTCGGATAAGGGATTTAGAGCCGATCAAATGGCTTTTATCAGTGGATTGCATTTCCAAAAATCCACCGATAAAGAATTGGTGGCATTGGTAGATACATTGAGCCAATCAAAAGATTTATCTGAAACAGAAGCAAAAAATATAAAAATCGTCAAAAAAGATTTAGAAGATATGCTTAAATTCACAAAGGAATTTGTAGAAAAAGAAGCTAAATTGACTTCGGAGGCGCATAATATTTGGGTGGAAGCACGCAAAAAATCGGATTTCAAAGTTTTTGAAAAATCGCTTGAATCTATTGTAGCTCTTTTGCGCGAAAAATGTGAAATTCTTGGGTATGAAAATCATCCATACAATGCCTTGCTCAATCAATACGAAGAGGGAAGCAATGTGGCGGATTTGGACAAATTATTTGCCGACGTAAAAGTCCGCTTGAAACCGTTGATAGAAGCTGTAAAAGCCAAACAAACACAAACAACTCAATTTTTGAATCAAAAATTTGATGGAACGAAGCAAATGGAGCTAGTTGCCGATATTTTGAATCATCTAAAATTTGATGCGAATCTATACAAAATCAACTTATCTACACATCCATTTTGCACGCATTTTCATCCTACAGATATTCGTATTACTACTCGTATCAATGAAAATGACCTGATGAGTTCTATTTGGAGTGGCATCCATGAAATGGGACATGGCATGTATGAAATGGGATTAAACAAAGACAATGTGGGATTGCCTATCAGCACGAGTACTTCATTGGGTATTCACGAAAGCCAGTCTCGTTTTTGGGAAAATAATATTGGACGTTCAAGAGCCTTTATAAGCTCTATTTTTCCTTTGATGCAAAAGCATTTCCCCTTGGAATTTGCTAAAGCTACAGTAGAAGATTTATTTAATGAAATTAATTTTGTATCGCCGTCATTGATTCGTACAGAGTCCGATGAGCTTACATACCATTATCATATTATGATTCGCTACGAAGTGGAGAAAAAATTGATAGAAGGAAGCCTAGCAGTATCGGATGTAGTAGCCTATTGGAACCAATGCTACAAAGAATATCTAGGACTCGATGTGCCTAATGATGCACAAGGAGCCCTTCAAGACATCCATTGGAGTATGGGTGGATTAGGGTATTTCCCTACATACAGCCAAGGAAGTTTTTATGCGTCGCAGTGGTATTTTGCTATTACCAAAAACCATAATATTCCAGATTTGATAGCCAACCAATCCTTCGAAAAAATATTGGCGTGGCATACGGAGCATATTCACCAATATGGAAGATTATACACGTCCAATGAATTGTGTGAAAAAGCTACGGGTAGTAAATTAGATTTTACCTTTTTTGAAAATTATATCAAAGAAAAATTTGAATTAAATTAATCAAATACTAAAACGAATAAAATCGAGTTAATATATTATAATACCAATTGATTCTTATGGGGAAAAAGTACACGCTTGCGTTGTTTTATCTTTTTTGTATTTCTATGTTTGGGCAGTCTATCTTTAGACTGGATCAAATTCCTTTTAAACGAATCAATCAAGCCGCTATAGAAAGTCCACTCAATGGTGGTATGGACAAGCCTATTTTTTGTCAAAAAGACCTGAATAGCGATGGTAGCATAGACTTAGTAATCAATGATATGTACACCGGGCAAATCAATACGTTTTTGTATCAAAATGGGAACTATATTCATGCGCCCAAATTTGAGAAATATTTTCCAGCCGAAAAAATAGCACATCCATTTTATCTAAAAGATATGAATAGAGATGGCATAGAAGATATTGTCGAATTTTCATCTTCATTTGGGTTATATGTTCATTTTGGTATAAAACTGAGCGATACTAGTTTTAGCTTCAAAGAAAAGAAAAAAGTGCTTATTTACAGCTATGCTATTAATAATTTTTTTCCACTATCTTATAAAAACAGTTTGCCACCATCATTAGTAGATATGGATGGCGATGGCGATTTTGACATTTTATATTCATCGGTTGGCTCTCCTACTCAATTCAATTTTGTCAAAAACTATAGTATTGAATTGAATTTACCCAAAGATTCTATTCTTTATAGGATTGACAATATTCGATTTGGCCAGTTTCAAGTGATTATAGACACATTATTGAAGCCTGCAGGCCCTATTTATTTTTATGAAAATGCGTATCCTAGAATTGTACAAGGCAAAACTTCAAATAGCCCTATAGAGCCTAGACATAGCGAAGTACAAATGGTATGGCCTATAGATGTCAACAATGATGGTTTGATAGATGTAGCGCTATCGGATGAAAATTGCAAAAATGCGAGTTTGGGTATTAATACTGGTACAAAAGATTCGGCATATATCAAAAATTACGACACTTTTTTTCCTAGCTATAATGCGCCAATCTTTCGTTTTCAGCCTATTGGATACTGGATGGATATAAACAACGATTCAAAAAAAGATATTTTGATAACATCTTCATTAGGAAGAGATCATGCAGCCATATCGCTTGACCAAAAAGTATATAACGACGATGTGCATGTGGTAGATTTATATAAAAATAAAGGACAGCGAACTATAGACGTTATTTCGCCAAAATCGGACAGTTTTGTAAAAGACAACACCCCTTTTTTATCGCCTAATTTATTAGATGTGGGAACAGGTGCTTTTCCGATTTTTTATGATTATAATTTGGATGGCAAATTGGATTTATTGGTGTCAAATTATTACAAACGAGATTCCTTAGATTTTGCAAATATTTCTTTATTCAAAAATATAGGAAAAGTTGATAGTCCTTCATATGTTTTAATTACCGATAATTATTTGGGTTTTAAATCAAAAGGACGCAATGAAATACGAATGGCGGCTGGCGACTTGAATGGCGATGGACTTCAAGATATTGTATTCACTTCAAGATTTTGGAAAACATCTGGCTTGGATACGCCTATCTATGAGATTTTCTTCAAAGGAAATGATTCTTTGGAAGTGGGAAGTGTCATTGGTTTTTCTATCCCCTTGAGCAAACGAACCGATAATTATTCGAGAGATAATATGGCGGCACCTTGTTTATACGATTTAAACAAAGATGGCAAATTGGATTTATTGATTGGAAAACAATACAGTGTTTTTGCTTGTAAAAATATAGGTACGGCTTCTATGCCTGTCTTTGAATTGACCAATGATTCCTTTATTCTTCTAAAAGACGTTGATAGCAAAAGTTTTTTCTATGAAACCACAACTTTTGGCACCCGTCTAATTTATGAATATGCATGCTATTTCAATCCAGTGGTAGGAAGAGATACTCAAAGAAATTCTCCTAAATTATTCCTTGGATATAATGGTCGTAGCTTGAATGAATATTCTTTTTTAACTCCTAAAATAGCCACGATAGATTTGACCAATGCGCAGGATTTTAAATCGATTCAATTTATTAAAACGAATATTTGGAATACACCTGTAGGTCAAAATTTTTCATTTGACATCAAAGACATCAACAAAGACAGTTTGGCTGAAATATGCATTGGAACTTTTGCTGGCGGAATACAAATGTATTCATTCAAAAGTACTTCGGATACTATAAAACCACCAATCTCAATTATTACTTCAAGTAATGAAAAAGCGAAGCATCAAGTATTTCCAAATCCTTTTGAACATAAGATCAATTTAAAATTGGTACAAAATAAAAAACATACTATTTCCGTATACAATGCGCTGGGAATGGAAGTTGGAGTCTATACAACCAAATTTACGGAATATGAGATAGATGGTAGCAACTGGGCCGATGGTTTTTATTTGATAAAAATAGAAAATGAAAATCAAGAAAAAGAAGTCCTCAAGCTCATAAAAAAGACACAATAAGACAATCAATTATTTTATGTTAATAATTTAGAATTAGAATTAATATAGTTTTTATAAATTTGCGAATTAGTTTAAATCAAGAAATGGAGAATCAAATTTTTAGAGTTTTACACGCTTACCATCCCGAGGATTCAACAGAATTAGCGTTGGTAAATGTATTGGTATATAGAAATAGTTTGGTATTGATAGGATATAAAGAAGAAGGACAGCCTTTGAGTGCTTTTATTCATTATCAATTCAATGAAATAGGTATCGAAGATATTTATTCGGTTCAAATCCAAATGATTATGGACTACATTCCTTCTGCTTTTCAAAAAGCTGCTAAAAAAAACATCTACCATGCCGAACCTACTTATGTATTGATTCCAAGAGAAGAAATGTACGAAGTCAATGGGTATCAAATGTATACAGACATGCACTCCAAAGGTTCGGAAAAAATGCTAACCGACGAATTTGCATCCGTAGACATCAAAGAATATTACAATTATCCGTATAGAGTATACAATGATTTGGACAATGCCTTTGAAAATGCTACGTTCTTTTCGTATCACCAAAATGTATTTAGACATCTAAAACATAAATCGGCTGAAAACACCTTGGTTTATATCTCTATCAAATCCAATTATATTGAAATCATTGGGTTCAAAGAAGGAAAATTGACTTTCTGCAATACCTTTGAATACAAAAACAAGGCCGATATTTTGTATTTTATACAAGCGAGTCTTGAAAATTTGGGTGTGGCGCTTGATAGTAGTGACATATATATCTCTACTATTAGAAAAGAAGAGCAAGAAGATATTTTCGATACTCTCAAGCATTATTTCCCTAATTTCAACTCAAATGTAGAAGCTACTTTTGGGATAAGCACAAGTTTCTGGGATACGTATGCCGATGCTTTTTTGAGTCACTAACATTTAAAATACACTTTTATGCGAATTATTGGTGGGCTTCACAAAGGGTACAATCTCAAACAACCCAAACTAGACCCTACAAGGCCTACTACTGATATAGCCAAAGAGGCTCTTTTCAGTATCATAGACAATTATTTTAATTTTGACAATATCCGTTTCTTGGACTTATTTGGCGGTACAGGCAGTATTAGCTATGAGTTTGCCTCAAGGGGATGTACCGATATTACTACCGTAGAACTATTTCCAAAAGCTGTGAGTTTTATTAAAGAAACGTCCGCCAAACTTAAATTTGAAGGGCATAAAATATTGCACATGGATGTTTTTCAATTTATAGAAAACACCAATGAATCTTTTGATGTCATCTTTGCAGGACCTCCATACAAAATGCCTTTTTTAGATACCCTGCCCGATTTGGTCATCCAAAAAGGATTGATAGAAGGCGAAGGCTGGTTTATATTGGAACATGATCCTAAATATAATTTTGACAATCACCCCAATCTTTGGCGAAGAAAAAATTATGGTCAAACCAATTTCAGTATTTTCACAAATGAAATTCATAACGACTGATGCAAAACAGCAAAACAATAGTAGTAACAGGTGCTAGCAGAGGAATTGGGCGAGCTATTGTAGAAAAATATGCTCAAAATGGCTGGCAAGTGGTTTTTTGTAGTAAAAATCCAGATTCGGTAGCTAAAACCATGCAGGAATTGACTCAAAAATATCCACAAACGCTAATCGATGGACAAGTATGTGATATGAGCCAAAAAGAAGCGGTACTTGGCTTTGCTACTTATTGTATGCAAACCTATGAAAATATAGAAATCCTTGTAAACAATGCGGGCATATACATTCCGGGGCAAATATCGGCATCAAACTACGACGATGATTTAGAAGAATTGATGAAAATCAATCTATATAGCGCCTACTGGATGGGTAAAATTTTAATTCCTCATTTTGAGCAAAACAAACAAGGTTATATCGTCAATATTTCTTCTATCGCAGGTATTCAAGCCTATCCAAATGGAGGTTCGTATGCTGTTACTAAATTTGCCTTGACTGGCTATACCAAAACCATTCGCGAAGAGTTGAAAACAAAAAATATCAAAGTAATAGGCATCTATCCCGGTGCTACCTATACCGATTCTTGGTCCAATTCGGATTTGCCCAAAGAGCGTTTTGTAGCAGCGGAAGATATCGCCGATATTATTTTTCAAGCCACTAGTCTTTCAAATAGTGCGGTAGTAGAAGATATTATCATACGTCCACAATTAGGAGATATTTAATTTATAGCCCATGAACTTAATTGTAGAAATAGGCAATTCCAGATTAAAAATATTGGTATTTGATAATGACCAAATCATTCTGGGACATAAAATAGCGATTGATCATACCGATTTTTCAATAGCATTTCTACAAAAATTTCCCATCCATAAAGCGATACTCTCGGGCAGTGGCGACATGAATCATCCTATCATTTCAAATATAAAGACACAATATCCATTTATCAAAAAATTTGAGAAGAAATTTATCCAATCCATAAGCTATCGTTATAAAACACCCGAAACATTGGGGGAAGATAGACTTCTAAATGCATACGCTAGTTCAAAATTATTTCCAAATCAACATAACCTTATCATCGACTGCGGCACATGCCTTACTTTTTCATTTATCGATGCCGAAAATGTGTTTTGGGGAGGATCTATATCGCCGGGATTGCAAATGCGAGCCAAATCCCTACACGATTACACACAAAATCTTCCACAAGTAGAAACCGATAAAGATTTTTTTTCATCCATGGGATGCAATACCGAAGAAAGTATCAAATCGGGATTATACGTGGGAATGGAGGCTGAAATAGCTTACCGAATTACCTATTTTTTAGAAAAATTTAATGAAATAAATATCATTTTGACTGGTGGCGATGCACATTTTTTTGAGAATAGAATTAAAAATAAGATATTTGCAGATTCAAATTTAACGTTTAAAGGACTTAACTATATATTACATGAAGTGGAATAAGGGAAAAATAGGAACATTTTGCATCCTTTTGTTAATAAAAATCAGTACGATTCAAGCACAAGTAAATTCTGTATTTTCGATGGATGGAAAAGGTAGAATGGCACAAAATGTTTTTTCATCCAATCGATTGATGGGCGATATGGCGGCTTCATACTCCAGCCATTTAAATATCAACCCATTGAATCCTGCATCATACAGCAATGCCAGTCTTACATTGATAGACTTTGGATTCAAAGGCGAAAATGGATCGGTAAAGTACAACGATAGTACCAAAACATCGGGTGGTCTTGGCCCTTCGCACTTGGCCTTTTTATTTCCTTTAAAAATGAATAAATGGGGTTTGAGCTTTGGGATGAGCAACAGCAGTCAAGTGAATTACAATTTCTATAACACAAATAATGACGCTACTTTTGGTACAGTTAAAAACACATTATCTGCCGAAGGAAATCTTTACAAAACATATATAGGTACTGGTTTTAAAGTAAAAGAATTTAGTTTTGGTGCTAATATCGGACTTGAATTTGGCAATAAAAAAGCGGTGAATGATTATTCGTTTATAGATTCATTATTTCTACCTAAAATCAGAAATCGTGTAAGTACCTCTAATACAAATTTTTATTATAATCTTGGCGTGCAATACACAAAAGATTTGAATAAGAAAAATACGATTCAAATAGGTGCCTTCTATTTATCTGACTTTTCCAATGCCGCTTCAGATCAAATTGTACGTGAATCCATTACTCAATTATCAGGAGGAACTAACAAAACGCGAACCCTTCAAGACACAACCATTTCATATAGCGCACCTAGTTTTAGCCAATTTGGGCTAGGTATTAGTTATATTCACAACAAATCTACTACTTTTGCCTTTGAATATCAAATGCGCGATTTCTCCAATTTCAGAACCTATAATCAAGATGCGAATTTGAACAAAGCATGGAGTCTTCATACAGGCGTAGAAATTAGACCTTTTCAAAATCCTAATATAAATCTACGAAAATATTTCAACAGAGTAGTTTATAGAGGTGGCGTGGTCTTGGGCAAAAGCGAATTTAACATTCCGGGCACCTTTAATGAATTGAAATTGACAGGAGGTTTGAGTTTACCAGTATTGAGTAGAACATTGTCATACATTACCTTAGGAGCAGAATACCATCAGATAGGATTTGATTCAAAAGCACAATCTGAATCTTACTTCAAATTCATAGCTCAAATCACCTTTGGCGACCGATGGTTTGTACGTCCAAAATTTGATTAATCCAAAAATTTTGCCACAACTTGAGAAGACCTTTATTTCTTTTAGCTTTAACGATGATTTATGCTTGTAAATCAGACCTAAGCAATACCAAAAAAGAAAAAAATAATCTACCTCCCAATATTGAAATAGCCAAAAACATAGAAGTTTATTATTCCGAGAATGCCCTAAAAAGTGCCCTTCTCACAGCTCCTGTGATGATGCGTGAACAAGATTCGGTGAACAAAACAACCTTTCCAAATGGCATTAAATTAGACATGTTCAATCCCGACGGTACACTGGGCAGCACACTCACCTCCAAATATGGCGAAATGGATCATTTGACCAATCAAATGATAGCCAAAGATAGCGTGGTAGTGAATAGCACCAATGGTCAAAACCTGCGATGCCAAGACCTTATATGGAAGCAAAATGAACGAATGCTAACAACGTATGGAAAAGTAGCCCTCCAAACACCTACCGAAATAATCTATGGCGACACGCTCATAGCCGATGAAAACCTTAAAATATACCGTATCAAAAAAGTAACGGGTATAGCGCAGGTAAAGAAATAAACATTTCTTTTAAATGCGAAATTTTGAAGAATTAAATTCTATTTTTGTATATTTGTAACTATGAAAAAGAGTCGAAATATTGAGCAAAGTTTTATAATAGATAGATTAACTAATTCTATACTCAACACAATTTCAGGGGATAGTTTCCAAACTGAAGTTATATTACTTTCCAAATTAGATTTAAAAGAAATTACAAAAAAGAAGGGTTGGAATTTTAGTTGGAAATCTGAATTTAACGACATAAAAAAAGAAGTCTATAAATTAACCATTGAGCATAATCCTAATATTATTCAAGGATTATTAAGCCTTACAATTGAATCTGACCATATTTATATGAATTTATTAGAAAGTTCGCCCTTTAATATTGGCAAAAATAAACTCTATGAAGGTGTTGCTGGAAATTTAGTAGCTTATGCTTGTAAACTTTCATTTCAAAAAGGATTTCAAGGATTTGTTGCATTTACTGCAAAAACACAATTGATTGAACATTACGAAAAAACTTTAGGTGCATTTCATTTTAAAAATCAACGAATGATTATTGAAACAGAAGCTTCAAAATTTTTGGTAGAAAAATATTTTAAAAATTAAAATTATGGGATTAATTAAAGAACCAAAAGGAATTGATTTTATTATTCAAAGTAAACCTTTGACAGATATAGAGCGTAAAGAAATTAGCGAATATATAAAATCAAAAAAAGAGCAAAAATCAACGATTCTATCTAATAAAGCTATCCGAAAACCAAAATTAAAGGTATAAATTTTACTAACCGTACTTATTATAGAATCTATACATTTCTTTAATGGCTTTAATAAAGAAATTCATTATCAAATCTAATCGTATCAAAAAGGGTACGAATATCCTTTCAATAAAGAAATAAGCACTAATTAAATCCAATTGGTTCAAAATCTTTATATTTGCATTCTTTTGAAAAATAAAATTTATATATAATGGCAAAAACAACTAAAAAAGATAACGCAACAATAGACATTCCTTTATTGGCAAAAATATGTGAAACTCCGGGTGTATCTGGATTTGAGCAACAAATTAGAGAAGTAATTTTGAAAGAAATTCAAGGATTGGCTGATGAAATTACCGTAGATCCATTGGGTAATATTTTAGCGATAAAAAAAGGAGAGGACAGCTCTCAAAAAGTGATGGTGCCTGCGCACATGGATGAGATAGGATTTATCGTTACGCACGTAGATACGGATGGATTTCTTCGTTTTCATACCTTGGGCGGCTTTGACCCAAAAACGTTGACTGCTCAGCGTGTATTGGTACACACAAAAACGAAAACATTAATAGGTGTAATGGGCAGCAAACCTATCCACGTAATGACGCCCGAAGAAAGAACCAAAGTCCCTAAAACGACGGATTATTTCATCGATTTGGGGATGCGAAAAGAAGAAGTAGATAAATATGTTCAAATAGGCGATCCTATTACAAGAGAGCGTTCTTTGGTAGAAATGGGCGATTGTGTAAACTGCAAATCTATGGACAATAGAGTATCGGTTTATATCCTTATCGAAGCTTTGAAAGAGTTGAAAGGAAAGAAAATCCCTTATGATTTGTGTGCGGTATTTTCGGTTCAAGAAGAAGTAGGATTGAGAGGCGCTACTACAGCGGCTCATTATTTAGACCCAGACTTTGGAATTTGTCTTGACACCACTATTGCTTTTGATGTACCGGGAAGTGCGGCGGACAACAAAATCACAAAATTGGGCGATGGAACCGCTATCAAAATTATGGATGGATCTGTAATCTGTGATTATAGAATGGTAGACTTTATGAAAGAAGTAGCCGCAAAAAATAAGATTAAATATCAATTAGAAATATTGACGGCAGGTGGAACCGACACGGGCGCTATCCAAAAAATGGCAAAAAGTGGCTCGATTGTAGGCGCAGTTTCAATTCCTACAAGACATATTCATCAAGTAATAGAAATGTGTAATAAAGAAGATATTAGACTTTCTATTGATTTATTGTGTCGTTGTATAGAAAGTTTGGATAAATTCGACTGGAGCTTTAAATAAGCTTTTCTATTTTTTTATTTTAAACAAATTTTTCGGATGGATTATGAATTGATAGATTGTGGAGACGGCTACAAAGTAGAGCGTTTTGGGAAATATGTTCTAGCACGCCCCGAACCACAAGCCTTGTGGCATTTGTCAAAGCCCCTTGAATACTGGGCGCAACATGCCGATGCTTTTTTTGAACGAAAAAAAGGTGAAATTATATCCAACAAAGAAGATAGCGGATCGTGGACGAAAAAAGATGCTATGCCCAATAGCTGGACGATGTCTTGTGGACAATTTGGGAAAACAGATTTGAAAGCCAAGCTGTCGTTAACTTCTTTTAAGCATGTAGGTATTTTCCCCGAACAATTCCCAAACTGGCAGTTTATTTTTGAAAATATCTCCCAAAACGATTATGCGTTTCCCATGCTCAACCTTTTTGCATACACGGGCATGGCTAGTCTGGCAGGTGCTGCGGCAGGAAGCCAAGTAGTGCACGTAGATAGCGTCAAACAAGTCATCAATTGGTCCAATGAAAACAGGATGCTCTCCAATATAGCCCCTTCTATTTCGTGGATAGTAGAAGATGCGCTGAAATACATCAAACGCGAAATCAATCGAAATAAAAAATATTCGGCTATTATTCTAGATCCACCTGCGTATGGCAGAGGTGCCAACGGCGAAAAATGGATTTTGGAAAAAGAACTCTTCGATTTGCTCCTACTTTGCAAGAAGCTCTTGGATGACAAAAATTCCTTTCTTATCATCAATTTATACTCTATGAATATCTCACCTGTTTTATTGGAGAATATTCTACGCGAAGCAGGCCTATGGTCAGATAAATCATACGTTTTTGAACAAACCATCCCTTATCAAAAAGACCGAAAACTCCCTTTTGGCATTTGTGGCAGGGTGATTTTTTAGTACTTAATTTCAAAGCAATAATTTATCCTAGATTAAGCATTTTTAACACAAGAAGTAGTATCTTTGTCTAAAAATATCTATATGGCAAACTACTTAATTATTGGTGCATCCACAGGCATAGGAAAAGCTACAGCGGCATTATTAGCAGAAAAAGGGCATCATGTTTTTGGAACTTATAACAAAACAGAACCTACCCTATCGCACCCCCATATTTCATTTCATGCGTTGAATGTAATGGATGATTCTTTTGCTTTGGATTTTTTGCCCGAGTCGCTTTCGGGGATAGTATATTGTCCTGGAAGTATCAATCTCAAACCTTTTGACCGATTAAAACCCAATGACTTTTTGGAAGATTATAATTTGCAAGTGGTGGGAGCCATTAAGACGATACAAGCGGTTTCTTCTCGATTAAAAACAAGCGAAAATGCATCAATTGTATTATTTTCTACGGTTGCGGTTCAGTTAGGATTGCCTTTTCACACACAAGTTTCTGCTTCCAAAGGGGCTATTGAAGGTTTGACAAAGGCACTTGCCGCTGATTATGCACCCAAAATTAGAGTAAATGCCATTGCGCCATCGCTTACCGATACACCACTTGCCCATACGCTTTTGAATAATGAAGCCAAACGCGAAGCCAACGCCCTTCGTCATCCGCTTCGCCGAGTAGGAACGCCAGAAGATATAGCCAATATGGTTGATTTTTTGCTTTCGGAAGCTTCTAGCTGGATTTCGGGACAAATTATGCATGTAGATGGCGGCATGTCTTCCCTGAAAATATAGCCGTTTCGCATTTCCCTCTTTATTACACCTCATTTTACTTTTAGCCATTTCCCTTTGAAGCAGATGGTTAAAAAATTAAAAATATGCCATAATGTCATATTTACCCATTTCATTCAATTATATTTTTGTAGTTTTGCAGGATATAAAAATTGAAGAACATGAGTGATGTTTCCACCGCTGAAACGATACAAAAAAATATGGAAAAACCCGAAATGATAGCTCCTTTGAATCTAAAAAATGGCAAACGATATTATATCGAAAGCTATGGCTGTCAAATGAATATAAGCGATAGCGAAGTAGTGGCTAGTGTCATGAATGATAATGGCTATGAAGCTATTGATGATTATTATCAGGCCGATGTTATTTTTCTCAATACCTGTTCGATACGAGATAAAGCGGAACAAACGGTGCGAAATCGCATCAAACAATTCAATAGACTCAAGAAGGAAAAAAAACATTTGATGATAGGGATTCTCGGCTGTATGGCGGAGCGACTCAAGCATAAATTGTTGGAAGAAGAGCGACTCGTAGATTTGGTAGCAGGCCCCGATGTATATAGAGAATTGCCAAACATGATTACGGAAGTTTCGGGTGGTCAAAAATCTGTAAATGTGCTGCTTTCTCGCGATGAAACCTATGCCGATATTACGCCAGTTCGTATCAGTAGCAATGGCGTTACGGCTTTTGTAAGCATCATGCGTGGCTGCGACAATATGTGTTCTTTCTGCGTAGTGCCATATACTAGAGGGCGCGAGCGCAGCCGAAGTGCTGATACCATTATTGCAGAAATTAAAGATTTGATGTCCAAGGGCTACAAAGAAGTAACCTTGCTGGGACAGAATGTAGACAGCTACCGATGGAGTGCCGATCCTACATTGAAAGGACTCAAACTCATTGAAAATAAATATGCCGAGAATGTCCTCAATTTTTCAAGACTATTGGAAATGGTGGCTCAAATTTCACCTATTTTGAGAGTCCGATTTTCAACTTCACACCCAAAAGATATGTCCGACGATGTAATAGAAGTCATGGCTAAATATCCCAATATTTGTAAATGTATTCACCTACCGGTTCAGAGTGGAAGCTCTTCTTGCCTTGATCGAATGAATAGAACGTACGATAGACCTTGGTATTTGGATAGAATAGCTGCCATTAGACGCATACTGCCCGAATGTGCCATTTCGTCAGACGTTATCGCTGGATTTTGTGGCGAAACGATAGCAGAACATCAAGAAACTCTTGCTATGATGGAGCATGTAAGATACGATGCTAGTTTTATGTACTACTACAGCGAACGTCCTGGAACACCAGCAGCCAAACGTTTTGTAGATGATGTGCCTGAAGAGGAGAAAAAAAGAAGATTGCAAGAGATTGTAGATTTGCAAAATAAACATTCGCTCGAAAGAAATCAAGAACAAATAGGTAAAAGACAAATTGTATTGATAGAATGGACCGCAAAAAAATCAAAAGAACAATTGCTTGGCCGCAATGACGCAAATAAAAAAGTCATTATTCCAAAAGGAAATTTAAATTTGGGAGATTATATTGAAGTAGAAATAGTAGACTGCAATAGCAATACGCTTTTTGGGGAGGTGATTCGAAAGATAGAAGATGATGAATTATTAATTACGAATTAATTCAACAAAAGATCATGATAGAACTACAAGACTTAAAAAATAGATTTGATATTATTGGCAATTCACCTGCTTTAAACTATGCACTTGCTACCGCCGAAAAAGTGGCAGCTACGGATTTAACCGTAATGATTACGGGCGAAAGCGGAACGGGAAAAGATATTTTTTCAAAAATCATCCATCAAATTAGTAAAAGAAGAAGCCAACCTTTTATAGCTATTAATTGTGGAGCCATTCCCGAAGGCACTATAGATTCGGAGCTATTTGGACATGAAAAAGGTAGTTTTACAGGCGCTACTGACAAGCGAAAAGGATATTTTGAAACCGTAGACAAGGGCACTATTTTCCTAGATGAGATAGGCGAAATGCCTCTTGGCACTCAGGCACGATTACTTCGATTGCTCCAAAATGGCGAGTTTATCAAAGTAGGAAGTAGTACCATTCAAAAAGTGGATGTACGAGTGATAGCGGCTACCAATGTCAATTTGCTAGAACAAGTTCAAAAAGGTAAATTCCGAGAAGATTTATATTATAGGCTCAATACCGTTCCGATAGAAGTACCGCCATTGCGCGACCGTGGTGATGATATTGTATTATTATTCCGAAAATTTTCAGCTGATTTTTGCGAAAAAAACAAAATGCCTCCCATTCGACTTTCCGATGAAGCCAAGGAGGTTTTAACAAATTATCGATGGCCGGGCAATATTCGTCAGCTCAAAAACATTGCCGAACAAGTCAATTTATTGGTGGAGGGCAATATGATATATCCGCAAGATTTGTATCGATTTTTGCCAAATTTTCAAAAATCTATGCATGTTTTGCCCGGAAACAACAATTTTGAAAGCTCACTGGGAAATGAAATTACCCTTAAAATGCTTTTGGAAATAAAACAAGATGTCAACGATATCAAACGAGCTTTTTTGGAATTGACAAAAAAAACCATGGAACAACGAAGCGATTTCAATCCTTATCCCAATGAAATGGATTCGCATATTAAATCCATAGAAAATCAAGTGGGCTATTCGCAACCGCCAGCAATTGTAAGCTATCCTTCCAAAAATACGGTGATAGAAATAGATCATCCACAGCGTAATTTCAAAGAAAAATACTCAAATTTAGAACCCGAAAATCTAAATTTAGCAGAAATGGAAAAAAAATTGATAGTTTTGGCGTTGGAAAGAAACAAAGGAAAGCGAAAATATGCTGCGCAAGAATTGGGCATAAGCGAACGAACTTTGTATCGAAAAATTATTGATTACGACTTGGAAAAATAAGTCCAAAAATGTTAAAAATGCAAAAAAAAATAGGATTTCTATTACTGATTTTTTCACTAAATATATCATGTGGAGTGTATAGTTTTTCGGGAGCCTCTGTGCCGCTCGATGTCAAATCCATGTCCATAGAATACATCACAAACAAAGCGCCAAACTCGTGGAGTTCATTGGATAGAATTTTCAATAACGAATTGAAACAGAAGATGATAAGTGATGCGGGATTGAAGATATTGGACAAAGAAGGCGACTACCAAATCAAGGGATATATTAGCAGCTATACAATAACACCACAAGCGGCTACCAACGGAGAATTTGCCAATACATACAAACTTTCGATATCGGTTCAAATAGAATTTACAGACATCAAAACAGAAAAAAAACTTGCATGGAACGAAAATTTTACTAATTTTGAGGTCTATTCAAATGATATTACAAACGAAGAGGATAGACTTATTACAAGTATAAGTAAAAATATATCAAATCAAATATTTAACAAAATATTTTCAACATGGTAGAGCATATGAAAGTGCCTAATTCTTTGGCAAAATATCTTAGTTGTACGGAAGAGGAATTGAAATCCATGATTTCTAAATTTCCTTTTTTCAATGCACCAAAAATGGCCTTATTGATAAAAAATCATGACCACTTAGATAAAGATTTTTTACATCATGTAGCTTTGACCGCATACGATAGAAAAGTTTTGCAGTCTAATTTGAGCAAAGCGTCTTTTTTTTTGACTTAGAAAAAGATAATTTCATTCAAAATGTAATTGTATCGAAAAATCCTGATTTTTCTAGTACTATAATCACCACTGTTTTGAATGTATCAAATGATGCGATACTGTTTCCTCAAATATCCTCTCCTATTGAATCCCTGATGCCAAGAGAACCAAAACCGATAATTTATCCAGCTAATTTTGAGGGAATTCTTCTATCTAATAACGCATTTACATTTCCAAAGGAAGAAATAGAAAAAAAGGAAGAAAATATAGTACAATTACCTACCCAATTCTCACAAAAAGACGATATAGAATTTGGATTTGAAACTCAAAATCATATAGAACAAGAAGATTTACATGGAATAGATATTCAGTTTGAAGATTCAAAAGAAATTTTAGAAGAAATTTTAGCTAATAATGAATTGGCATTGGATGGACATATAGAATTTGAGACACAAAGTAATGCCCAATTAAATAATGATAATGATGCGGATGAAGAACCTCTCATTTTAGAATTTGAGGACGCGATGAAGCTAAATCAAGAAGAAAATATTGAGATAGAAACTACCGAATCCATTGAATTTGAGGCAATTTCATCTATTCCAGAACAAGAAAAAACTTCTAACGTTTTAGACATTGAATATACGGATACACAAACAGATCAAAAGACTTCTCTTTTTGATGATGAGCGATATAGAGCTAAAATATTAACCGCTATTAAAATGCGAGATTTAAATTTTGAGCCTCAAAAAGTTGCCGATATTACAGGTATTTCAATTGAAGAAATGCAAGAATTTGAACAATATTTAGAAAAAGAAGCTTTAAAAGCATTGAATAAAAACGCTCAAACAATTGAAGATAAAGACGATAATAATGAAACCGATGCGCTTCAAAAAGAGAAAACATCTTTAGAACCTATAGATAATATTTATGAGAATGAATTGACGCAAGAAGATATGAATACTGCAAAGGACAGCAGTATGACTGAATCAAACGATACGATTGAAATTTTTATAGAAAATACTACGGAATCTGCATCTCAAAATAATGATTTGAATACAGAAAACATAGACAAACGAGCCTTTTCATCTTGGTTGGACATGTTAAGTCCTACTCAAAAAACATCTGATAAGGAAAAAACCAAAACTCCAGAAACTGAAAAAATTGCTGAATCTCTTCATATAAAAAAACTATTAGAAGTAGAAGATAATTTTCAATTTGAAGGACAACAATATATTTTGGATGAAGGGGAATTTAATGAGCCTTTAAAAAACTATATTCAAGAGCAAATTGAAACGAAAAATACTAAAATAAATCCAGAGGAAACCTACAAGCCAAAATCTATAGATACTATTGATTTTGAAGAAATTATATCCGAAACTTTAGCAAAATTATACCTAAAACAAGGGCACAAAGAAAAGGGAATTCGCATGTACGAGAAATTAATTTTGAAGTTTCCCGAAAAAAGTGTTTATTTTGCATCTGAAATTGAAAAATTAAAATAAAATTATTATTATGTTTGTTGCATTAGGAATTGTTATTATTATCATTTGTATTCTTTTATCATTTATCGTGTTGATTCAGAATCCAAAAGGTGGTGGAGTAAGTGCTGCTTTTGGTGGCGTGAGCAATCAAATATTAGGTGCTGGTCGCTCTACGGATGTTGTTGAAAAATTTACTTGGGGATTTGCTATAGCTTTATTAGTATTGAGTTTAGGCTCTGTAATGGTATTGCCAGAAGGAAAAATAGTTTCTAAGGAAGTAGAATTATCAGACGCTGAAAAAGCGTTGAAAGAAAATGGCATGCCTACATCTGCAATGCCTACAGCAACTCCTGTAGCACCTACAATGCCTGCACCTGTTGCGCCAGCACAAAACAGTGCTCCTGTTCAAAAATAAGTTACATTTTAAAAATATCAAAAGGGAAATACAAGAGATTGTGTTTCCCTTTTTTTTTGAATAATTAGCTATGCAAAGTTATTGGTTCTTATTCATTTTTTTGTATCTTTGCCTAAAATCTATGACTTATGCAAAAATTTATTATTATTATTTCTTTTGTGTTTTTATCATCATGTGGAACTGATGAGTTATTTCAGCCCGATTATTTCATCTTTGGCAAATATAATTTTTCTTGTACTAAAGATTGCTCCAAGTTTGTGAAACACGAAAACTTCAATCTATACCAAGATAATGTCGTCTATTTATCCGAAGAACTTACCTTTAGCAGTGCTTCGATACCTCTTTCGCAAGTTACAAGAGTTAGGTGGCTCGAAAATAATATTCCCACTTATTTAAAAAATTATTCTGCTCAAGATGTAGGATGTCCTAATTGTGCAAAAGACGATGCACTATACATAGAAACGCGAAAAAGTGGTGTAATACGAAAATGGCGCATAGAACCCAATAAATCAAAGATAAATGACGCCTCTACCCTAAAATATATTGATAGTCTGGATGTAATTATTCAAGCAATTTAGATTCTATTTTCATTACCTTTCAATAATTTAAAAACTATAGAATCCTCATTATCCGTTTTTTCAAAAATCAATTTAGACGCAAACAAAAAGTATGCACTGGCTTGTAGTGGCGGCATAGACAGCATGGTTTTGTTTCATTTTTTGGTAAACAAAGGTTGTTTTTTTGAAGTATTGCATTGCAATTTCATGTTGCGCGGCAAAGATTCTATGGAAGATGAGCAATTTGTAAAGCAAATATGCGAACTTTATAAAATTCCATTTTATTCGATTCATTTGGATACAGAAAAAAGTGCCAAAAAAAATAAAACATCCATTGAACTAGAAGCTCGCAATCTTCGATATGCTTTTTTTGAAGAAATGCGCTCTATTTTAAACTTTGATATACTCCTAACGGCACATCATGCGGACGACGTCTTAGAAACACAATTGTTCAAAATCATGAAAGGAACGGGTTGGAAAGGCTTACAAGGCATGCCTCAGCAAAATGGATATATTTTTAGACCTTTATTGCATATAGGAAAGAAAGAAATAGAACAATATGCTACTGAATTTCACATAGAGTACCGCCAAGATTTATCTAATTTTGAATCGATTTATACTCGAAATAAAATTAGAAATTTGGTATTGCCACAAATGGAAGTTATCAATCCAAATTATCGTGAAGCATTTGGGAAATTAGCTCAATTTGCACATCAAGTAGAAGATTTTGTAACGGAAAGCATAGCCGAAGAACTTGAAAACTGGACACAGTACAAAAAAGTGAATCTATTCAAATGGATACATAAATCCTATTTGCCTTTGATTTTATATCGATTATTCGAAACATTTGGACCTAATGCATCGCAAATTGGAGATATAGAAAAATGCCTATCTAGTACCGAAAATAAAGAAATTTTAATAGGAGATTCATTATTTTACATCAAAAATGGATGGATAGAACAAGCCGAGACTTCAAATATCCATTTTGAGCATAAAATCAGTACATGGGAAGAACAATCATTTTTTGGCTATAATTTATCCAAACGAATGATTAACCAATTCGAAAAAGGCAACATTTATCTGGACGAGAATCAAACACAACTCCCACTTACCCTTAGAAATGTTCAATGGCAAGACATGATACGCCCGCTAGGGATGCAAGGCAATGAAAAAAAAGTAATAGACATTTTGAAAGATAATAAACTTTCCGAAAATGAAAAAAACAATACCTTTGTCCTAGAAGATGGTCATAAAAAAATTATAGCTATACTCGGAATTGCACAGTCAGAATCTACAAAAATTACAGAGAAGAACAAACCACTTTGGGTTATTGCAAAAAACAGTTGATATGTCAAAACATTTTATAAATTGTAAAAAAATATACGGAATCCATGATTCTGGGATCCAAAAACTAGTAGGCGAAGCTATGCGATC
>Ga0208597_1000213_pt1 | contig 22396 bp, 14 predicted proteins | sample LakMenEpi05May12_FD_150673 | JGI IMG/M metagenome (GOLD analysis project Ga0208597, IMG submission 150673) | Freshwater microbial communities from Lake Mendota, WI - 05MAY2012 deep hole epilimnion (SPAdes) | ecosystem: Environmental > Aquatic > Freshwater > Lake > Epilimnion/Euphotic zone ...
CAAAATCCTTTCGTCCGCTTCCCAATCGACTCAATATTGTAATTAGTTCGGGGGCACCCGTTGAATCGGCTGAAAATTTACAATGGTACACTTCGTTGGATCTTGCACTCGAGGATTTGAAGAAAAATGAAGAAGAAATCATGATTATAGGAGGCGCTCAAATCTATAAACAAGCTATAGAAAAAGTAGATACTATCTATGCAACCGAAATAGATGCCATCTTGGATGCCGATACGTTTTTCCCTGAAATCAATCCTGAAATTTTTGAAAAAATATCCAGCGAATCTCATTCAAAAGATGCTGATAATGAATATGATTATGCTTTTGTAGTGTATAAAAGGAAATAAACACTACTCCTTATGATTCTCCAAAATCAATTTAGCCCTCTTAATAATCTTATTCTTTAAAATTTTGGGTTTAATGACTTGAGCGCCGTCTCCGTATGCGATGAGTTCATTGATCAATTCTTCATTTATAATCACTTTGAGTCGTATACGAATTTCGTCTTCGTTGTCTACCAATATCTGCTGGCTATGATGCAGGGGAAGATTTTTGATATAATTTCCGAGTGTTCGGTTAAATTTTATTTCAATTATTTCTACAGGAGCCTCTTTTTGATGCGATAGTCCAATGATATTTTTAAAATAGCCCTCAATTGAAAAATCTTTGGGTACTTCAAACATTCTTCCCAAGGTTTCTATTTGCGAAATTCTATCGAGTCCAAATATCCTTAAATCATTTTTGTCCAAATCTTTACCTACCAAATACCACCTGCCTTTGTACTCTTTGAGTCCATAAGGCGCTATGATTCTATTTTTCTCTTCTTTTTCGTGGCTATCAAATTTTTTATATTTGATGAGCAAGCAGGTTTTGAGACGAATCGCATTTTGAATATCATATAGATGCTCGGAGCCTATATTGCAGGTTTTATCGTACACGATGCAGTCTACAAATTGGTCAAAATGTTTTTGATAATTGAATAAATGCAGCGTTTGTGAAATATTTACAACATCCTGATTTTGATAATTATCGGCTATAAAGTATTGTCCATCGGCATTGCATTTGATTTCTATGCTAAAAGTGGTTTCGATATCTCGAATTTCTCTTTGAAAAGTTCTTCTCGAAAATTTCAACTCTTCTTCTTTGGACGTGGCATCGAGTTCGTTTTCAAGGTACGATTTGATTTGTTCATAAGTAGCTCTTTTTCCATTGGAAAGCCTTCCAATGATAGAAATATAGCGTTGAATAATATGTTTTACCTTCATGCGGTGGGTTCAAATTTAGAATTTATATAAAAAAAAGAACGACCAAAAATAAGGCCGTTCTTCTATATAGTTGAAATAAAATTTGTAAAAAGAATTAAGCCATTTTACCACTCAAGGCATGAGCCATCGTGATACCTATTTCTGCTGGGCTATCCACTACGATAAGACCACATTCTTTCATAATAGCCATTTTAGCAGCTGCTGTATCGTCTTTTCCACCTACAATTGCACCTGCGTGTCCCATCGTTCTTCCTGCTGGAGCGGTTTGTCCTGCTATGAATCCTACCACGGGTTTTTTATTGCCATTTTCTTTTATCCATCTACTCGCTTCAGCTTCCATGCCTCCTCCAATTTCGCCAATCATTACGATAGCATCTGTATCAGGATCGTTCATGAAAAGTTCTACAGCTTCTTTTGTAGTTGTTCCAATGATAGGATCACCACCAATTCCGATAGCGGTAGATACACCCAAACCTGCTTTTACAATTTGGTCAGCTGCCTCATAAGTCAAAGTTCCTGATTTGGATACAATTCCTATTCTTCCTTTTTTGAACACAAATCCCGGCATAATTCCTACTTTTGCCTCTTCAGGGGTAATAATACCTGGGCAGTTAGGGCCTATTAAACGAGAATGGGATTGTTCTACTATTGCTTTTACTTTTACCATGTCTTGAACTGGGATTCCTTCTGTAATACATACAATCGTCTCTATTCCAGCGTCTACAGCCTCAAGAATTCCATCTGCAGCAAATGCAGGTGGAACAAAAATGATAGAAACATTACATCCTGTAGCTTTTCTAGCATCAGATACGGTATTGAAAACAGGCAAATTCAAATGTGTTTGTCCACCTTTTCCCGGTGTTACGCCACCTATTACCTTGGTTCCGTATTCAATCATTTGTTCTGCGTGGAAAGTTCCTTCTTTCCCAGTAAATCCTTGTACAAGAATTTTTGAGTTTTTATTTACAATAATAGACATAATGTATATGTAATTTGAGTTTTAAATATTTGTTTGCAAATCTATAAATTTTTTTTTATATCATTCGCTATAAAATTTTTCTATCGAAGCGCTTGCTTTTCATACAATTCATTGTATAAGCCTTTATTTTGAATCAATTCTTGATGGCTTCCCATTTCTACGATTTTTCCATTGAGGAGGCATATCACTTGGTCAAAAGCCAGTTGATTGAAAATTCGATGGGTAATGAGGATAGAAGTGGCATCGTGATTGGCTTCATTGAGGGCATCAATCAATTTTTGTTCGGTTTCTACATCTACCGCGCTCAAACAGTCGTCAAATAAATAAACAGGCGATTGATGAATCATGCCACGCGCTATAGAAATACGCTGTTTTTGCCCTCCTGAAAGTGTAACGCCTCGCTCGCCCACAACGGTTTCGTATTTTTGAGGAAATTGGGCTATTTCAAGATCTATTTGTGCTCTTTTTGCCGCCAAGGCAATATCTTCTTTAGAAAAATCACCATTGCCAAATGAAATGTTTCGTGCTACGGTGTCCGAAAATAGAAAGACTTCCTGTGGTACATACGCAAAACTTTTTCTTAAAATTCCTAGAGGAATTTCGTTGATTTTATGTCCGTTTATGAAAATTTCTCCTGTTTGAACGGTGTAGAATTTCATCAACAATTCGGCTATGGTACTTTTGCCAGAGCCTGTTTTGCCCACGATCAACCATCGCTGTCCATACGGTATTTTGAAACTAACTTGGTCTAATGCTAAAATCCCCGTCTCAGGATAACGAAAACTCACATTTTTAAACTCTATATCCCCTCTCAAATCATCTATGGTCAACGATTTTCCTATTTGCTTGTCTTCTTCGGGATGGTCAAATATTTCTTTCAGTCGGCTCATAGAAGCATTGGCGCGTTGAATCATCGTAGCCACCCAGCCTATACTCATTACAGGCCACGTAAGCATATTGACATACAACAAAAACTCCGTCAAATTTCCGATATTGATTTCTCCGTCAATGAGAAGTTGTCCTCCTTTGAAAATGGCTATAATCACACTCAAGGTCATCAAAAACGTAACACTAGGCTGGAAAAAAGATTCGATTTTTACGATTTTGAGTGCTTGTTCTTTGTACGATGCACTATTGTCTTGAAAAGTTTCAAATTGTTTTTTTTCTTGGGTAAATGATTTGATAATTCGGATGCCGCTGTAGGTTTCTTGCGAAATGGAAGTGAGTTTGGCTAATTTTTGTTGTAGTTTTAAATTGTTGAAATACAATTTGTTGTTTAGAATAAATATGAAAACAGACAAAAAAGGCAAAGGAATAAGTGTGTACAAGGTCAGCATGGGATGCACTTGATACATGAGATAAATCGTTATCGTCAATTTCGTAAATAAATTGACCGAATACATCAAGGCAGGGCCTATAAATTCTCTTAATTTGCCCACATCTTCACCTATTCGGCTCATCAAATCGCCCGTTTGGTAGCGTTTGAAAAAGTTTATATCTAATTTTTGATAATGATTGTATAAATCATTCTTTAAGTCAAATTCTATTTTGCGGCTCGCTACTACTATAGTTTGGCGCATCAAAAATGTGAAAAATGCAGACGCTAAAGTAAATAGCACATAGATAATGACAAATTTGAATGTAATGTCCCATACGATTTCGTAAGATTTGTTGGGTTTGTCTATTTCAGCTTTGATACTATTGATTAGTTCCCGAATCAATACAGGTGTATAAGTATTGAATACGTTGGATAAGATAACAAACACAAACCCTATGTAAAAGGTATATTGGTGTTTTTTGAAATATTTAGATAAATAGTATAACTGTTTCACCTTGCAAAGGTACTGTATTTTGGGTTAAAAATATTTTGATTTTCATAGATAAATCCATTCTTTGGGTTTTATTAATACAAATTAACCTTTTGTTTTTTATCAAAAGTTTCTACATTTGCCTTTCATATAATCATTAAATTTTGTAAAGATTTTATGTATACAAGGATTTTAAGTGTTTTAGTTTCATGTTTTTTGTTGTCTAGCCTGCAAGCGCAGCGCTATTCGGTGATAGAAATGAAAGTTGATGCCTCCTATTTCTACGAATCCTATCCCGATATGGTTTCCTTGGATTTTTTAATTTATTCCGAAAGTGAATCCAAAGGGAGTATTCCTATCGAAAATATTGAATCTCTTGTGGTTTTAGAAATGCAAAAACATGGAATTCCTGCATATCAGCTAGTGCCTAGCACCGATATGTATTCTATCAATCCCAAATATAAAAAATATAGATTGACGCTCAATTCAAAGGAGGAATATGACTTAATTTTTCCTTATCTGAGCAGCAATCCTTTTGTGCAATCGCTGAAAATTGCAAAAAAAGTATATTTAAAAGAAAGTAAAAAAATGCTTACCGAAAATTTAATTCTTGGCGCTTGGCGCGAAATGGATATCAAGTCCCGTGAAATGGCAGCAGTTCAAAATAAGAAAATTTCAAAAGTAGACGAGATAGATGCCACTCAATTATTTGATTTAAAATTGCATGAAAAAGAAAATTTGAAGTCGTTTTCTCTTAAAAAAGATCGTTTTGAATCTCGAATCACTGCTCGATTCCAAATTCACAATGACTCCAGTTATTATACTCGTAGACCTACGTATTTAATCGTTTTGGGTGAAGGTGCCGATACGTTTCCTTCTAATAGTTTAAGTTTGAAATTTGATATATTCAATAATGAAATTAAAAAATCAGAAATTAATTTAAATCAAATCAATCAAAATGTCTTAAATCAATTAAGCAGGCATGGTATCGTGGATTTTGAAAAACGACAAGATGAATATGACGATGTCATTCGATACGAAGTTTCCACCTTAACCTATAGTCAATACGTATCGATTATTGATTTTTTGGCACAAAATAAAAATATTATCAACCTAGAAATAAAACACAATCCTTGGAAAGAGGAGGCGTATGATTTGACCAAAGCGCTGTGGTATAAAGCCCTTAATGACGCTAAACAAAAGGCAAATAAAGTCGCTAAATTCTTGAATATGGACATTGTAGGTATGAAAGAAGTAGGGAGCGGGAACGATAATGAAATAAACTCTGAAAATAAATGGACAGGACGTTCTGAGGCTTATAATGCCAAAGAATGGAAACATTTAGGTGAAATACAGAAAAAAGAAGTCTTGAGAGTTGTATTTGAAATAGATTAAAATTCATAAAATTGAAAGCCTTAATTACCGAAAAATTTCACCCTATTCTTATTCAACATTTTGAAAAAAATGGCATAGCATGCGAAGTGCATGAGCAAATAAATACTTTAGGCGTATTAGAAATTATATCAGAGTTTCAGATATTAATTGTCAATAGCAAAATTTTGGTAGATAAAACAATGTTAGATAAAGCTTCAAATCTCAAGGCTATAGGGCGAGTGGGCTCAGGGATGGAAATTATTGATACGGCGTATTGTCAAGAAAAAGGCATTTTTGTATGTTCTGCCCCCGAAGGCAATGCCAATGCGGTAGCAGAGCACGCTTTAGCTATGCTTTTGGCAGGATTTAACAATTTGTTTCATGCTCAAATGGATTTGCTTGAAGGCAAATGGTTGCGAGAAGCCCACCGAGGGACGGAATTGAAAGGAAAAACCATTGCTATCATTGGTTATGGTCATACGGGCAAAGCATTTGCACAAAAATTAAAAGGCATGGAGGTATCTGTTTTGGCACATGATATTCGAGATTTTTCAGTTGATGAAGAGTATGTGCGCAATGCTTCATTACAAGAAATATATGAAAATGCAGATATTGTATCTTTTCATTTGCCCTTGAATCAAGATACCTATCATTATTGCAATACTCATTTTATTCAAAAATTTAAGAAAGAAATTGTTTTGATCAACACCTCTAGAGGTAAAATAATCTATTTCAAAGATTTAATAGAGGCCATAGAACTTGGACGCGTTAAAAAAGCGATGTTGGATGTCTTTGAAAATGAACCTTTTGGAGAAATTGAAAGTGTAAGAAAATATATGCAATCCAAGCAATTATTTCTCTCGCCACATATTGCCGGATGGTCTCAAGAAAGTTATTTTTTATTAGCAAAAATAATTTCAGAAAATATTGTAAATCAGTTGTTTGAATAACTTAGTTAATTTTTTTTAAGTTATTAGAACAAAAGTTATAGATTTGTAGCTAAATTTTTCGTTTTTTTGCAGAACGAAATAATAGGAATATATTAATAAAATGTTAAGTTACTTTATGAAGAAAATTTTATACATACTCGCACTTTTCTTAGGTACATTTATCTCGGCCTCCGCTCAAACAGGGGAATTACAAGGAAAGGTTGTAGATGAAAAAGGAGAGCCCGTTAGTTTTGCACAAGTGGTTATCGTTACGGATTTGGAAGGTAAAAAGCTTACAAGTAAAGGCGCTAGAGCCGATATCAATGGACGATATACCATCAAAGGTATCAATCCAGGTAAGGTGAATGTAATGGCAAAGTATGTAGGAAAACCACAAGTAGTAGAGACCGATGTAGTGATATATGCTGGACGTCCTACCACGTTGGATTTTAAATTGGAACAAGCAAAAAATGTTGTAGGAAAAGATAAAATTGTGATCTCTTCAAAAAGGGTTTATAAACAAGAAATTGTAAACGTATTTACACCTAAAGATAATACCATTGGAGCTGCTGAGGTTAAAGAATCTGCTGTAAGAAATGTCAATGACTTGGCTGGAACTACAGGTGGATTGGTTCAAGAAGATGTTGGAGGAGGAATCAATGCGGGTGGAGCAAGAGATGATGGGAATGTCGTTTTTATAGATGGGGTTAAAGTTACTGGGTCAAGTTCCTTGCCACCTTCTGCTATTGGTCAATTAGAGGTAATTAACTCAGGAGTGCCAGCAAAATATGGTGATTTTACGGGTACCGTAATCAATATTACTACAAAAGGACCCTCTGAAAAACTGCAAGGTGGTTTTGAAGGATTGACCTCACAATATTTAGATGCATTTGGATATAATTTGTTCAACTTCAATCTTGGAGGTCCTCTAATTAGAAAGAAATCCTATTATGATTCTACTTCTCCCATGGTTAATGGAAAATATGCTAAAGAAAAAGGGAAAGTTGCATTAGGATTTTTCATAAGTGGAGAGTACCAATATGACAAAGATCGTTTTCCTTCATATCTAGGTGCATGGAAAGTAAAAGATGAATCGTTTAATAAATTAAGAGAAACTCCGTATACGCTTTCTGCGGATAAGTCAACTATAATTTCTACACAAGAATTGTTAAGAACTAACGATTTTGAAAGAATTTCGGCTCATCAAAATACTTCTGGTGAACAAATTCGTTTAAATGGAAAATTGGATTGGAAGATTAATGAAAAAAAAGGAATTAATTTAACTTTAGGGGGAAGATTTTCCTCGGATGTATATAGAGATTTTGTCAGTAGATATTCTTTGTTGAATTATCAAAATAATCCAGTGTCAGATGATAAAACTTATGGTGGGTATGCTCGATTATATATGCCTCTTTCAAACCCTAATGCCGATACAGGTATTATAAGAGGCGCTTATTTTCAATTACAGATGGATTATGAAAAATCAATATCCAATACCTATGCAAATGGAATAGGATTTGATTTGATGGGGTATGGTTATATTGGAGAATTTAAAGAAAATTTGCAATATAATTTATCTCAAGTAACAGGCAATGATACCCTTGCATTGTATTATGCTCCAGGACAATATAGATTATTCCAAGATGCCAATGTGGTAAAAGGATTTACAGCAAATGGAGTAACTTTTACAGAAGGTACCGTAAATCCTATAGCGGCCAATTTAACAAGAAAATTTTTAGATTTAACCCAAGGAACAAGTTTTGCGCAGTCTATCAATAGCTTGGACGTTGCTGGAGCATTGATTAATGGTAAAAGAGCCGATCAAAATCTTCATAATTTATTTTTTCCATACGGAAGGGTTTATCCTACTGCACAAAAAATTGATAGAAATCAATTTCGTGTTTCAGGTTTAGTGAATTTTGATTTGGTAAATAAGAAAAGCAAAGATTTGAACAAGCATACTATTGAGATTGGATTTGAGGCAGAGCAACGAATCAACAGTTCATTTACTATGGTTCCTACAAGTCTTTGGGATGTTGCAAATCGTTCTGCCAATCAACATTTAGGTGTAAATGAGGCTTCAAACTATGATCCGTTATTAGTTATGAACAATGGAACGGTTAGAATGCGTTATCAAGATTATATCAAACAAAGACCCGATACGGCTATTGCATTTGGTGTAATGGATACGATCATTTATGATAAAGAAGCATCAAACGGAAGTGCTACCAATTTTGCTAAAAATTTAAGAGAGGGACTGGGCAAAGATAGTAATGAACGTGTATATGTTCATGAACTCAAGCCTAATCAAATGCGAGTAAATATGTTTAGTGCCGATGAGTTGTTACAAAATGGAGTAGCTCCTGCATATTATGGATATAACTATTATGGAGAAATGGGACCGATGGATGCATCTTTTGAAAGTTTTTTCAAAGATAAAGATAGCAAAGGTAACTATAAAAGAAATGTAGCACCTTTCAAGCCTTTTTATGCTGCGGGGTATATTCAAGATCGTTTTCAGTTGAAAGATATCGCATTTAACATAGGTTTTAGAGTAGATTATTTTAATTCCAATCAATATAAGTTGATTGACCCCTTTGTAGTAAATGGGGCTAGAACTGTTTCTGAGGTAACTAATCTTGGATCTCATCCTTCTTCAATGGATAAGAATGCCGTAGTATATGTAGATAATATTGATAATCCAACGAAGGTTGTAGGGTATAGAGTAGGAAATAGATGGTATGATAATATAGGAAATGAGGCTCCTGTAAATACCATTATTGATGCATCTGGAGGGGCTGTAAAACCTTATTTGAAAGGAAATACTCAACAAGAAAGAAATGAAAGAGATATTCGAAGCGATGATTTTGACCCCAATAAAATTTTTGAAAGAGCTAGTGCTCAAATCAATGTAATGCCTAGGGTTAACTTTACATTCAAAGTAGACTCAAATTCTATGTTCTTTGCGCATTATGATGTATTAACTCAAAGACCTGACCAAGGATTAATTATTGCAACACCTCTTAATTATTGGAATTTATTTAATTTAAGAACTGCTACTAGAATTAATAATCCATCTTTAAAAACTCCAAAAACTACAGATATTGAGTTTGGATTTAAACAAAAATTGAGTAATAGATCATCACTTACGATCAATTTTACATATAGAGAGTTTCAAGATCAGCTTCAAATTACACAGTTACAAGGAGCTTATCCTCAAAGTTATATCACATTTGATAATAGTGATTTTGCTACGGTAAAGGGTGCTGGAATAGCTTATGAATTAAGAAGAACAAAAAATCTTAGAATAAAAGCCAATTATACGATGCAATTTGCTGAAGGTACGGGTTCAAGTAGTGAGTCTCAACTCAATTTGATCAATGCAGGGCAAGGAAATTTAAAAGTAATTGCACCATTGAGCTATGACGTTCGTCATCAATTCAATTTGAATTTAGATTATCGATTTGCTTCAGGGGTTAATTATGATGGCCCTCAGAAGTTAAAGAAGTTTCTTGAAAACTTTGGTATAAATCTTGCCGGGAATTTAAGATCAGGACAACCCTATACGCTTCAATCTAATACAACGCCTGCCGCATATATTTCTACGTTGGAAAGAGCTATTAATTTAGGTGATATCAATTCGGCTAGTAAACCATGGAGGTATAACTTCAATCTTAAAATAGATAAAGACTTTACGTTTAAAGTAGGTAAAAGAGCCGCAGATTCTTCTAAGCCAGACAGTAGAAAAGAAGTTTCATTCAATTTGTATTTGCAAGTGAGAAATTTATTGAATACACAGAATGTGTTAGATGTATATAGATATACAGGAAGTGCCGAAACAGATGGTTATTTAGCAAGTCCTCAGGCTCAGCTTGATTTCCAATCCAAAGAAACTACGTTGACTGGATATGGACAATCTTTTAGAGATTTGTATAAAATAGGATTGGAAATACCAAACAATAGACCTTCCATGTTTGCTATTCCAAGAGTAATTCAGTTAGGTGGTATTATTAATTTTTAAATTTAAACAAAATAGATATATATGAAAAAGGTATTATTTACACTCGCATTAATTGCGTTACATTTTGTTTCTTTTGGACGAAATTCTGCCGTTGATTTATCCAAGCCACAGTCTAATAGAATTCAAGCTAGAACAGGAGATTGTTCACAAGGAAGTGCCCAAATAGATTTGGATATCAATAATATCCGTGCTCGTCTATTAAATACGGGTGACTTATGGTGGGATAGAAATGCCGCAAAATACGGAGCTCCTAAACTTACGAATGAGCAAATAGCTAAAGGAGAAAGACAGCCAAACCCCATTTTTGCAGGTGCATTATGGTTATCTGGGCTTAACTCGGGTGGACAATTGCGTATAGCAGCGGTTACCTATTCCGCTAATGGTACCGATTTTTTCCCTGGCCCAATGGTTAAGGACATTTCCACGCTTACAAAAGATCAATGTAATAAATTTAATCGATTCTTTGAAGTAAAAGGTGCTGATATCAAAGCATTTATCAAAGATGGAAAAATGTCAGATGGTATTAAGTTCTGGCCTGGGAAAAATAATCCGAATATGCCACTTGTTCCAGGTGCTGGATTTTCGGTTAATGATTTTAAAGAACAAATGGCACCTTTCTATGATAAAAATGGTGATCAAGATTATGACCCTGATGGGGGAGACTATCCAGCTATTAAATATGTAAATGGAACGATTCCTGGCAATACTGAAGGGGCTGTAGCAGATCAAATGATTTTTTGGGTATTAAACGACGTAGGAAATGCTCACACCGGTTCAAATGGTATAGAAATAGGGATCCAACTAAATTGTTTGGCATTTTCTTTTGTGTCTTCAAATGATCTAAATAGTATGACTTTTTATAGATATGATATCGTTAAAAAATCAACAGGTTCAATTACTCAGTGTTATATTTCTCAATTTGTAGATACAGATATGGGAGATTATACCGATGATTATGTAGGGTGTACTCCCTCTAGAGATTTAGGATATTGTGTCAATGCTGATGCCTTTGATGCCACAACAAGTGCACCTGGATATGGTGAAAAAATTCCAATTGTTGGGGTGGATTTTTTTGAGGGAGCCATTGGATTGAACGGATTGCCTAATAAAATGACAGCGTTCAATTATTTTATAAATGAACAAAATGCTCCAAACTCCGATCCTGGTACGGCAGCCCAATTTAGAAATTATCAAGAAGGTAGAAATAGAACAGGAGGTATCTTCACAGAAGGAGGAAACTGTTTGGGAGGAACTACTCCTACCAATTTCTGTTTTCCGGGAAATCCAGCCAATGTGAATGAATGGTCTATGTGCTCGGCATCTATGCCTCAGCGTGATGTTCGTTTTGTGCAGCATTCGGGACAATTTAACTTAGGTGCTGGAGATCATCAGTATGTATCTATTGGTGTAATATTTGTACAACCACCTGTAGGATCTTATAAAGGCTGTCAAATTGACGTGGAAGAGCATTTGTATAAAGCAGATGATTTAGCTCAATCTTTATTTGATAATAATTTTAAATCTATCAAAGGACCTGATGCTCCTGATTTAAGTATTATTGAAGAGAATAATTTATTGGTATTTAATATCAATAATCCAAAAAGTTCAAATAATTTTGGAGAAGCATTTAACCAAAAATTGCCTCCAATACCAAATGTACCCAATCTAATAGATAGTACGTATAAGTTTGAAGGGTACTTGATTTATCAACTTTCTTCTCCTTCTGTAGCTACATTAGCTGATTTGAAAAATACTTCTTTAGCACGATTGATAAAAGTTATGGATATTAAGAATGGTTTTACAAAGACTGTTTCAAATACTACTCAAGTAAAAGATCCGAATAATCCGAGTGCTGTGATTTGGAAGCCTTTAGATTATGAAACTGTAGTTTTGTCAAATGAAGGAATTACTAAAACTTTTACGGTAACTCAAGATTTATTCGAATTGGAAGGCCGAAAAAATTTGGTTAACAATAAATCTTATTATTATGCAGTTGTAGCATTTGCAATTAATAATTATCAGAATCCGGGTACTCCATCAACAAGTTTTGTTAGAAATAATCAATCACCTTTATTGTTTAGTTCTACTATAAAAGTTTATAGTGCTATTCCTCATAATAGTTCTGCTAGTGGATTTAAATTGAATACGCAGTATAATGAATATCTTGAAGTGACTCGTAATTCAGGTAGAGGTCATGGTTCTTATTTCCTTGAATTAGCAGATAGTCAAGAAAATAAAATTTTAGAGTCGCCGTATGCTTTAGATATATTGAAATATAAACCAGGTAAATCTCCTGTAGCAGTATATGTAAACAATCCTTATAAGGTAATTGGAGCTGATTTTAAATTAACTATAAAAGATTCTTCAAATCCAGTTGGTAAAAAAGTTGATTTAAATAAAGGATTTTGGGAATTGGAAGTAGATGGAAAAATAATAGCCTCAGAAAAAAATATTTCAAGACCTTTTGATCAAATTATATCAACAGTTATTAATGATACGCTTAAAGAATATGGAATATCAGTAGGTATCAGTGTAGCGGATTCTCTTGGAGTTGTAGCTAGGAATAAGCGTGGACATTATAGTATGATAGATGCAGATGTAATCTACAGCGATACCAAAAATGAATGGTTACAATTTTTGAAAAATGAAGATAAAAAAGAGTATGCTAGTTGGATACGATTGGGTAATTTTGATGATCAAACAACAGGTAAATATTCATCGGCACTTAATATTGTAAATGGAGTAAAAACCTTCAATGATACTAAATCAAATTATAACAATATTTTTGATTCAAGAATCGCGCCTTACTGTTTGACTTCTAATAATGCCATTGATAATGCTCCAGATCCATTAAATAATTATGCTAGTTATGGCCCAGGATTCAAATGGAAAGCATTGACAAATCATTTTGGAAGAAGTCAAACCGTAGCAGAAGGTCCCGAGAATAACTTAGATTCTATATTTAGTGTAGATTTAGTAATTACACCTGATAAAGATAAATGGAGCCAATGTATTGTTTTAGAAACTGGAGAAACACCTGAGAATCATGAATACAATGCGTTGAAAGGTCAGATAAGAAAAGCACCTTCTTTGGATAAAGATCAAAATCAAATTTCAGGTGATTTTGGAAGAAGTTATTTTCCAGGCTATGCTATCAATTTGGAAACAGGACAAAGAGTGAATGTCTATTTTGGTGAAAATTCTAGATTGATAGGTAAAGGCGGTGCTAATATGTGGTGGGATCCAACAGATAAAACAATTACGCCACTTAATTCTCCAATATTAGGAGGTAGTCATTTTGTATATATTACCAATACATTGTATGATGGTGGAGAAACGGATCAACAAGTTATGTTAGCTAATTTTAATAAAGATAAAAATAATGCAGATGTAAATTTAGCTTTGTTAAATCAATCTAACAATACCACCGAGTTAAATCCTAAAGTAGCTGCAATTTATAGAACTTTTGCTTGGACTTTTATCCCTCATATGAAAGAAGGTTTATCATTGTATGACAAAGATGGCGTGTATAAAATTCCGTCTGATATTAGAATGAAAATAAGAGTACAAGCTCCTTATGCTTATTATTTAGATAATAGCAAATTGGAATATGAGTTTTCAACGAAAGGATTGGCTCCATCCAGAGGGGATAAAGAATTGATAAAAGCAGCTTTTAATGATATGGTAATTGTACCAAATCCATACAATGCATATTCTGTATATGAAGCCAGTGTTTCACAAAATACTATTAAAATTGTTAATGTTCCGAAAAAAGCAAAAATTTCAATTTTTACTACAGATGGGGTATTAGTGAGAACTTTGAAGCAATCATTGGATGAAAATGTGGATTTATTCTATGGCGCCAATCAATCAATAGGCGAAAGAAATATTGATAATTCAATTTCTTGGGATTTAAGAACTAATTCTGGTGTTTTAATCTCAAGTGGGGTTTATTATATTAATGTAGAATCTCCTGAGTACGGAAGCAAAGTGTTGAAATTATTTGCTACGATGCGTTCAGCAGATGTAAGTAATTTTTAATTTATAAGATAGTCAATTAAGCATATGATTAAAATTTTAAAAACTATAGGTGTGTTGTTTATATGCACTAATTTATTTGCAGGAAATTCGGACAGAGCAGGAGAAGCGGGTGCCTATGAATTATTAATTACTCCTCAGGCAAAAACGATGGGCATGTTTGGCATCAATTCTGCCAATGTTAGAGGCGTGGATGCATTTGGTACAAATATAGGTGGATTAGCTATGAATCGAAAGATTTCAGTTATGGCAAATTATACCTCATGGTTGTCAGGTACCGAAACCAGTCTAATGAATTTAGGTGTAGCTGGAGAAATTTCCCCTGGAAATAATTTAGGTTTTAATGTTAACTATTTGAGTTATGGAAAAATACCTTTAACTACTACCGCAAATGGTACAACGGCTTTAGGTACTTTTTCTCCATTTATGCTAAATCTAGGCTTTTCATTTGCTAGAAGATTTAGTAAATATGTCAATGGAGGCGTTACGTTAAAACTAATTAGTGAAGGGATCAGTAATGTAAGTGCTACAGGCGCAGCTTTAGACGCAGGTTTGCAATATACAACGGGAGAATTGGATGATATCCATTTTGGAGTTCATATTAGAAATATTGGCTTCCCAATGCAATATTCTGGAGATGGGCTAACAGTTAAGAGACCCGCTCCTGGAAGTGCTAGTTATGAAATTCCATATAATTTAAGAGCGGCTAAATTTGAACTGCCTACTCAGTTTTCAATAGCATTTACGAAAGATTTGTATTTTGGTAAAATGCCAGAAACGAAGGAGTTCTTCTGTAAACCAGCTCATAGATTATCTTTATCAGGAAGTTTTATATATAATCCTTTTATTGAAAATGATTATGGTATTGGCGCAGAATATGCTTATAGAGAAAAATTTGCATTTAGATTCGGATATTTGTATCAAACCAATGGTATTGATAAAGAAACTACAAAAAGAGCTCACATGGGAATTGCCGCTGGATTTTCAGTGGATGTACCTATGAGTAAATCAAAAAATCCTTCTGTATTAGAAATTAGTTATAATTACAGACCTTCTTGGGTATTTGCGGGTACACATAATGTAGGATTTACATATATGTTGTCAAAAGGTATTTGTGATGACTATGAAGTTAAAAAATTGGCTATTGCTGAAGTCATAAAAGAAGCTAAACCAATTGAAAAACCAAGAGTTGAAACTAGAATAGATACGGTATTGGTTCAGTTACCTCCTAAAATTGAGACGGTAGTACAATATAGAGATGTGAACAAAATGTTTAAGGATTTTGCACAACGTATTGAATTTAAAACAGCTAGTGCTCAGTTAACATTGAAAGGTATGGGAGCATTGGATGTAATTGGAGACTTAATGCGAAATTATCCAGAGAATAAATTTAACGTAATAGGTCATACCGATGAGATGGGTAAACCTGAAAATAATATGACTCTTTCTAAAAATAGAGCTATTGCAGTAGCTAAATATTTGATAGCGTCTAAATCCATTCCAGAAAATGCGATTAATGTAGAATGGTTTGGTCAAGAAAAACCTATTGCTGATAATAGAACGGAAGAAGGTCGTCAGATGAATAGACGTGTAGAAATCACATTGGTAGATGATGGTAATTTGAAAAGTACAGGAAGTACCTCTACTACGATAAAGGAAACACCTACGGCACCTAAATCTACAGCTCCAAAAGCAGAGCCTGTAAAAGTAGCTCCAAAAACTTCAAATTCTGCACCGTCTTCAACGGAAGCGGCGCCAGCTAATTCATTGGAAAACGATTTGAAAGAAGATGCTAAGAGTCTTAAATTTATAATAGGAACCGATTCTATCAAGAAAATTGGTTTGAGAACGACTACTAGAATTGCTGCTAATTTAGCGGATGCTACATTTACCAAAATAAAAATTATATCACATACGGATAATGGTAAATATGCATTTCCTAATATGGATATTGCTACCAAAAGAGCAGAAGCTATTAAGAAATTACTTTCGGATAAAGGAGTGCCTGCTTCAAAAATTGAAGCTGAAGCGAAAGGGGATTCTTCTCCCATCGATTCTAATGATTCCGAAACAGGAAAAGAAGCAAATAATAGAATTGAGCTTATATTGATAAAATAGTTCTATATTTGCAAAATTATATCGGAGACGTTTCTTTGAAAAAAGGAACGTCTCTGTTTTTTTAAATTAAATAAATAGTTTATTATATGTCTAATGTTTTTTTAACAAAAGAAAGCTTTGAAAAATTAAAATCTGAAATTCTGTTTTTGAAAACTGAAGGTAGAGCAGAAGCAGGTGCTGCATTGGCTGAAGCAAGAGAAAAAGGTGATTTGAGTGAAAACGCAGAATATGATGCCGCTAAAGAAGAACAAGCAAAATTGGAAAAACGTATTGCTATGTTGGAGACCGCTCTCACTAATGTAAGATTATTAGATATTAATGATATTGATACGAGTACCGTAAGTATTTTGACGAATGTAAAAGTTAAAAACTTAAAAGCAAATAAAGAATTTAATTATCAAATAGTTTCGGAAATAGAAGCGGATGTAAAAGTGGGTAAATTATCTGTATCTTCTCCTATAGGCCGTTCATTGCTAGGACATAAAAAAGGAGATAAAATTACGATTACTACACCCGCAGGCCCTATAGATTACGAAATATTAGATATTTCTAAATAATATTCTTTCATGGCATCAATCTTTACCCGAATTATTCAAGGTGAAATACCTTCTTATAAAGTGGCGGAGAATGCCCATTGCTATGCCTTTTTAGATATTTTTCCACTACAGCGAGGACATGTGTTGGTTGTCCCGAAGAAGGAAGTGGATTTGATTTTTGATCTAGAAGATTCGGAATATCAAGAGTTGATGTCTTTCTCAAAGAAAATAGCTAAGGCAATTCAAAAGGCGATACCTTGTGAAAGAGTAGGAATGACCGTAATTGGACTAGAAGTGCCTCATGCACATATACATTTAGTTCCAATAAATAATGTAAATGATATTAACTTTGCAAAAGAAAAATTAAAATTTAGCGATGAGGAGTTTAAGTCTATTGCTGAATTGATTTCAAATAATTTATAAATCTAATATAATGAGACAAATTAAATTTAGAGATGCCTTGCGAGAAGCTATGAGCGAAGAAATGCGTAAAGATCCATCCATCTTTTTGATGGGTGAGGAAGTAGCTGAATATAATGGTGCTTATAAAGTAAGTCAGGGAATGTTGGACGAATTTGGCCCAAAAAGAATAATCGATACTCCAATTGCAGAATTAGGTTTTACGGCTATTGGCGTAGGAGCGGCAGTAAATGGTACTAAGCCTATCATAGAGTTTATGACTTGGAATTTTGCTTTATTAGCAATCGATCAAATCGTGAATCATGCTTCCAAAATGCTTGCAATGAGTGCAGGAGAGTTCAGTTGCCCTATTGTTTTTAGAGGTCCAAATGGTAGTGCAGGTCAGCTAGGAGCCCAACATAGTATGGCTTTTGAAAGCTGGTTTGCCAATGTACCCGGTTTGAAAGTGATTTCACCATCGAATGGCTATGATGCAAAAGGTTTGATGAAATCGGCAATTTTAGATCCAGATCCTGTGATTTTCATGGAAAGTGAGGTAATGTATTCTGATAATTGTGATATCCCAGATGAAGAATATTTTATCCCAATAGGAAAAGCAGATGTGAAACGTGAAGGAACCGATTGTACCATAGTTTCTTTTAATAAAATGGTGAAAGTGAGTTTGGCTGCTGCCGAAGAGTTGGCTAAAGAAGGAATCAATGTAGAAGTTGTGGATTTGAGAACGATAAGACCATTGGATATTGATGCTATTGTAAATTCTGTAAAGAAAACAAACCGTTTGGTTATCGTAGAAGAAAGTTGGCCATTTGGAAGTGTCTCTTCTGAAATTACGTATCAAGTTCAAAAACATGCTTTTGATTATTTAGATGCACCGATTAAACGAGTTACTGGGGCGGATAGTTCTATGCACTATGCAGCTAATCTAGTAGAAGCTTATATGCCTAATACGTCTAAAGTAATGCAAGCGGTAAAAAGTGCGATGTACAAAAATTAAAAGTATTCTTTTATAATTTTATTAAAGCCCAGAATAATTGTTCTGGGCTTTTTTAATTGTCCTGTAATTCTCCTTCTGATTTTGCAATAACACACGTCGCTAAGCTGTTTCCAATTACATTGGTGCTGGTTCGAGCCATATCCATAAGTTCATCTACCCCAAAAATAAGAAAAATAGGTTCAAGAGGAAGGTTTAAACTACTTGCCATTCCCAAAAGTATTACTAAGGATGCTCTAGGGACACCTGCAACCCCTTTGCTAGTAAGCATCAAGGTTAATAATATGCTGATTTGTTGTCCCCAAGTAAGGTCTATTTTGGAAACTTGTGCTACAAATATTGTAGCTAAACTTAAATATAATGTGGTACCATCCAGATTGAAACTATAACCCATTGGTAGTACAAAAGATACAATTTTTCGGCTACAGCCCATTTTCTCTAATGCTAGCATTAATTTAGGTAAAGCACTATCCGAGCTAGTAGTGGCAAAAGCAATAGAAACGGGTTCGGATATATGTTGTGCTAATTTTTTGATATTTATTTTGAAATACAAGGCTATAGGCACCAAAACGGCAACAATAAATACAAAAAGTGCACCGTAAAGTGTCAAAACTAAATACATCAGATTTTTCAAAATTTGAATACCTACATGACCCACCGAATACGCCATAGCACAGCCTACCGCTATGGGTGCAAAATACATAATAATCCCTGTTATTTTGAACATCGTTTCGGCTAAAGATTCCGAAAAATTCATCATGTGGACTTTGGCATGCTCGGGCGCTAGTGCCAATCCTATACCAAACAAAATGCTAAAAATGACAATTTGAAGCATTTGTCCCTCAGCTATAGATTTTGCGATATTTTCAGGGAAACTTTCTACTAAATGTTCTTTAAACGTCTTAGCCTTTACGGTTTCTACTTTTTCTACTGAAGGCGGTAGTACAATTCCTTCTCCCGCTTTTGTGATATTGATGGCTGCCAATCCTATGAATAATGCCAAGGTAGTCACAATCTCAAAATACAATATAGATTTGAATCCTAATTTTCCAATATCTTTTAAATTGCTATGATGCGCTATTCCCAGCACAATGGTAGCGAAAATTAATGGAGCCACAATACTTTTGACCAATCTTAGGAAAATTTGGGATACAAACTTCAATTCAATGGCAATATTGGGAAAGAAATATCCAAAAACTATGCCTAAAATCATACAGATAAAAATCCATTTGGTAAGTGAAATTTTCTTAAAAAAAGATATAATCATAGATTGCGCTTTATTGTTGACCGTGATAAAAATTATTATAATGTGTAAATTTAGAAAATTTATCCCTATTTTTGTTTTAAAATATCAAAATATATAAAATATGAAACATACAGGCATGTTGAAAGAAGATTCTATGAAAGGAAAAGTAGCTGTAGTTACAGGCGGTGGAACGGGTTTGGGGCGCGCTATGAGCAAATATTTGCTGGAGTTAGGTGCACAAGTGGTTATTACCAGTAGAAAGTTAGACGTGCTTGAGAAAACGGCGAAAGAATTGAGTGATGAAACAGGTGGTAAATGTATAGCGATTGCGTGTGATGTAAGAGAACATTTGCAAATTACAAACTTGCTGCAAGAAACGTTAAAGGCGTTTGGAAAAGTGGATATTTTGATAAATAACGCCGCAGGAAATTTTATTAGTCCTACGGAAAGATTGAGTGCAAGGGCTTTTGGAGTTATAATTGATATTGTATTAAAAGGTACGGTGAATTGTACTATGGAATTTGGGAAGCATTGGATAGAAAATAAGGTAGAAAAAGCTAAAGTTTTGAATATCGTTACAACGTATGCATGGACAGGAAGTGCTTTTGTAGTGCCTTCTGCTACGGCCAAAGCAGGCGTATTAGCTATGACAAGAAGCCTAGCAGTAGAATGGGCAAAGTATAATATTTGGTTTAATGCCGTTGCACCAGGACCTTTTCCTACCAAGGGAGCTTGGGAACGATTATTGCCAGGAGAAATGGCGAAAAAATTTGATTTAGGAGCGCGCAATCCATTGAAACGAGTAGGTGATCATCAAGAATTAGCCAATTTAGTAGCGTATTTGGTCTCGGATTATTCGGATTATATCAATGGCGAAGTGGTAACTATAGATGGAGGCGAATGGCTACAAGGTGCTGGACAGTTCAATCTCTTGAATGAGGTATCCAGTTCGGAATGGGATATGATAGAAAATATGGTCAAAAATGTAAAAGGAAGCTAAAAACTCTCCAAACTCCACAAAGAACACATTATATTTGTCTTTTGTAATTAAAAACAAACATTTGAACTATTTTTGTCGTCTTGATCGCTATATTATTAAGCAGTTTTTGTATGGATTTGCATTTACGTTGCTTTTGATTGTTTCTATTGCTATTACGATAGATATTGGGGAACATATAGATAAATTTTTGAAAAATGACCTTTCTGTAAAGCAAGTGGCCGTAGAGTTTTATCTCAATTTCATCCCATATATCATTGCGCTTTTAGGGCCTTATTTTGTGTTTATTACCGTTATTTTTTTTACATCGCAGCTAGCAGGCCGTTCCGAAATAGTAGCCATGTTCAATAGTGGCATGAGTTTCAAACGATTTTTGTTTCCTTATATATTTTCCAGTACGTTGATTGCTATATTGCTTTGGATTGCAAATAATTATGTAGTGCCCAATACCAATAAAAAGCGATTGGCTTTTGAGAATAAATACATTGCCTATCAGCCAGTATTGTCTAGCGATCATTTGCATCGAAAAATCAACGACAGCACGTATGTCTATTTCCGTTTATATGACAATTCTATCAAAACCGCAACGACTGTTTCGGTAGAAGAAATCTCCAACGGTGTTTTGAAGTCAAAATATTTGGCAGAGCGAGCCGTGTGGGATACGCTGACCCAAACATGGACTTTGAAAAATTTTATCAAAAGACAATTTGAAAATGGAAAAGAAGTGCTGACCAAAGGAGAATCTATGAATACAGGAATTGTGCTGGATCCTACAGTTTTTGTCAAACGATGGACATATATTGAAGAATTGAACCGAACGGAGCTTATTGATAAAATAGCCGATTTGAAGGCGCAAGGTGTGGAGAATACCGCAGATTTTGAAAGTGAGCTCTATCGCAGAACGGCAAATTGTTTTGGAATTATTATTCTTACTGTTATTGGAGCAACGCTCGCTTCCAAAAAAATGCGTGGTGGTATGGGGATTCAGCTTATGATAGGCATTACACTATGTTCATTATTTGAAGTGATTCAGAAATTTTCCATATCATTTGCTATCAAAGCGCATTTGTTTCCTTTGCTGGCGGTATGGATTCCCAATATTATTTTTATGCTGATAGCCATTGTGTTATGGCGAAAATATCAAGAAAATTAATTTTTTTTCAAAAAAAAGGCTTGACACTTAAAAAAAAGATATTATCTTTGCACTCGCAATTTTGATATAACAAGGTTGTAAATGCACCGTTCGTCTATCGGTTAGGACTTCAGGTTTTCATCCTGGCAAGAGGAGTTCGACTCTCCTACGGTGTACCAAATCAAGCCTCCAAGCAGTAATGTTTTGGAGGCTTTTTTGTTATTTGGGTGTTTTAAGGCCTTTTTGTCAACTTTTGTCACCTATTTGTTACTATGAATTTTTCTAGAAATTATTCTACATATACCCCTCAATCGCTGTATTAAATTTTTCAAAAAAAGGCTTGTTGATTTTGAATTGCATAATGGCATTTTGTTCTTCAAAATGCATGAATTGGATATCACAAAACATTTTGAGGGTGAGTGATACCATACCGCGTTTCATACTGAGCTCTTCAGTAATTTCTTTGATGGATTTATTTGGATTTTCCAAAACGTAATCTAAAATATAAATCCGATTTTTGTTGGATAAAATTTTTAAAATTT
>Ga0208597_1000214_pt1 | contig 22347 bp, 25 predicted proteins | sample LakMenEpi05May12_FD_150673 | JGI IMG/M metagenome (GOLD analysis project Ga0208597, IMG submission 150673) | Freshwater microbial communities from Lake Mendota, WI - 05MAY2012 deep hole epilimnion (SPAdes) | ecosystem: Environmental > Aquatic > Freshwater > Lake > Epilimnion/Euphotic zone ...
ACGCCATGCCCAACGCTACCAACTTTCCGCCTCTGATCGCGGCTTGCTTAATGCCATCATTTTTGGCGTACTGCGTCATCGGCGTGTGCTCGATGCCATCATTTCTGAAATGCGCCGCGGCAAACTCGACAACGATGCCCGCGATCTCTTACGCATCGGACTTTTCCAAATTCTCATTCTCAACATTGCTGATCATGCCGCCGTTAACGAAACAGTAGAAGCCGGAAAATCCAACATCCGCGGCCTACTCAATGCCTGCCTACGCCGTGCTGCTGGGCAAAAAGCAAAAATGTTAGAGGCGCTTGATGACTTGCCACCTGCCGAGCTCTACTCTCATCCTGATTGGCTCTACAAGCGCTGGCGCAAGCACTATGGTGCCGATGCTGCGATCTCTCTGATGCAGTGGAATCAAGAGCCCGCAGAGAACTACGCCCGCTACAATCCTCTCAGCAAGCTCCCCTGTCCTCTGGAAAACCCTTTGCCTGATACGCCTGGATTTTATCCCATCGAGGGCGCAGTACCGATGAAATTGATCCGCGATGGCATCATCTACATGCAAGATCCCGCCACAAGGCATTGCGTGGAAATGCTTGCGCCAGTTCCCGGAGAAATCATTCTCGATGCCTGTGCCGCCCCAGGTGGCAAAGCAGCGCTGATTGCAGCGGCAATGGAAAATCAGGGCACACTCGTTGCAACAGACTCGAACGAAAAACGACTGCCGCGCTTGCGCGAAAATCTTGAACGCCTCCACATCACCTGTGCAGAAATTTCCCAACACGATTGGCTGGAAGTCGCGCCTGAAGCTTGGCACCAGCACTTCGATGGCATCTTGCTTGATGTGCCATGCAGTAACAGTGGCGTCTTGCGGCGTCGCGTCGATGCGCGCTGGCGCATGTTGCCCAAGGACTTGTCCGACCTCCCCATCGTTCAGCGCAAGATCTTGGAAAATGCGGTGCCTTGTGTCAAATCTGGTGGTCGTATTGTTTACTCGACTTGCTCGATCGAGCCCGAGGAAAACACCATTCTCATCAAACGATTCCTCGAAGATCACCCCGAGTTCAAACTGATCGCCGAGAAACAAATTTTACCACACGTCGATCACACCGATGGCGCTTACTGCGCACTTTTGAAAAAATCCTGAGTCTTTTTTTCTGCTATGAAACACAGCCGTGCACCACTGATCACCACGATTCTGGTCCTGCTCTTTTTCTATCTGCCTATACTTTTGCTAATCGGCAACTCCTTCAATACCTCACGCTTCGGCACCTCATGGCAAGGATTTTCCTGGAAATGGTATGAGCTGCTTTTCCGCAGGGATGATCTGTGGATTGCCCTAAAAAACTCTCTACTGGTCGCCTGCTGCGCGAGCCTCGGCGCCATGATTCTCGGCACCTCCGCCGCCTTTGCGCTACATCATTTTCGCAGTCGTTTGCAAACCCAGCACCAAATCCTTTTAACTCTGCCACTGGTGTTGCCCGAAATCCTCATTGGCATGGCTTTGCTTTCGCTCTTCGTCGCCATTCGCCTTCCTCTAGGACTTTTCACCGTCGGCCTTGCCCATGTGACCTTCTGCCTGAGTTACGTGGCACTGGTGGTGCAGGCCCGACTGCAAGACTTTGATTTCTCTGTGATGGAAGCGGCCCGCGATCTCGGAGCCACGCGCTCGCAGGCATTCTTCCGCGTGCTCTTGCCATTGTTGGCACCGGGCATCTTAGCAGGTGGCTTGCTAGCCTTTACATTATCCATCGATGACTTCGTCGTTACCTTTTTTGTCAGCGGTGCTGGCTCGGACACTTTGCCGCTGAAAATCAACAGCATGATTCGCCATAGCAAAGAACTCCCCGTAATCAATGCGCTCTCCAGTTTGCTATTGTTGCTGACTTTTCTCCTTGTCGCCACAGCGCAAAGGCTTCTGAAAAAGTCATGATTCGCCATTTTCATGATTGCTTTTTCATTGACGAAAAAGCACCTCATGCTAGCTTTTTTACCTAATCAAACAGGAGCAGCTAGTGGAAAACGGTTTATTACATACGGAAAAAATTTTGGCAGATCGCAAGACTTTTTACATCGATCTCAAGGAGAATGCACGTGGTCGAGTGGTCAAGATCACCGAGGATGTCGGAGGCAATCGCGACACGATCATGGTGCCTGCAGAGATTCTCAATGATTTCATCTTGGCCTTACAGGAGGTCAAAGCGACCGCAGATCAGCTCGATTACTGATTTTTTCCTCCTCTGAATGCCATCTGGCGTCGCGCTCCTGATTTTCATCCAGCTGCTTTCAGTTGCAATGTCATGGGCAGTGCCTATGATACCGTGGCGAAACATCCTGCTTCTCTTTTCCTATGAACACTCCCACCTCGGTCACGATCGCCCGCGTCACTTACGTTCTCGTCTGCGAATTGCTCGCCGTTGCTGTATCGCTCACTTTCTCTACGGCACTGCCCTTGTGGATCGCCTTGTTTGTTGGCTTGCTTGTTGCGGGATTTTTCATTCTCGTGGAAAGCATGCTTGAGGGATTTACTCTGCGTGGATTTTCCACTGCCACCTTCGGCTTAGGTGTCGGATTGTTTTGTGCTTGGCTGATTACACGAGTCGATATCTCTGAGTTGGTCGCTAACATGATTCGGGAGAATGCACCCATAGCGATCGATGACGAGACCGCAGAGAAACGTCTCATAATCAATGAAAAGGCTGATGCCGTGAGGCTAGCCATCAATGTTGCACTCTATGCTAGCCTTGGCTTCTTAGGTTCTGTGATTGCACTGCGCAGCAACCGCGATGATTTTGCATTCATCATTCCCTACGTGCGTTTTCGCCAAGAGGGTGTACAAGGTAGGCCTGTGGTACTCGATGTGGAAGCAGTAATGGACAGTCGTGTGACAAACATCGCCCATTCGGGATTTCTCGGAGGCCGTCTGATCATTCCACGCTTTGTTCTGAACGAGTTGCAAACACTTTCCTCGTCTCCCACCGTTGCGCATCGCCAACGTGGGCAACGCGGTCTTGACGTGCTTGAACAAATGCAAAGCGATGCCATGACACATGTCACCATTCACGAATCTGGCACAGCTTCCTCAGAGCTCTCCTTGCATTCGCGCTTAATCGAGGTTGCCCAATTGTTAGATGCGCGACTTCTCACCAGCGATGAAAATCTGGCCAAGGTAGCGCGTCTACAAGGTGTGTCTGTTTTGAATTTACTCGAACTCACTGATGCATTGAAACCATCGATTGTCGTTGGCGAAAAAATGCGCCTTGCATTGGTTCGCCCAGGTAGGGATGAACACCAAGCCGTGGGCTACCTCAGTGATGGCACAATGATCGTCGTGAATCACGCAATTGCTCTGATGGGCACGACACAAAGCGTTCACGTCATCAGCACGCTACAAACCAGCAATGGTACTATGGTTTTTGCGGAGCTAGAAACGCCGGCTTGATTGCTACTCTGCCAGCATTCTGTTAGGCCAGCTGGGCTCTGCTGATTGGATTCATCAAGCGCAAAGATCGTGAATAAAAAAAATCCCAAGTCAATGACTTGGGACTGAACCTAGAAAAATGTAAGAATATAGGCTTCTTACGTTGCACATTGTGAAGAAGAAGTACGAGGACTGGGACTCGAACCCAGGACCAATTAGTTAAAAGCCAACTGCTCTACCAACTGAGCTATCCTCGCTTTTTTCTTCACCCCGTGCGGGGGCGCACTTGGTAATCCAATTTCACGAAGTTGGCAAGATATTTTTTCCAAAAAATGCATTTTTTTTCTTCTAACCGAAAATTATGGCATTTTAACGCTTTTGAGGAGTTCTCTGTGGACGTTTGGAGCGCCTATGCTAGCCTCTCAAGCACCTTCTACGCATGCAGCTACTCCTCGATAATATTCTCACTCCCGTCGTTTTGTGTTTTTTGTTAGGCATGGTGGCGAAATGGATCAAAAGTGATCTCGCCCTCCCAGAGCCTATCTATCAAGGTCTATCGATCTATCTGCTACTGGCCATCGGACTCAAAGGCGGCAGCGCTTTATCTGCAACACCTGCGATGGTGTTCATGAAACCGGCGATTGCTACCCTGTTGATCGGACTCGTGAGTCCAGTCATTGCGTTTTATTTACTGCGCTCTCTTGGCAAGCGCAGTCAGATCGATGCCGCAGCATGCGCTGCACATTATGGTTCGGTATCGGTTGTCACCTACCTTGCCGCAGTCGAGGCAGTGAAACGCAGCGGTCTTGCCCCGGAGGAATATCTTCCGGCACTGGTCGCGCTGCTTGAGGTTCCAGGCATCATCGTTGCCTTGTTATTCGTGCGAACTGGTGGAGCCAATAGTTGGAGTAAGGCATTGCATGAAGTCATCACGGGCAAAAGCATCGTACTTCTGCTAGGTGGATTGTTCATCGGCGCACTTTGCGGCAGCGACAAGCTGATGGATGTGCAGCCATTTTTCGGAGCCGCATTCAAAGGTGCTCTCTGCATATTCTTGTTAGAGCTCGGGTTAGTTGCCGGCAAACGCCTCAAAGATGCTGGTAAAGCCGGTGTGCGCTTGCTGATGTGTGGTATTTTACTTCCGCCTCTACTCGGCACTCTCGGAGTGATTGCAGGACTCCTCAGCGGCATGAGCCCCGGCGGCTCAGCGATTCTGGGAGCCATGGCGGGCTCTGCATCATACATTGCGGCCCCAGCCGCAGTCCGCATCGCCCTGCCACAGGCGAATCCTGCTTACTATCTCACGCTTGCATTAGGCATCACCTTTCCATTTAACCTGGCACTCGGCATTCCTCTCTACCTCAAAACCGCACAAATCATTTCCCTATGGCTCACAAAATCCGCTTAAAAAAAGTCACCATCGTCGGAGAACGCGTACTTTACGATGACTTGATCGATTTGCTCAAACGCCATCACGTCAGTGGCTGGACAGCCAAAGATGTCATCGGCGAGGGCTCGCGTGGCGTGCATGCGTCCGACTGGGAGGGCAGCAATACTCAAATTTACACTCTGGTGACGGAGCAAATCGCCGATGCGATCATGGAAGAAATCGCAGCACAGTATTTTGAAAATTGGTCCGTTGTTGTCTATTCGCAAGATGTGGAAGTCCTGCGCGGCAGCAAATACCAAGGTCAGTAGTTGCGCATGAAACTCTCTTCCCAAGGCGCCTCCGCCTCGGCACAGGAAGCAGATTGCAAGATCACCTGAGTTGTCCCACGTTCGACGGGGAATATCACCGTGCCCGAAATTTTGACCCACACATTCTCTTCGATCGAGGGTGGTGTTTCCTTACCAAAATCAATGATGATCGGCACAGCCCGCGCATCGGCCGCACAACAAGTGATGAACAGGCGATACAATCGACGCCGATTCCCCGCCTCGTTGTTTTCTTTTTCCATCACAAGTCGCCCCTCCGTTTCGACCTTCAATCCATTCAGCAACTTCTGCATCTCAGGATCTCCCGCGGCAAAATACAACTCCATGAGATTGAACTCATAAAAACCAGCCTCACTTTTCTTGTGAGTTTTTTCGATGTCTGCCATCGTCAACGGCGGTAAATCTTCAGCCAAAAACACATTGTTGCTCAATGGCTCGTCAAAGAGTGATTTCCGCGACAAAGCAGCCAAAGAAAAGCTATCTTTCGTATTAGCCACAGCAAAAATCATCGGCACAAGCATCAGAGCCATCGAGGTAAAGGGATTCATGTCACTCGCCTCATGGTCATGCGGGTCACCCTCGCTGTGATCGTGACCACATGACGATTTCTCGCCTGAAGTCAGTAACACAAACAAACCTAAGACGGCCAGTCCAAGACCGCCGTAAAGAGCCAATGGACGAAAATCAGGTGCGAGATATTTGACAATCCTCCCACTGCCATAGAAGTAAAGAAGCACCGCCGCCCATATAAGGACGACGACAGAGAATACGATTCGTTGCAACTTCACATTCATGGGACAATTTGTTGATTAAGGAACCATTGGAAATAATATGCACCGAGTAGGATCGTTGCGAAAAGTCCCACAGCCATCCAAAAGATGAATTTTTTCCGCAACACGGTTTGATAGAGAAATAACAGCTTCAAATCGAGCATGGGGCCGAAGACCAAGAAGGCCAACTTCGCACCATACGTAAACTTATCAAGGGTTGCCGCGATGAAGGCATCCGAGGTGCTGCAAAGACTTAGTATGAAAGCCAAGACCATCAGTGCTGATGGCGCGAGAATCTGTCGATTGGCAATGGAATCTAGCCAGGCAGCTCCCGGCGCGATACCAGTGTTGAAAAGAGCTGTAATGGCGATGCCAATGGAAAAATACACCCCGACATCCACGAAGTCTTTGATCGCCGAGCGCATCGCCGCCACGATTCTTTGAGAGCCATCAGGCTTATGCTCATGAGTGTGGTCGTGTGAGTGATCGTGCCCACAGCAAACGTGCGATGATTCCTCGTGCTTGTGAGTATGCTGCGCACTGTGATCATGTCCGCAGCAAGCATGCGTATCATTTTTGTACTTATGGTCATGATCGTGATCACAGCATGCATGAACATGCTCTATCGCCTTATGATCAGGCTGTTCATTCTTGAGTTCAGCTACCAGGCGCTTACGCAAAACCCATACCATCGGTATGCGCGCCACGACCCAACCTAACAAGACCGCAACCAGAAAACCCAGCCCCATGCGACTCACCGTCATCACCAAGTTTGCCTGCACCGTTTCGCCATAAATCATCACGACTGGGCCGGTAAAAGCTTTCCATGTACTCAACGCGGTAATGGGATTCACAATTGGCGCCGCCAGCATATACGTCAGCGCGCAAGAAACGGGTAAACCTTTTTTCACCAATCGACGTATCACCGGTACTACGGCGCACTCGCAAACGGGAAACACCGCACCGAGCAATCCAGCCATCAACACAGCGAGAAATTTGTTTTTCGGTAGAAACCGATCCATCATGCCAGGCGGCATGTAAATATCGATGAAGCCACTAATGAGCGTGCCTAACAAAATGAATGGTGCCCCTTCAAATAGGATGCTTAAAAACGCAAATGCGAAATCTTGTCGTGCCTCACCTGTCATCCGCGCCAAACTACGACGTGCGGGAATGATTTCCAATCATAAAATGATACGGAGAAATGATTCGGATCTCCCCCGCTCATTTTTGAGGAATTTTGTGTTGTTTTGCTTCAAACAAATCTATGCTCAATGCACTTACCGCACATGGCCGACAAAAATTTTCCAGCGCGCAATGCCAAACGTCCCGGGAAACTATCCCGACACGATGCGGCAACTTTGACACTTTTGGATGAAGTGCGAGGCATCTACCAGGAACTCGCATTACGCCCGAGCCACGGAAATTGTATCGGACGCGGCGACTGCTGCCGATTTGGCCTAACGGGAAAAACACCCTATCTCACTCGCGGAGAGGCGATGGTCGCCGCACAAGGATGGAAATCACGTGGTCGCAAAAACCTCGAACTACCCGCAGATGGCTCATGTCCTTTTCTCAAAAACAATCGCTGCCAAAACTATGAGGCGCGCCCATTTGGCTGTCGCTCGCATTTTTGTGATGCCGCAGGAGGACCCACTCCGCGTGGTGAAGTGCGCGATTTGATTCAAAGATTGGAAGACATTGACCGCAAACTCGGAGGTCATGGCGCGTGCAACCTCCCCGCAGCCTTGCAAACTTTATTTCCCTGAACCCATTTTCGCTTTGCTACATAGCGAAAATGATCCTACGCTGCACTGTGTGAAGAGACACTTGCTCATCATGCCCTTGCTCACCTTAGTCGCTGTGATCATAGGCGTATGCTGTACGCCTATTGCACCCATTGGAGGCGGAGCTGATCGACCAATCGAATGGGCCGCCCGAACTGGCCCCACTCCCGTTGCCGCCAGCGGTGGCTCGATGAGCACAATCATGCGCGGCGTGAACTTGCGTCAAGATCTCGTCCCCCGCGGCAGCCATGGCCGCAAAGTATTTCGCTCAATGTCGCCCCGCTACATCACCATTCACAGCACACAAAATTGGAGCGCTGATGCTTGGAAACATTCACAAGCCTTAAAAAACGGAGCCCTGCGCGCACCAAAAAGACGAGGGGGCAATCGGATCGGTTACTTGATCTGGCATTTTACCATAGATGACAAAGTAGCAGTGCAACACATGCCAACCAATGAGCAAGGTGAACACGCAGACTTTGATGGTCCAGGGAACCGATACAGCATCGGCATCGAAATGTGCGAGCACCGAGGAAGCAATCTCAACGCCACAGTGGACCGCACTGCTCGCCTAGCCGCTTACCTTATGATCAAAAACGGCATTCCCCTACGTAACGTTGTTCCTCATTATCATTGGCCGCGTCGCGGGGCGAGCCCACCCAACAAAAATTGCCCACACTTTCTCATGACCAATGGCAAGCCCAGCACCAAGTGGCGAGGTTTTCTCGGCAAGGTCGATTACTATTACCGACAAATGAAATGAGCGAACTTCCTTCTCATGGTAGCCCGGGAAACCGCGATGTTTCCCTCGATCACGAAACCTACTACGTCTGTCAGCGCTGTACGGCTTGCTGCAAATGGCCTGGTGATGTTCGACTTGAAGATGATGAAATTCCAGCAATCGCAGCCTACCTGAAGCTCAGCGAGCAAGAATTTCTCGATCAATTCACCCGCCTACGCACCAATCGGCAAGGGCTATCTTTGATTGAAAAATCCAATCACGAATGCATCATGCTCGACGGCAATGCTTGCCGCATCCATCCCGTGAAACCATCGCAATGTGCAGGATTTCCCAACAAATGGAACTTCCCTGGCTGGCAACAAGTCTGCGAGGCCAAAGCCATTCCGATGAGTGATGCAATCAAACGCGGGCTTGTCCGAAATCACTGATCGAGAAATTTTTCGCGACCCAACTTTGATGATTTCTGCCTATTCTTCAGGACAGAAAGAATCAATAGTCCCATGCCCCCCCAAAAAAAGCACTATGGTCCAGGGTTGACGAATCAAGAATTTCCATGGAAAGTAACAGCAGATGATTTCCCTGATACTCACCCACCCGGGCAGCGCCCACAAAGATGAATTCCTCGCCTGTTGCCTCTTGGTGGCAGTGCATGGCGTGCCGATTGTGCGTCGCGAGCCAATTCAAGCAGATCTCGATGATCCATCGGTGATTGTCGTCGATGTCGGCGGCGAGCATGAACCGGAGCGCATGAATTTTGACCACCACCAATTCCCAGCAGACTCACCACCGATATGTGCCTTAAGCTTGGTGATGCAGCATCTCGGGATCTACGAGGATGCGCGGATGTTTTGCGAGTGGCTAGAGCCTGCCGAATGGTTCGATACCAAAGGCCCGGTGAAAACAGCGGAGTGGCTGGGTGTATCGCGCGAGGCATTAGGAAAATTGCAGTCAACGATCGATGTCACCATCCTCCGTCGTTTTGCGTTTTGTCAACGACTCGACCCCGGTCACCTCATCTATGAACTGATGCAAGTGATCGGCAATGATTTGCTCTACTACCTGCGCACCATGCGTGAACGTATCAAGGTGTTAGAGGAAAATTTGCATTTTTGGGAAATGGAAAAAGCTGGCGAAACGTTCAGCGCAGTGTTCCTGCCACGTGCGGAATCGACCATCGATGACCCATCGGGGGCGATGTCGCGCTACTTGCGTAGCATCGGTCGCGATACCGAAGTGGTGGCAATGATTTATCCGGACCGTCGTGGCGCTGGCTACGGACTGAGCCGCAACAATGATCATCCACGTCTGGATTTCACGAAGATCGAAGGCTGTGACGATGTGCACTTCGCCCACCCACGTGGCTTCGTTGCCAAAACATCTGCGACCGACATTGATCGCCTACGCGAACTTCTTTACGCCGCTTGGGTCTAACAAAAACGATGAGCCACGGGTTTTTCCAATCAGAAGCCGCCACCACGATCCTCAAGAACGTGTCGCGCTCGTTTTATCTCAGCCTACGACTCTTGCCCGAAGGCATGCGCGATGGTGCCAGCCTCGGCTATTTGTTAGCCCGCAGCAGCGATACGATTGCCGACACCGCAAGCGTCTCTGTGGCGGATCGAATCACTCTGCTCGATGATTACGAACGTTCCGTGCAAAACGGCGAGCCATTCATCGCACCCGATTTTTTGTTAACCGCTTGCACCGATGCCGAAAAAGTTTTGTTAGAACAAGCTCCGGGCATTTTTTCATGGCTCCAGCAGATGGATGCACCCGTGCAGGAATTGGTGCGCGAGGTCTTGCACACCATCATTTCTGGACAAAAGCTCGACCTCCAACGTTTTGGAAATGCCAGTGCGGCACAGCACATGGAACTAAAGGATGATGCGGAACTACTCGATTACTGCTATCGTGTTGCCGGATGTGTGGGCGAGTTCTGGACAAAACTCGGATTTTACAGCGAGGGACCTAATTTTTCACGCGAACCCGTCGCGGTGATGATGCCATGGGCCAAGCATTTTGGGCAGGCCTTGCAACTCGTCAACATCCTCCGCGATCTCCCCGAAGACTTGCATACGGGACGGTTCTACTTACCGCATACGTCATCCGTATCAATCGGTGAGGACATGCTCGTACAGCACCGCCGCTGGCTTCAACAAGCACGACATTTGTTAGCAGACGGCATTCTTTATTCTGATGCATTGCGTGGTAGAAAACTGCGAGCAGCGACCGTATTGCCGGCATTGTTGGCTGATGAAACGATAGACAAACTCGTAAGCGCCACATGGCAACAACTCGAACAGCGAGTCAAGGTCCCCCGCTCCACCGTCTTTCGCTGCCTGGCGGAAGCGATGTTATTTTGAGTGTTTACGACACGCCAATTGTGTTGCATCGTAGCGCCGATGTTACACCTCAACACCACCGAAGCATTATCGACTTGCACCGCGCCCTTGCACCTTGCCTTGGGCGTATTTGATGGTGTTCACGTCGGGCATCGCGCCGTGATCGAAGCCGCGCGACAACAAGTAGAATCACACGGCGGTAATTGTGTCGTTGTAACCTTTGATCCTCATCCGATCCGAGTGCTTGCTCCTGAGCGAGCACCGCGGCAATTGCTCGCATCACTGGATCACAAAGCACGACTGCTCGAAAAGATTCACGTTGATGCCCTGCTAGCTCTCCCTTTCACCCGCGAGTTTGCCCAAATCAGCGCCACCGATTTCATTGAAAGCTTGGTCCGCCATCAACACGTCGCCACCATCGCCGTTGGAGAAGACTGGCGCTTTGGTAAGGGTCGAGAGGGCGATGTTTCCTTTCTTAGGCGCATCGGCGAGAAACTCGGATTCCAAGTCATAGCCCTCCCACCCGTGATGCATCAGGGAGAACGAATCAGTAGCACCCGCATCAGGCAATCGATCCGCGATGGAGCCATGGCCAACGCCGCCGAAATGTTAGGCCGACCGTATGGAATCGAAGGACTCGTGGTCAAAGGCCAGCAACTTGGTCGCACGCTCGGCTTCCCGACAGCAAACATTGCACTCGGCGAAGAACAACTCCCACCCGATGGGGTTTGGGCGGTGCGCGGACACGGCGATGGTCACGCTTGGCAAGGCGTCGCCAATTTAGGGAATCGCCCCACAGTCGATGGACTCACCCGTGTATTTGAAGTGCATCTCTTCGATCACGATTCCGATCTTTACGGGAAAATGTTAGAGGTCGAATTCGTCAAGCACCTTCGCCCCGAACAGAAATTTCCCTCGCTCGATGCCCTGCGTGAACAAATCACCAAAGACGTCACAGGCGCCCGCGAAGTGTTCTGATCGCTCAGCGCTGCTAGCTGAAGTGATGACAATCGTAAGTTTTCTCCTATGCTGAAACTTTCTGTTTATCGTGCTGTCTCTGTGTCATCTCTAACGAACAATACAATACTCAACATCATGGGTAAGCAGTCACTTACTGTTTTTCTGGGAACGCAAACTTCTAGTTTACGTTGCAACACCAGATACGAGAGCGTCAATGAGCTAAGCTAGCCTATTGCATGCCAAGCCGATCATCGATTCCCGCGTGTCATGCGCAGATTTTATTGGAAGAAAGTGTAGTCAGTGCTACGTAAAAAGAGTAGTCCTTTCGCCACAACTACCCATGGAACGCTTCGATTTCCCCATTTCCGTACCTTTTACCCATCGCGTCTGCTTCACTCGCGATGCCTTTGCCGTGGGTAATCCTCTTGTGCAGGATCTGCTTATGGAAGGTGGAGGACGTCGGGCCCTTGTCTATTTGGAGCGTTCGGTGGCAGATGCTTGGCCGATGCTTGTCGCGCAAATCACTAGCTACTTTGCTCAATCGAACCTAGAACTTTGTGGCATCCAAATCAAAGAGGGCGGCGAAGCGGCAAAAGCTGACGATGCACTTGTTCGCTCCGTGTGGGATAAGATCGAGAAAGAAAAAATCGACCGCCACTCTTACGTTCTGTGCATTGGTGGTGGCGCGTTTCTCGATGCAATCGGCTTCGGTGCCGCTACCGCGCATCGCGGCGTTCGCTTGATGCGTTTTCCGACAACAACCCTGTCGCAAGACGATAGCGGCGTCGGTGTGAAAAATGGCATCAATGCCTTTGGCAAAAAAAACTGGGTTGGCTCTTTTGCAGTGCCCTACGCCGTGATCAATGATTTCCTTTTCCTACGCACGCAAGACCCCGAAATCAGTCGCCAAGGCTTGATCGAGGCCATCAAGGTCGCCTTGGTCAAAGATGGTAATTTTTTCTCCTGGATCGAAGAAAATGCTGCGGCACTGGCTAATCTCGAAGCCTATGCCCTCGAAGAATGCGTCAAGCGTTCCGCTCTCTTACACGCGCGCCACATCGCACTAGGCGGTGATCCTTACGAAATGGGCAGCAGCCGTCCTCTGGATTTCGGGCACTGGGCTGCACACAAAATGGAACAACTCAGCGGCTTTGCCGTGAGCCATGCTGCTGCGGTGTCGGTAGGACTGTGGCTCGATGTCAACTACTCGGTCAAAGCTGGCCTGCTCGATTCCTCATCAGCAGCGCGAATCGGCGAAGTGTTAGAAATCATGAACCTTCCGATGTTCGATGAAACACTCATGCAACGCGATGCACAAGGTCGCCTCAAAGTCCTATCGGGCCTCGAAGAATTTCGCGAGCACTTGGGCGGTCGCTTGACCGTATTGCTCCTGCGCGCTCCGGGAATCGGCGTCGATGTTCACGAAATGGACGCGATGTTAGTCGAGCAATGCATTGAGGAAATGCAACACGGGGCCTTACAAGTGAATGGTTAAGGGATACTGATCACGCCTTCGCGATCTTTGCCTTTGATCGAAAATTCTCAACGCTCCATATTTCCAGACAAAGCCTCACGAAGCACGCCACGCGCGCGAAATAACAAGCTTTTCACCGAGGAAACACTCGTATCCAGAGCCTTGGCGATGTCTTCATAATCGAATCCCTCAAAGGTCCTTAGCACCACAGCCAAGCGCTGTTGTTCTGGCAATGCCGCAATAGCAGCATCGATGCTACGATGCAGTTCACGCTTTTCCATGCCTTCATCAGGGGAAAGTCCGCCATCGGCACGCATTGCAGCTGGATGATTCTCCTGTTGCTCCTCGAGCGAAATTTCCTTCTTGCGAGATCTGCGACGGCTCTCGTTGAACACGAGATTGCGCATAATCGTATAGAGATATGTGGTAAATTTCGCATCATGACGCCACTTGGGTGCTGAGTTCCACAGTCTAATAAACACTTGCTGCGCAATGTCTTCCGCCTCATGTGCATCATTTAACATCCGTGCCACCGTGCCGATCACCGCATTCTGATGGCGCTCGATCAATTGGCGAAATGCCCGCTCATTGCCCTTGGCCGTTTCCAGCATCAATGCCACGTCCACCGCGTCGTCTGCATCGACGCCGGGAGCTTTGCTAATTGATTGATCGGGAAAAAATCCAGGCATGGAGCTTGCTGCCGTCATGGTTCATGGAATCAAACCAAGAAGAAAGGCAGAAGTTGCGAAAAAATTGGCTTGGTCACAGGAAAGTTCGCGAATAGGCTTCGCGCCAAGCACCATGCCGCGCATTCACGTACTACCCGACATTCTGGCAAGCCAAGTGGCTGCGGGCGAGGTCGTAGAACGCCCTTCAAGTGTCGTCAAGGAATTGGTCGAAAACTCCATCGATGCAGGTGCACAGGAAATTTTGGTGGAGATCGAGCGCGGTGGCACAGCACTGATCCGCATCACCGATGATGGCTGCGGCATGGCGCAAGATGATGCCCTTCTCTCGCTAGAAAGACACGCCACCAGCAAGCTGCGACAGACAAGCGATCTGCACAGCATCATGACCTTAGGATTTCGCGGTGAAGCCATTCCCAGCATTGCCAGTGTCTCGCGTTTTCGCATGATCACCCGTGAGCGCGAGAGCGTGGCTGGCACTGAAGTGCTCGTCGAGGGAGGAAAAATTCGCGACGTTCGCGAAGCGGGTTGCGCCCCAGGAACTGCGATCGAGATCAAGCAGCTATTCTTTAATATCCCCGCGCGGCGGAAATTTCTCAAAGCAGAGACCACCGAGGCTTCGCACGTTGAGCTTGAAGTACGGCTTCACGCCCTCGCCGCAGAGCATGTTCGCTTTCGCTACCGCCGCGATGGCAACGAATTGTTTGACCTCCCCCAAGTCGCGAGCAAGCAAGATCGCTTGAGGCATTTGTTAGGCGCCGAGACTGCCGCAGAGTTGATTGAAATCCCGCTCTTTCATGGCAACGGCTTCAGCATCGAAGGACAAATGCTACCAGCAGTGCATGCCCGCAAAGGCCGCCGGCATCAGTGCGTTTTTCTCAATGGCCGACCGATCGAAGACCATGCCATTTCACGTGGCCTTGCCGAGGGATTCAAAGGCGGTCTGATGGATGGCATGCATCCCGCTGCATGGTTGTGGATTGAAATGGAACCACAGCTCGTCGATGTCAACGTCCACCCTGCCAAACGCGAAGTGCGTTTTCATCGCGGCCACGAGCTACGCGACGGCATCGCTCTAGCAGTCAACCAAGCTTTGAGCAAACAGCAACGCCGCCATGAGGCTCCCGCACATGAACTAGCAGCTCCGCGCAGTGGCATGATCAAGAGCTCAATGAGTGAAGCCGTCGCTTTAATCGAGAAAAATATACCGGAACCGATTCCGCAAACAGCCGCATGGACCGTAACTAACCGTCAGTGGATGCCGCAAGAAACACAGGAGATCATGAATCTCGCTGTGGAGACAGCCACACCACAGGATAGCACCGATAAAGCCAAAGCCCATGGCGCTGCAGCATTTCGCGTCATTGGTCAGGTCAATCAACGCTTCATCGTACTCGAAAGTCACGATGGGCTGGTGCTCTTTGATCCACGTGCGGCACGAGAACGCATCGTTTACGAACAAATGCTTCGTGCCGAGACATCGGGTGTGGAATCACAAGGCCTACTCGTGCCGATTCTCGTCGAGCTTGACCCTCGTGAGCGCGATCTCGTGATGCGTAATCAAGATCGCTTTGCTGCCGCAGGTCTTGAACTCGGTGACTTTGGCGGAGGCACCATTCAAGTTCGGAGTTTTCCGCCATTTTTGCGAGTCAAAGATCCGCGCAGTTTCGTACACGAAGTCATCGATGACCTTATCACTGGTGGTGCAGGAGGCGCAAAAATCGCATTTGAAAAACTCGCCAAATCACTCGCTAAAAAAGCAGCATCAGGAGAGCCTGCCGACGAGACAGCCGCCATGGATCTGTTAGAGGAACTCTTCCAGTGTGATCTCCCCTACTGCGCAGCCGATGGCCGTCCTACGCTCACAGAATTTTCTCTCCGCGAGCTAGAACGGCGTTTCGGGAATCGATAATGACTAAACGAACAGTTACTTGCGTGGAATCACCAGAGACTTGCCAATTTGCAAATTCGTGCCGCGAATGCCATTCGCACGCTGAATTGCCGAAACCGAGGACTTGTATCGGATAGCCAACCCATAGAGCGTATCGCCTTTTTTTATCACCACTCGTGTTGAGGGAGCGACCTTCGGCTTGACCACAACAGGCTTGGGCTTGGGCTTCAAGGTTGGCTTCGTTGTCAGCTTGGGTGTGGAGCGAACGGTAGAGGTCGTTGTACGTGGTTTCGGCATTGCGCTTTCCGAAGTCACATGCTGCACTTGCGCAATCTCAGATGTCGAAGCTGCAGCAGTTGGCAACGGAGTCGCGTTGCGCGGCGGAGTATCGTTCGCTGCCATCGATGAATTGATCGTCGGATTACGACGCCATTTCGATGGATCATCAGCCCAGGCCTCGACGTAGTTGCCGCTGCTATCAAAAGGACCATAGCCCGTATCGCCGGCACCACCACCGCCCGTGGCGCAGGAGTTAAGAAAAAAAGGCCCGATGGCGCATACGCCGAAAGTAAGAGCGGAAAGAATCGGGGTGGAAATCGAACGAAAAGAACTGAGCGAACGCTTCATAATTAGTTGTAGTTGCAACGAGAAAGAAATAATAGTGATTCTACCATAATCAAATTGCAGATCACATTCCAGAGAAAGAGAAGAGAAATGATATCTACCCATGAAAACACGGGGATGGAATAATCGGCGCGATTGGAGAATCTGGGAAAAAGATAATCATCGGAACTTAGAAAGCACAAACGATGATGAAAAAAAATTGGTAAAATCAAAAAATAAGGAACAGCAGCTTATGCCAGTGGCACCAGGATTGAAATGATCAGATCATGAGCCAAACATGCCCTTCATCTTACCAAGTAAACCTCCGCTGAGGCTGCCAAGGTCTGGAGATTGGCCCGACAACAATTGATCGACAATGTCCTGAAATTGCGCAGGTACTTTGGATTTAACAAATTCGCCCACAGCTTGAATTACTTGTGTGGCCATCTCATCCGACAGCCCAAGGCCTGTCAATTTTGCTTTTAATTCGTCCATAATGGTAGAAATGCTGATATTTGATTAAACGACGTCGGTATGGCACACGACAAAGTGCGCGAAAGTCGCTATTTCCCGCAACAAATCTCCCACAATTCCCCAATGATACAAGCCCTAAATTGCCAAATCTACGCATTTCCGAAATAAAACTGGATCTCGGATCGAGCAAAACGACTGACTATTGCAGCATAACAAAAAAAGCCACACCCCAAAGAGTGTGGCTTTTTTATGTAATAAGTACCGGGAACAGGACTCGAACCTGCACAGATGAATCCACTTGAACCTAAACCAAGCGCGTCTACCAATTCCGCCATCCCGGCGCGAGCGCAGTGTGATCAGGTTTTCTATGGCTGGCAAGTAGCGAATGCAAAAATTTTCACTAAATCTCGCAATAAGTCTGAACAAAAAACGCGCACCCGTTATGGGTGCACGTTTTTTGTGAGATGCTTTGATTAAGCCAATGCAAGCAGCTTAGCTTTGAGCTGGTCTTTGGTGACATTGGCGCCAACGATCTGGTCTTTCACTTCGCCGTCTTTGAAGAAGAGCAAGAAAGGAATGGATCGAACGCCGTATTTCACAGCGAGGTCGCGAGCATTGTCGACATTAACTTTGCCGACTTTAGCTTGACCTGCCAACTCATCTGAGAGCTGATCAATGATCGGGCCGATCGCTTTGCAAGGACCGCACCATTCGGCCCAGAAATCGACGAGAACAGGAGTGGAGGATTCGATGACTTCGCTTTGGAAGTTAGTATCAGTGAATTGAAGTGCCATGCGGAGAACATGGACGTATTATTGCAAAACGTCAAGAGCCGCTCAGAAAAAAATCCGAACGGCTCTTTGTGAATGATTTGAGTGTCACTTCTGAGACTGCAGTATTACGCAATGGGAGTCATCCAAGTAAGGATGGCCACGGCCAATGCGCCTGCGCCGAGAAGAATGTTGATGATGGTAAGTGCCATAGTAGTGAGTAGTAGATCGTTAGATAAAAAATCAGATTAGAACAATTTATCCCAGCCTTCCCATAGATTTACAGTCATGCACTGGAATGCAAGAACACCGCAAGCGGCAAGGAAACCAAAGATGGAGAGAACTGTTGAAACAGTGTCGTTACCGCCTTCATCTTCATCTTCCGATTGGAAGGTTGCCATTTGTGTGGCGGATACCGAACCTGTGGAAAGTGGTTGTGTAGGAGGAGCCAATTGCACAGTTGCTTTTGGTAGAGCAACTGTGTTGGCTGCCGCAGGAGCACCTGGAGAAAGACCTGTCATCGGAGCTGTGCGGAGCGGCACAGTAGGAGCGCCAGTTGCTCCGGTGTTGAGTTTAATGGTGGGAGCTGGTGCTGGGCGAGCTGTTGGCGGCCCGGCAGTTTTGAGAGGGATCGTAGGAGCTGGTGCTGGAGGAGCACTAGCAGTAGGAGCCGGAAAGCTAGGAGCTGGAACAGTTGCCACAGGCGGCGGCGTAGGAGCGCTGACCGTTGGAGTCGGTGGCTTTGGAATCACAGGAGCCGATGGTGGAGCTACCGGAGCTGGAGCTACCGGTGCATCACTGGCTTTTAGCGTGACTCGCACGGTTTCCTTTTTCAAAGGAATGCTGGAAGTCTGTTTGGAAGGCGTTGTGTTTTGTTCGTCACTCATGGATTAGGGTCTTATGGTGTGTGCGATTGAGAAAACCGAAATTTGTCGGCGATGTCAAACAAGGAAATCAATCTTTGTGAAATTTTTTCGATTAACGGAATGTCACGCCAAGCGTCTGAACGAGAGCATCGAGCACCTTTTTATGAGCGACGTCGATTTCTTCAGTTTTGAGCGTGCGATCTGCGGCGCGATACACGAAGCGGTAAGCGATGGATTTTTTCGACTCATCAAGCTTCTGGCCCGTGGGATCGGTGAAGACATCGAAGCATTCGAAGCTTTGCAGCAAACTTTCTCCAGCCTTGCGGATGGCTTGATCGATCTGCAAGGCCGGCAAGGTGGCGGGCGCTTCCATCGCGGCATCGCGACTGCTGCCAGGAAATTGTGGCAATTCCTCGACGGCTTGGCGGCGACCGAGCAGTTTGCGCAATTTACCGAGATCCAGTTCCAAAAGCCAAACGGGATGGGCAAAGTCAAGTTCGCGTTCGCGTGAAGGAAGCAATCGAACGACTACTCCGATGGTGCTATCGCCGACAACAACATCGCAGCCGAGCACGAAACCTGCTCGTTCTTTGGGCACAAATTGCACCTCGCGTCCGGGCAAAAGCGCGGCAACAATGGCCTTGGCATCATGCACGGAAGCCACCGCCGGTTGGCTAGCCCAGCCGTCGGGCGCGAGAGGACCGGAGAGCAAAATTGCCAAATCCTCGGACTCGATGTCGCGGGCTTTGCCTCCGCCATTGTGACGGAACACGCGTCCCATTTCAAAAAAACGCAGCGATTTTACTCCATGGCGTACATTTCGCTCCGCTGTCGCGATCAGGCCAGGAACGAGGCTCGGGCGCAAAATCGCATGATCTTCGCTCAAGGGATGACTGACTTTCACGACATCGCCATTTTGCAGAGGACGCAAAGGCAGCGCGTCGATCATTTGTTTTTCCGAAATCAATTTGATGGTCTGCGCTTCATAGAAACCAATGGCAGCGAGACTGCGGCGCATGGCCATATCGAGATCAGTGGCGGCATCGATGTCACTGGCCGCCACGAATGTCGCGCGAAGCCGTGAAGGCACGCGATCGAGTCCGTGGACACGAGCAATTTCTTCCACCAAGTCGATGTGACGCTGAAGGTCGGCGCGGCGGCTAGGCACTTGCCATTGATTTTCGCCAACATTGGTGAGACCCAGACGTTGCAAAATCCCCTCGGCATCGGACAGAGAAATGCTGCCGCCCATGAGTTGATCAAGGCGTGCTACATCGAGTTCGACGATGCCTGTGGTCTCGGGCAAATTGCCCACCACTGCGGTGTCGCCTTCAATGCTACCACCTGCGATTTCCAGAATCAATTGCAGCGCGCGCGATGCCGCTGGCATGACGTTTTGTGGATCGACGCCACGCTCGAAACGATACGAAGAATCGCTCGTCAAAATCAAGGCACGCGAAGTAGCGCGTACTTTGCTTGGATCGAAGTAAGCCGACTCTAACAAAATCGTCGTTGTGCTCTCTGTGACACCACTGGTGACTCCACCCATCACGCCGGCAAGGGCAAGCACTTCCCCTCGATCATCGGAAATCACCAGATCGCCCGCTTTGAGCTCATACTCACTGCCGTTCAACGCCGAGAATTTCTCGTTCGCTTTCGCACCACGCAGATGCATCTTCACGCCGACCTGTGCGGCATCGAAGGCATGCAGTGGCTGACCCATTTCATGCAGCACAAAATTGGTGATATCAACGATGTTATTGATCGGACGAAGGCCAATCGAAACCAAGCGCTCCTTGAGCCAATCGGGACTGTCCTTGACGGTGACGCCCGTGACTTTCGTGAGAGAATAAAACGGGCAGGCATCGGGTGCATCATTTTCGATCCACTCGGAGCCGTGCACGGTGGCAATCTCAGGCAATTCTACAGAGCGATGTTCTTGCTCTAACAAAGCTTCCAGCTCATAAGCGAGTCCGCGATGACTAAGCAAATCAGGACGGTTCGGCGTGACCTCAACCTCTAACAAAACATCAGACGCAAACAGCGTTTTCACGGGTGTGCCCACCGCAGGATCGCCTTCGAGAATCAGCAGGCCATTTTCTTTATCGGTGAGACCGATTTCCGAACCCGAGCAAAGCATGCCCTTCGACTCAACGCTACGCATTTTCGTTTCACCGATGGTAAATCCGTTAGGCAATGCGGCACCAGGAAGCGCACATGGCACCTTGTCGCCGACTTTGTAGTTCTGCGCGCCGCAAACGATTTGCCGCAGAGTCCCCTCACCTGCATCCACCTGCGTTACTTTCAAACGATCCGCATTCGGGTGCTGCACGGCTTCCATGATCTGTGCGACCACAATTTTATCCGAGCTCACACCCTTGCTGTGGATGCCTTCAATTTCAATCCCGGCAAAGGTCAGCAAGTCATCCAATTCCTGCACGGATTTCCCCGCAAGATCCACATACTCACTCAGCCAATTCAAAGAAACATTCATAATTCAATCTAACAAAAATTTTCAAATACACACCATCACCTCACGCGAACTGTCGCAAGAAACGCACATCATTTTCGATCAGCAATCGGATATCGCGAATCCCCCACTGAATCATCGCCAAGCGCTCCAATCCCATGCCAAAGGCAAAACCAGTCACCTCGTTCGGATCAAACGCGCGATCTTTCCGCGATTGGCAGACAGCCTCGAATACAGCGGGGTCGACCATGCCACAGCCCGCAACCTCGATCCACCGTGGCGCTTGTCCTTTGACTTCCAGCTTTACATCGATCTCGAAACTCGGCTCGGTGAAAGGGAAAAAGTGCGGACGAAAGCGCACTTCGGTTTGCGAACCGAAAAGCTCGCGCAAAAAGGCCTCCAGTGTGCCTTTCAGATCGGGCAAGGAAACATCGCGATCGACATACAAGCCTTCGAGTTGATGGAAAGCCGACAAGTGCGTGCTATCGATTTCATCGCGTCGATACGCTGTGCCAGGTGCAATGATCCGCAGCGGCGCGACATTTTTTTCCATCATCCGCACCTGCACCGAAGAGGTATGCGTGCGCAGTAGTTTTCCGGAATCGAAATAAAACGTATCCTTCACGTTGCGCGCTGGGTGATCGGCGGGCGTGTTGAGGGCATCGAAGCAATGAAATTCATCTTCAATCTCAGGGCCATCGGCAAGAGCAAAACCCATACGACGCAAGATCCCCACCGCGCGCTCACGCAGCAAAGTCAGGGGATGAAGGCCGCCAGTTGGCAAAAATCGCGCAGGCAATGTCGGATCGATGCCTGCCAATGCCGCACGGTCCGCCGCCTCTTCGAGTGCTTGTTGTTTTTGCTCCAAGGCTGCGGTAATTTCCGTGCGAGCCGCATTCAACAACGCACCGACTTCGCCTTTTTGCTCCTTGGGCACATCCTTCATCCCCATCGACAATGCCGTCAATGCCCCTTTTTTCCCCAGCGATGCGACCCTCGCCTCATCAAGGGCCCGCGCATCTTCGGCAGCGGAAATCGCCACCAAAGCCTCATTTTGCACTCGTAAAATGTCCTCTTTCATACTGTAATATCTGCGCTTCATTAACCGTATCGATCACAAAGGTCAAAGCAGACCTGCGAATAAACCCATTTTTTTCTGAAATCCTGCTCTTTAGCCGCTCACATCATGAAATCATTCGCTCTCCCATACTTACTCATTTTCGCTCTACCCCTCTCCGCTCAAGTCCAAACCAGCTTCTCTACCTCGGATGCACCTGATCAAGTCCTCGATCGCCGTGTCGATCGCCTTCCCGCAATCTTTCTCAAAGCAGGTGAAGCGCCCTCGGCCTTTTTTCCCGCCGCATCCGCCGCGAAAGGGTTT
>Ga0208597_1000215_pt1 | contig 22297 bp, 16 predicted proteins | sample LakMenEpi05May12_FD_150673 | JGI IMG/M metagenome (GOLD analysis project Ga0208597, IMG submission 150673) | Freshwater microbial communities from Lake Mendota, WI - 05MAY2012 deep hole epilimnion (SPAdes) | ecosystem: Environmental > Aquatic > Freshwater > Lake > Epilimnion/Euphotic zone ...
GTATTAATAATACTTAAATCGCGGGCGCCCATTAAACTAAAATGCAAGGTTCTTGGAATAGGAGTAGCCGTTAAGGTCAAACAATCGACATTGGTTCTTAATGTTTTTAATTTCTCTTTATGGCCTACACCAAATTTTTGTTCTTCATCTATGACCATTAATCCTAAATCTTTGAAATGCACTTCCTTCCCTAATATACCATGGGTGCCCACTAAAATATCAATCTTTCCTTCTTTTAATTTCTCAATGGTTTCTTTTTTTTGCGCTGCGGATTTAAAACGGTTCAGGTAATCAATGGTAACAGGAAAATCTTTTAACCTATCTGCAAAAGTTTTAAAATGCTGAAAGGCCAAGATGGTAGTGGGTACTAAAATGGCTACTTGTTTGCCATCAATAGCAGCCTTGAAAGCCGCTCTCACAGCTACTTCTGTCTTACCAAAGCCCACATCGCCACAAACTAGTCGGTCCATAGGTGCAGGTGCTTCCATATCTTTTTTAACATCTGCAATGGCCTTGGCCTGATCTATAGTTTCTTCATAAATAAAGGAAGCCTCTAATTCATGTATCATATAATTATCAGCTGAAAATGCAAAACCCACTTGTGCTTTTCTTTGTGCATATAATTTTATTAAATCAAAAGCAATGAGTTTTACTTTTGCCTTGGTCTTGTCTTTTAATTTTACCCAAGCGTCCGATCCTAATTTATTCACCTTCGGCGGTGTACCTTCCTTACCCGTATATTTAGATATCTTATGAAGCGAGTTAATATTTACATAGAGTATATCACTATCCTTATAAATAATTCTGACCGCTTCTTGTACCTGTCCATTCACATCAATTTTTTGCAGCCCACTGTACACACCTACTCCATGATCAATATGGGTAACATAATCTCCCGGTTGCAAGTCGCGTAAGGTTCTTAAAGTAATGGCCTTGCTTTTACTATAAGCTTGCTTGACCTTGTATTTATGATAGCGTTGAAAAATTTGGTGATCGGTATAACAAACTAATTTATGATCATGGTCTATAAAACCTTCATGAATATTTTTAACAATGGGTGTAAACTTAATTTCTGTTTTAAGATCGGTAAAAATAGCATGCAGCCTTTCTAATTGTTTGGCCTGTTCTGCAAATAAAAATAAATGATAGCCCTTTTTTTCAAGGTCTTGCAAGTTGGCAATTAAATATTGAAACTGTCTATTAAAAGTAGGTTGTACCTGTGTATTAAATACCATTTTATCCTGCGTCAACTGGGCTTGAAAACCCCACTCCAGTATATTTTTAGAAGACAGCTGTAAGGTAGTGGCAGCAACAGTTTCAAAGTCTTCGATATGGCTCTCTCTTTTATGAGGGTCGTTTTCATCTATGCTATTTGCCTTTGAATGATGTTCAATAAAATCGCCCAAGGCTTCGTATTGGTCATTGCCTTTTTGTGCAATAACATTCCAGTCTTTTAACCAAATCAAAGTATCTTTTGCTAAAAATTCTAATAAAGGAATTTTAATTTTATCTTCAAACTGAGTGGTCACATTGGGAATAATATTTACTTGCAATAATTTTCGCTCACTTAACTGAGTAGCCGGATCAAATACCCTAATACTATCTACTTCTTCTCCAAACAATTCAATACGATAAGGTTTTTCATTGCCAAAAGAATAAATATCAAATATACCCCCGCGTAGTGCAAACTGCCCAGGCTCGTACACAAAATCGGTGCGCTCAAAACCATAGTCTACCAATTGCTGCATGAGCCCGTTTAAATCTAAGCTATCATTGGTTTTTATTTGAATGATATTTTGCTGCAAAGTATTGCGCATAATCACTTTTTCAAATAAAGCTTCTGGGTAAGTCACCAAAATTTTCTTATTCCCGCCCATGGATATTTTTGTCAAGGCTTCTGTTCGAAGCATTACATGGGATGGATTTAATAAACTAAAATTATGAGGCGTTTTATAAGAGGAAGGGAAATAAAATAAATCCATTGCCCCCGTGACACTTTCAATAGAATTATAAAAGTAGGCAGCTTCTTCTGCATCATTTAAAACCACCAAATGATTAAGCTGATTGGTTTTGGCATGCGTAAAAATAGTTTGTAAAACAAAGGCTGCCGAGGATCCTTGCAGGTTTTGTAAAAAAATTTGAAAGGGCTTTTGCTGCTGCTGGGACATAGCTATCCTGTCCGCCAGATTATTTAGGAGGGGGGAATTTTCAAAAGGCCCAAACAGAGATTGCTCATTCATAGATCGCCCTGCAAAGATACATGCAGTTTTTATAAATTGACTCAAGGATTAGCAGAGATTTTGCCCCTAAAGTTAAACAGGATACTTAGCTAGGATAAAGAACCCTACTTAAATCAAAAATAAAGTCTAGGCATCCACTTTTTTCTATATTTTTTATCGCTTATTTATGGCCACTAATTAGAAATTTATGCAGAATTCATTGTAATTTCATAGCTGTTAAATCCTTAATAATCCTAGCCCTTTCGTATGAAGCATTTTTTATTATTCATTTTTTTATTTTCAATAAGCCTAGTGAGCCATGCACAAAATGAAACACAAAAACTAGCTTTATTAAATAGCGCAAAATACTTTGAAATAAAATCAAGGGCCAATTATACGCAAGCCATTCTAAAGGCAAAAGAAAATGGCTGGCCCATTCGCTATAAGAGTAAAAATAATGTATCTGTCAATTTAGTGGGCGTTGATGCATTTGGTCAACCTAAATACCTAACCACTTTTGCCGATCCTATTCAAGCCATTACCATTAACACTAATAAAATTTGGCCTGGTGGCGGTTTAGGATTTAATTTAACCGGCGCTGCTGATATCATGACCAATAAACTAAACATCTGGGATGAAGGGGTACCCCGTCCTACACATATTGAATTTGGTGGAAAATTAGTAGAAAAAGACAATGCCACTAAAACAGTAGATCATAGCACACATGTAGCAGGTATTATGTTTAGCAAAGGATTAAATCCGCTTGCAAAAGGAATGGCTTATGGTATCAAAGGGGCTTCTTCTTATGATTGGTTTGATGACGAATCAGAAATGGCAACTGCTGCCGCGAACGGCTTATTAGTGTCTAACCATTCTTATGGAAACGTTGCAGGATGGGATTACAACGACGATTCTTCAAGATGGGAATACAATGGAAAATGGAATGAAAAAGAAGATTTTAAATTTGGCTATTATGATGATGGTGCACAAGCGATGGATTCAATTGCTTATAACGCGCCCAACTATTTAATAGTAAAGTCTGCAGGTAATACACATGCAAGTACTGGTCCTAAAGTGGGAGATACATATTGGAGACGTGATGAAAATGGAAAGTGGTATGACGCAGGAAAAAGACCAGATAGTTTAAGTAGTAATAATGCTTTTGAGACACTCCCCATGGATGTGAATGCGAAAAATATTTTAACAGTAGGCGCCGTTTTCGGCATCGCTTCTGGCTATTCAAAAAAAGAAGATGCTATCATGACAAGCTTTAGTAGTTGGGGGCCCACAGATGATGGCCGTATTAAACCCGATATTGTAACGGATGGACAATCGGTTTATTCCACTACCAATAACAGCGATTCTAGTTATGGATATTCTAGTGGTACTTCCATGGCCTCTCCTGGCGCTGCCGCTTCTTTATTTTTATTACAAGAATTAAGTCAACAAATTGTACCGAATAAATTTATGCGTTCTGCCACCATCAAGGGCTTAGCTATTCACACTGCCAATGAAGCTGGTTTATTTCCTGGTCCTGATTATAAATTTGGATGGGGTTTATTAAATATTGGCGAAGCTGCTACTGTATTAAGTAACGCACTTACTAATAAAAATAGTAGTTCAAGCGTAGATTTAGTATATGAAAATGTTTTAGAAAATAAAGCATCTTATTCAGTAAACGTCATTGCCTCTGGTAATAAACCTTTAAAAGCAACGCTTTCTTGGACCGATATCAAAGGAACTATTCAAACAAGTTTAAACGATACTACCCGCCGTTTAGTAAATGATTTAGATATAAAAATTACCAAAGACGCTATTAACTATTTCCCTTGGAAATTAAATCCAAAAGTGCCGGAGGATCCTGCATCAAAAGCAATTAATTGGGTGGATAATGTTGAAAAAGTTGAAATTGATTCTACTTTAGTAGGTACTAGTTATACGGTCACAGTAAATCATAAAAATAATTTAGTGAGAGGGCAACAAGCCTACTCTTTAATTATAAGTGGTGCAGGCGGAACAGCTTATTGTACATCCACGGCCACTTCTGCTGCAGGCACTAGAATGGATAGCGTAAATATTGCTGGTAAGGCTTTTGTTAACACGGGCACCAATCAATACATTGACAATAGCAATATTATTATCAATGCAGAATCCAATGGCACATTACCTATTAGTATTAAATTAGGCAGTACCGACGCTTCAGATAATACCCGCTTTATAAAAGCTTTCATTGATTATAATAACAATGGTGTTTTTGACGATACCGAAACTGTTTTATCAAGTGCTGCTTTAAAAAATGGAGCCTATACAGGCGTAATTAATTTTCCTGATAACTTAGTAATTGGAAGAATTACCAAACTTAGAATTGTTGTAACAGAAACCGATGCTAGTGGCAATGTAAAAGCTTGCGGCAACTATACAAGTGGAGAAACACAGGATTATACTTTAAAAGTTATAAACGCTTCTATTGATTTACAGGTTTCTGAAATTATGCAACCTGTTGCTGGTTTAGCTAAAAGAGATAACCAATACGTTACCGCAAAAATCGTGAACCTTGGTTCTACTGCGCAAACTAATTTACCATTAAGTTTAGTAGTAAAAAAAGGAAGCAGTACTGTCTTATCAATTAATGAAACTTTTACAGGTCGTTTAAATGGTCAGGAAAGTATGAGCTATACTTTTCAAAAGCCCGTTAGTATTGCCGCCAATGAAACTTATTCATTTACCGCAACAGTTAATTTGGCAACCGATCTACAAAAAGCAAATAATAGCATCAATGCCACTATCGTCAGTGCCGCTGAAAGTAGCGCCCCAGCAGCAACTGCCACTAATTGCAATGGTTCATTAAAATTAACAGTTACTGCTCCAAGCGCTACTGCCAATTATGTTTGGTATGATAGCGCCGATTTGAAAACCCCCATCGCTGTGGGTGCTAACCCAGGTGGTATCACTAGTACAAAAAATAAATTATATGTTACAGAAGGTTATCAATCGGTAGTTGATCCTTTAAGGAATAATACATTAGGTAGTAGTGGCGGTTACAATAGTTTTGCTGGTAATTTTGTAAAAATAAATGCAGGGGGCCCAATCAATATCGAAACTGTAAAATTATATACAGGTTATCCTGGGAAAATAGAATTTATTTTAGCCACCTTTAGTAATTTTTCTGCCGATGGAAATACTTACTCCTACTTCCCTTTACAAACCACTTCTTTAAATGTGCCTGCAAGTAGTCCTATCCCCATCGCAGCTACTAGTACTTCTGGTACTCCTTTTGTAGACGGAGATACAGGAAGAATTTATGCACTAAATTTTAAAATTGCACAAGCAGGCGATTATATCATTATTATCAAATGCGATAGTGCCACTGTTTTTAGAAATAGTGGTTTAAAGGACCCTACCTATCCCATTGGGCCTAATAAAATATTTAGCTATACGGGTAATAGTGTTCAAACGGCATCTGGTAATTTTCAAACTTTTTTCTACTTTTTCTATAGCACTCAAATTAAAGCAGGCAATACACTAAGTGCTGCTAAAGAAGTTACAGTGACAACATCTGAAAAGCCTAGCTTCATTTTTACAGATACTACTTTAAAGTCTACTAGTGCCTCCTCTTATCAATGGTACTTAAACGATTTAGCTATTGCGGGGGCTACCAATCAAAATTATCGACCCTCTACCAATGGTATGTATAAAGTGGTTACAAAATTAGGCAGCTGTACCTCTGAGTCAGATAGTAGATTAATTATAGCCACCCCTATTGAGGAAGCCCAACCCAAAGAAATAAGTTTAAGAATCAGTTCAGTCGATTATATTGAGAATATGATTAAAGGCAGTAGCTTTTATGTACAATTTAGTAATATTCAAACGGAAGATATTTCCTTAGATATAATTAACTCAATAGGAAGTAATGTATTTCATAAAGAAAATTTAATCAATCAAAGAAGTCCACAACGTATTAATATCAATAACTTAACAACAGGCGTTTACTTCGTTAAAATTTATGCCAATAAAAAGGTATATGTTCAACGAGTATTCATTACTAATAATTAAAATAAACAATTATGGCACTAGAATGGATGGAAGCAGTTCTCACTAAGATTGAGAATGAAACTCCCAATACAAAAAGATTTTATTTTGAAATTCCAAGTTTGGAAAAATTTGATTTTATACCTGGTCAGTTTGTAACCTTGGACTTACCTATTCATGAGCAGAAAAACAAACGCTGGAGAAGCTATTCCATTGCCTCAGAACCGAATGGCACCAATACTTTCGAACTCGTTATTGTATTATTGGAAACTGGTTTAGGTACGCCTTATTTATTCAATGAAGCTAAAGTGGGTACAAAAATAACTTTAAGAGGCCCACAAGGTGTATTCGTACTTCCTAAAAATTTCGAACACGATGTTTATTTTGTTTGCACGGGTACAGGAATCGCACCTTTCAGATCAATGATAAGGTATATACATGAGCACAAAATTGCACATAATACGATTCACCTCATTTTTGGCTGCCGTAAATTTGAAGATGGTTTATACATCGATGAATTGAAAGAAATAGAAGCGAACGAGCCAGGCTTTCATTTTCATCCTTGCTATTCTAGAGAAAACGAAGTACCCGCAGGCTCCCACAAAGGCTATGTACATCCCGTGTACCAAGAATTATTGAAAGAAAATAAAGAAACAGCACATGTTTGGTTATGTGGTTGGAAAGCCATGATTGATGATGCGCGTAAAAATATGACCGAGCTGGGGCTTGACAAAAAGCAAGTGCATTTTGAATCTTTTGGATAATTTTAATTCTAAAAATATAAAAAAAGGCTCCATATAATTGGGGCCTTTTTAATTTCTTTCAAAAGCTTCGTTATTCAAAATAACTCAGTTATTTATTTCGAACACTTCGTCATTCAAAATACTAATTTTTTGCTCGCTCTGCGCAATGCTCGAAAGCTCGCTCAAAATTGTATTTATGTATGCCTCAGTTTCAACAACAATTTATAGCCAAATTTGGGCAAAGGAAAGATTAGTATTTTGAATACAATTGCTTAAAAAGTTGCCTAGCTTATATGCGTAAGCACTAATTCTTTAATCTTGCTCAATGCAATACGTTCTTGCAGCATGCTATCGCGGTAGCGAATGGTTGCAGTGCCGTCCTCTTTGGTTTGATGGTCAATGGTTACGCAAAATGGCGTTCCAATTGCATCTTGACGACGGTATCTTTTTCCAATCGCATCTTTCTCTTCATAAAAACAATGAAAAGATTTTTTACAATCGTCCATCAACTCTTTAGCAAGTTCTGGCAAGCCATCTTTTTTAGTCAAAGGAAGAATGGCTAATTTATTAGGGGCTAATCTGGCAGGTAAATGAAGTACCACTCTTGAATCGGTAGTACCGTCTTCTTTATTAATTGTTTCTTCTTCGTAGGAGTTGGCTAATATCAATAAAAACATTCTATCTAAACCAATAGAAGTTTCAATAACATAAGGAACATAGTGCTGATTAATCTCTGTATCAAAATACTGCATCTTCTTTTTACTAAACTCCTGATGACGGGTTAAATCAAAATCGGTGCGAGAATGAATGCCTTCTACTTCTTTAAATCCAAATGGAAATTCATATTCAATATCCAAGGCCGCATCGGCATAGTGTGCTAACTTAACATGGTCATGAAAGCGGTATTTTTCTGGCGCAATGCCTAAACTTAAATGCCAGTTCATACGCTCGTTCTTCCAATGCTCATACCACTCTTTCTGTGAACCTGGCTTAATAAAGAATTGCATTTCCATTTGCTCAAACTCACGCATTCTAAATATAAACTGACGCGCTACTATTTCATTTCTAAAAGCTTTACCTGTTTGTGCAATTCCAAAAGGAATTTTCATCCTGGCTGTTTTTTGCACATTTAAAAAGTTCACAAAAATACCTTGCGCCGTTTCTGGTCTTAAATAAATAGTACTGGCTTCTTCGGCCACTGCTCCTATTTCTGTAGAGAACATTAAATTAAACTGTCTTATCTCTGTCCAATTACTAGTGCCACTTACAGCACAAGTAATTTTATTTTCTTCAATTAATTTTTTAAGCCCTTCAAAATCTTCTTTGGCTAATAAGGCGTCCATATCTGCCAACAGCTTATCTGCAGCAGCATTATTTCCTTTGGCTATTAATGCATCGGCGTGGCCTTCGATTAAATGATCTACTCTATATCTTTTCTTGCTTTCTTTATTATCAATTAAGGGATCGCTAAAACTATCTACGTGACCACTTGCTTTCCAAGTAGTAGGATGCATAAAAATAGCCGCATCAATGCCCACGATATTTTCATTTAGCTGGGTCATGCTATTCCACCAATAGTCTCTGATATTTTTTTTCAATTGCGCACCATAGGGGCCGTAATCATAAACAGCACTTAATCCATCATAAATTTCACTACTCGGAAATACAAAACCGTATTCCTTGGCATGGGAAATGATTGCTTGCAATGTGTTATCTGGTTGTACCTTACTCATAGGTTGCAAATATACTGCGAGATTATATTATGGATGTAATTTTTCGTTGTTTTGATGCCTAGTAGCGTCCCTAAGGGTTTTCTTTTCAATATTTTTCTCCAAAGCAGTGGTCAAATCAACGCCTGTTTGGTTGGCCAAGCATATTAATACAAATAAAACATCGGCCATTTCATCAGCTAATAGTAGTTCTCCTTCTTTATTTTTAAAGGACTGGTCTCCATATTTACGCACTAATATTCTGGATAACTCTCCCACTTCTTCCATTAAAATACCCAAATTAGTGAGCTCACTAAAATATTTTACACCCACTGTTTTTATCCAATTGTCTACCTTTTCTTGAGCGGCTTGTATTGTTATTTCATTTGCCATTTGAATACTTTATTATTATTTTACTTTACGAATTATATTTATTTAAGCATGTTTATACTATTAGAATCTTATTCTTTATTTTTTGAATCTACAATAATGGTTACAGGACCATTATTAATTAAAGCTACTTTCATATCGGCTCCAAAGACGCCTGTTTGAATAGGGGCGCCCATATCCGCAGTCAATTTTTTAATCATGGCTTCGTAAAGCGGAATAGAGATATCATGTTTGGCAGCAGCAATATAAGAAGGCCTGTTTCCTTTTTTAGTGCTTGCGTGCAAGGTAAACTGACTTACTAGTAAAATATTACCCCCCACTTCCTTCACACTCAAATTCATAACACCCTCGGCGTCATCAAAAATGCGCATTTGCACTATCTTATTGGATAGCCAGTCTACGTCCTCCATGGTATCGGCTGTTTCAATACCCAAAAGCACCATTAAGCCCTTTTGGATAGCCCCTACCACCTGCCCATCAATGGAAACGCTTGCCTCATTTACTCTTTGAATAACCACTTTCATATTATGACCAATTTCTGCATGAAGATAAACAAAACTATTTTCACTAATTTAGCTGTAATTTCAATCCCTTGAGTAGTTTAAAAAAATTAGCCAGTCAAACCGCATGGTACGGACTTAGCTCTATTGCAGCTAGGTTTATTAGTTATTTGCTGGTACCCTACCTTACTTATAAGTTTACCGAGTCGGCCTACGGAGAAATGTCCATTGTTTATTCCTTTATTCCTTTTTTAAACGTGATTGTTGCACATGGAATGGAAACCGCTTATTTTAGATTTGGGAGCAAAGAAAATGAAGAAAAAATATACCATACGAGTAGCATCTCTATGATGATGGTAACAGCACTTGTTTTAATGATACTCATTAAATTTAGCGCCCCCATTTCTGAACTTTTACAAATTACAGTACATCCAGAATATATTACACTAATGGCATGGGTGGTGGGCTTGGATGCACTTGCCACTATTCCTTTTTCAAGATTAAGAATGCAAGGCAAACCAAAAAAGTTTGCATTTATAAAAATTGGAGGCATTGTTTTAAATATTTTAGCTACCTATTATTTCATAAGTATACTTCCTGAATATATTGCTACGCATCCTGGCAGTGTAATTAGTTCTTGGTTTAAACCAGACTGGGCAGTGGGTTATGTTTTACTAGCAGGTATTGTTCAAAATGTTTTTGTTTTATTATTATTGAATAAAGAAATAGGCGCCTTACGCTTTTCATTTGATTTTGATTTATGGAAACAAATGATGCTCTATGCACTTCCATTAATACTTGTGGGTTTCGGTGGAATGATCAATGAAACATTTGATCGAATTATGTTAGGCTGGTGGGCACCGGGCGGATCCCCTGATGCCAATAAAGCAATCGTAGGTATTTACAGTGCTTGTTATAAATTATCTATTTTAATTACTATTTCAGTACAAGCTTTTCGAATGGGTGCCGAACCTTTTTTCTTTAAACAATCTAGCGAAGAGAATGCACCAAAAACCTATGCAAGGGTGATGAAATTTTTTGTCATTACATTATGTATTATGTTTTTAATGGTAGTTTTATATTTAGATATTTGGAAAGAATTTATTCGTAATCCCGCCATGTACGTGGGACTCCGTGTAGTGCCTATTTTATTAATAGCCAATATATTTTTAGGCGTTTATTATAATTTAAGTATTTGGTATAAGCTTAGCAATAAAACCATGGCAGGCGCTTGGATTACCTTACTAGGCGCGGTTATTACCATTACCATTAACTTTATTGCCATTCCTTATTTTAGTTATATGGCCAGTGCCTGGGCTACTTTAGCTTGCTATGGCACCATGATGTATGTAAGTTATAAATGGGGGCAAAAAGTATATCCTATTCCTTATGCCACTAAAAAACTAATCGCCTATTTCGTTATTACATTATTACTATATGGTATTTATTTATTAGTAGAGTGGATTACTAAAAATAATTCCATTCGACTTAGCATCGCAAGTTTTGAACTCATTGCTTTTATAGTATTTGTAGCCAGCATAGAAAAAAAAGAATTAAAAAACTTATTACAAACAAAGACAGAAGCAATAGCATAAGATAACAGCAGTAAGTTTTATAACTAAGGATCAAACAAACTAACCAACTAACTAAATTAAACAGTCGCTTTTATGGCCGAAGATTTAACCATTACCAAAGGAGATAAAAAAACACAGTACGAATCATTGCTTCCACAAATACAAGGACTATTGAGCGGTGAAACAAATTTGGTTGCCAACCTTGGCAATATTGCTGCTGCCTTAAAAGAGCAATTTAATTGGTTATGGGTGGGCTTTTATTGGATCATTGAGGACGAATTAGTGCTTGGCCCTTTTCAAGGACCTGTTGCCTGCACAAGAATAAAAAAAGGCAGAGGTGTTTGCGGAACAAGTTGGGAAAAAGAAGCCACTATTATAGTAGCCGATGTTGAAAAATTTCCTGGCCATATTGCTTGTAGTAGTAGTTCAAAATCAGAGATAGTGCTTCCTGTTTTTAAAGAAGGTAAAATACTAGGCGTTTTGGATGTAGATAGCAGTGAACTGGCTCAATTTGACGCAGTGGATCAAGTTTATTTGGAGAAGATTCTGGCCATGATTCCATAGGCTTTCCAAAAATTGGAGATTCATAATAAAAAATAAATTAAGTTTGCAACCCCAAAGCGGATGTGGCGAAATTGGCAGACGCACTAGACTTAGGATCTAGCGCCGCGAGGCATGTGGGTTCGACCCCCTCCATCCGCACCAAAAGGAAAAAAGCCCTTCGATTCATCGAGGGGCTTTTTTTTATATAATTGGCTGTTTTTTAGGTGCAAAAACTTACCTTTGCCCCCCTTAAACCTTAGAATTTAATAGAAAAATAATACAAATGGCAAGTATAAAAAGAGAGAACATTGGCCTTTTAAATGACAAACTTACGGTGACCCTTACTAAAGAGGACTACTACCCTAGTTTTGAAACAAGCTTAAAAAAGCATGCTAAAACAGCCAATATCCCCGGCTTTAGAAAGGGCATGGTACCCGCTGGCTTAATTAAAAAAATGTACGGACAGTCTGTTTTTTCTGACGAAGTACTTAAAAAAGTAGAAGCAGAATTGAATCATTATATCAGCAATGAAAAATTAGAAATTTTTGCGCAACCACTTCCTGTGGATACGCAAATGCTTCCTTTGGATGTGAACGCTCCTTCGAATTATGATTTTGCTTTTGAAGTAGGATTAAAACCTGCTTTTTCATTAAATGTAAAAGGCATTAAAGTAAAACGTTACAAAGTAAAAGTAACCGATGAAATGATTCAAAACGAAGTGGAAAGAATTCAAACGCGTAATGGTAAAATGACCGACCCTGAAATGGTGGAGTCTGATGAGAATGTAATTAACATAACTTTTACCGAAACCGATAAAGACGGTAACGAAGTTGAAGGCGGTATATCAAAAGATAATTCTTTATTAGTAAAATATTTTGCCCAGAAAGCAAGAAAGCAATTCATGGGCAAGAAAAAGGATGACACGGTGGTGATCCAATTGAGCAAAGCCTTTGAGGATAAGGAATTAGATATCATTGTAGGTGATTTAGGTATTTCAAAAACAGATGCCGATAAATATTTTAAAATACTTATCACTAAAGTGGGCTTAGTAGAAAAAGCGGCCTTAGATGAAACATTATTCTTAGCCACTTATCCGAATGATACTATTAAAACAGAAGAAGAATTTAGAGCAGCTATCAAAAAAGATATTGAAGGTTATTATGAGCAACAAGCGAAAAATCAAATTCATGATCAAATTTATCATGGCTTAATTGATCAAACTAAAATGGAATTCCCGGTGGCCTTCTTAAAGCGTTGGTTACAAAAAGGTGGAGAGAAACAAAGAACAGAAGAAGAAACAGAAAAAGAATATCCAGTATTCCAAGACCAATTAAAATGGACTTTAATTAATAGTCAATTAACATTAGATCATAAAATTGAAGTGGTAGCAGAAGACTTAAAGAACTTTGCGAAGCAACAATTGATGAGTTATATGGGACCGCAAATGGGCGCCTTAGGAGACAATGACAAATGGTTAGAAGACTACGCAGTGAGAATGATGCAGGATAGAAAATTTGTAGAAGATAGTTATCAAAGAATAAGTACAGATAAATTATTTACTGCCATCGAGTCTGAAGTAGAAGCTAAGGATGAAGCCATTGAAGCGGAGAAATTTGCCGATATGCTGAATAATCATAAGCACTAGTCTAGGAATAATTATCTAACTTATTGATTGTCAATATAATTTGGCTCAAATGGAGGCATCCATAACCAAAGTTTGGCACCCTTTTTGTACTTCCTTTGATTACAAGGATTTACCTTTACTTACAGAAAATAGCAATTATGAATTTAGGACAAGAATTTGAGCAGTATGCGATCAAGCATAAGGGTATCAGTAGCAATACTTTACACCAGTACAAAAAAAGTGTAACCAACCTAACTCCTTATATTATTGAGGAGCGCCCTATGAATGTAGCCAGTATGGATGTATTCAGTAGATTAATGATGGACCGTATTATATTTTTAGGCGAGGGCATCAACGACTATGTTGCCAATATTGTAACAGCTCAATTACTTTTTTTAGAAAGTACCGATCGTACCAAGGATATTCAAATGTATATCAATAGTCCAGGAGGAAGTGTTTATGCAGGCCTAGGTATTTATGATACCATGCAATTTATTAGCCCCGATGTAGCAACTATTTGTACAGGCATGGCAGCAAGTATGGGTGCTATTTTATTATGCGCAGGTGTAGAAGGTAAAAGAACAGCTTTAAAACATAGTAGAATAATGTTACACCAACCTAGCGGTGCCATTGGTGGACAGGCTTCTGATATTGAAATTACAGCTAGAGAAATTAAGAAATTAAAAAATGAATTGTATGAAGTAATTGCACATCATACGCATAAGGATTTAGCAACAGTGGCCAAGGATTGCGATCGTGATTTTTGGATGACTGCTGCAGAAGGAAAAGAATATGGATTGGTAGACGAAGTCTTATTAACCAACCCAAGAAAATTAAAAAAATAAAATTACTGTTCAAATACATTTTATGATAGTTAACAAGAGATATTTAATGGAGGAAGAAGAAGAGCCTAAAGAAGATAAAAAAGAAGAGGCAGCGCCTAGTTTTTTAAATAAAAAAATGGAGCATCTTTTTTTCGAGAAAAGAGCTATTTATTTATGGGGTCCTGTAGACGATAAGTCTGCAAAGGATATCGTTAACAAACTTATTTTACTAGAAGCCGATAAGCCAGGTACTGAAATTAAATTTTATATCAATAGTCCAGGGGGTGTGGTAACAAGTGGTATGGTCATGTACGATACCATTAAATTAATCAAAAGCCCTGTGCACACTATTTGTATGGGTCTTGCTGCTAGTATGGGTTCTATATTATTGAGTGCTGGTGAAAAAGGAAAGCGAACTATATTCCCACATGGTGAAGTCATGATACATCAACCAAGTATTGGTGGCTATTTTCAAGCCAATAGTACCGATATTGAAATTCACGCTGAACAAATTCGCAAAACAAAAGAATTAGGTGCTAAAATATTAGCAGAAAATTGTGGCAAAACAGTGGCTCAAATTATGAGCGACTTTGATAGAGATTATTGGATGGATGCTAAAGAAGCAGTGGCCTATGGTATCGTAGATAAAATCGCCAAACAACTCTAAACATGAAAATGGCAAAATCTCCCGCTATACATTGTTCATTTTGTGGCCGCAACCGCGACGAAGTAAAAATTCTAATCGCTGGTCAAGACGGACATATTTGTGAAAACTGTATAGAACACGCGCATGAAATTATTGTCAAAGAGTTTCACCAGAAAAAAGCAGAAGGCAAGGCAGGTACCCTAAAAGTACAGAAGCCAATGGCTATTAAAGCCTTTATGGACCAGTATATCATTGGCCAAGATGAAGCAAAAAAAATATTATGTGTAGCTGTATACAATCACTTCAAGCGTATCAATTTACCAACTACCAATAAAAATGAAGTAGAAATTGAAAAAAGCAATGTGATTATGATTGGCGAGACAGGTACGGGTAAAACTTTATTAGCTAAAACCATTGCTAAATTATTGAATGTGCCTTTTGCCATTGTTGATGCCACTGTATTTACAGAAGCCGGTTATGTAGGTGAAGATGTAGAGAGTATGTTAACGCGCTTATTACAAAACTGTGATTATGATGTGGAAGCTGCAGAAAGAGGTATTGTATACATAGATGAAATAGATAAAATTGCCCGCAAAGGAGACAACGCTTCTATTACGAGAGATGTAAGTGGAGAAGGGGTTCAACAAGGTTTATTAAAAATGTTGGAAGGAACCGATGTACTTGTTCCACCTCAAGGGGGTCGTAAACACCCTGAACAAAAAATGATCAAGGTTGATACGAAGAATATATTATTTATTTGCGGCGGTGCGTTTGATGGCATTGATAAAATTATTGCCAGAAGAATTAATACCAACGCCATTGGATTTAGCGTCAATAAAGATGAACAAGAATTACAAAGAAAGAATTTACTTCGTTTTGTGAATGCACAGGATATTAAATCTTTTGGATTAATTCCCGAGCTACTGGGAAGGCTTCCTATCATTACGCATTTAGAACCTTTAGACGCTGTTACTTTAAGAAGTATCTTAACAGAACCTAAAAATGCCCTAATTAAACAATACACTCAACTTTTCGCTATTGAGAAAATAAAATTAAGCATTGACAATGAAGTCTATGATTTCATAGTAGAAAAAGCAATGGAATATAAATTAGGCGCAAGAGGTTTAAGAAGTATATGCGAAAGCTTATTTACCCAAGCCATGTTTGAAATGCCAGGGACGACTGCTACTGAATTTAATGTAACTATTGACTATGCAAAAAAGATGTTTAACAAAAGCAAGTTAAGCAGTTTAAAAGTAGCTTAACTTTAAAAATAGCTTACTTCCAATATTTTAAATTTTATACATAACACCCATAAATATAATTATCATGCAAGAACTAATTGATCGTCTAGTAAAAGAAGCGAATGTAACACCAGAACAAGCAAAGCAATCTATTGAAACTATTGCCGCTTTTGTAAAAGAAAAATTTCCCATGCTAGGAGGTGCGGTGAATCAAATTTTCAAAGCAGCAAAGTAACTATTTCAAGAAATTGAAAAAACAATTTTAAAATCTGTGTGAAAATTTTTGAAAAAAAATTAAAGAAGACCAAAAAAAATCTCGTCCTGAAATATCGGGACGAGATTTTTTTAAGCAAGCAATCGTTAATCAGCCATAAATTGCTATACCAATAATATTAATTTTTCCCGAATCTCCCTTCTTTATTTATCCATATTAGCATTGGCTTTACTTTAATCTTGTAAGTGTTTGATTATCATTCACTTATTTGAATAGTAGCTTGAAGCATTTCAGCCTGCTGCTCAGTTAAATCAAATAAAATAACCAATTCTTTCCAGCCAATATGTCCCCCCTTTTCTTTTCTAATGCGTAAAATTTGTGCAATTTCTCGGTCTTGAAATATGCCAAGCGCCTTCCAGCTTTCAAAGGACATATTACTTGCATTAGGTTTTCGCTTATTCATTTTCCCCAATTGTAAATGTGGTTTTAATAAATAATAATTAGCTTCAGTGAAACCATATACTTTTTTTATTTGATTCAAATTCGTAAAGCCCCCTAGATAATTTTTATACCTGATAATATTTTGAATAATGGCTGGGCTTAATTTTGTTTTAGCCGCCCACTGCTTTTCATCAGCAAGATTAATATCAATACTCCATTCATTTAAGTTTTTATTTCCATCCTCTTTAACTAGCCCTGTTCTATTGCCAAATTTTTGATAGTCATAGTCTACCATTTTACGATAGGCAGTATTTCTATCTATATTTTTAATAACTACGTAAGGAATTAATTTTTCTACTAAATCTTTTTTAAGCCCATAGAGTTTGGCTAAATCTTCTTTACGATAAAACCTGCCTCCTTTATTTCTATAGCGCATTAAGGTTATTACTTGTCTACTAGGTATGCCTAATCGAATGGCTGTGATGCTATCCATGGTATTAGGGTCAAAATAAAATAAGGGCCCTCTTTGCTGAGCTGTACTATTTATCGACGTCTCTTTTCTAGGAAATAGTATACCCAAAAGCATCGTGCCTAATAAAATAATGCCCAATACCATGATACCCCTTTGTTCTTTTTTGGAGAATATAAAATAGGACTTCCAACCGCTTTGCATAAGTAATTTTTACACTAGTTAGCCAATATTAAAATACAAATGCAGCGTATAAATACTTGCCAGCCATCAGAAAAATAAATTAATAGAAAAAAATAAATAAAAGGGACTTACTTAAAAAGTAGTGGCTTTAAACAGAGAACTGAAGGCCATCATAGGCTAGATGAATACCCTTTGGCAGAAAGGCTTCCACTTCATCATGCAGCCCTATTTGATGACTAAAATGAGTGAAATAAACTGTAGGTATATCTAAATTAGCCACTACTGCTAAGGCCTGCTCTAAATTATAATGTGTGGGATGTGTTTGTTTTCTTAAGGCATTTAAAATTAAAACCTTCGAACCTTTAATTTTTTCCATTTCCATCTCCGGTATAAAATTAGCATCGGTGATATAGGTAAAATCGCCCATTCTAAAACCAAGCACGGGCATTTCTCTATGCATCACCTGAATGGGTGTAAATGGAATGTCTCCAATGGTGAAAGGGTCTTTGTCAATAGTATGTAAAATCATTTCTGGAAGGCCCGCATCTTTATCTTTTTCAAAAGCATAATAGAAATCTCTTTTAATAGCTACTTGCGTTAATGCATTAGCATAAATAGCCATGGACTTTTGCGAAAAATAATTGAAGGGTCTGATATCATCCAAACCTGCATAATGGTCTCGGTGTGGATGCGTAAAAACAACTGCATCAATTTGAGTAGTGTTAGTTCTAAGCATTTGATACCTGAAATCGGGAGTTGTGTCAATGACCACAGTGGTGGTGGCTGAACTTATTTTAATGCTTGTTCTTAATCTTTTATTCTTGGGGTTAGTGGAAGTACATACTTCACAATCGCATCCTATTAAAGGGACGCCTGTACTTGTTCCTGATCCTAAAATAGTAATATCGAGCAAACTAAATAATTTATGCAGCCGTTAATTTAAGCCGGTGTCGTTGCCATCTTAGCTTCTGTTAATGAAAGCTTCTGCACTTCCGTATAAAGCTTTTGAGATTCATGCGTTAATTTATCAAATTGAATATCTAAAACAGGTATTAACTCTAATAATGTATTAATTCTTGCCTCTAGATTCAAGAACTTATTTAAGACCACAATTCTTTTAGCTTCTAACAAGCACCAGCCACTTTGAAAATTCCCACGCTCATATCGCACCACAAATTCTGATTCGCCTAAAATGTCTTCTAATTTGTCTAAAGTTGTTTGGGTCAATTTCATAGTAAGTATTGATTTATAGGATAATACGTCGCTAACAAAGGTAGTTTTTTGTATAATTACTGTTTTAAATAAGCGCTAGGAGTTATTCACATTTCGTACCTTTGTGAACACAATTTAACTATGGCTTTTACACACCGAAAAATTATAAATGACCCCGTTCATGGCTTTATTACCATCAACGACCCTGTTATATTTGAACTCATTGCACATCCTTATTATCAAAGATTAAGAAGAATACAACAAATGGCATTGGCACAATTAGTCTACCCTGGTGCAGTGCATACGCGACTGCATCATTCTTTAGGCGCCTACCATTTAATGTGTATTGCCATTGCAGAATTAAAAGATAAAGGCATTGAGATTACCCCTGAAGAAGCGCAAGCAGCAAAAGCAGCCATTTTATTACACGATATTGGACACGGCCCTTTTTCTCATGCACTTGAAAATGTTTTATTAAAAGGAGTAAGCCATGAGGACCTCTCTTTATTAATCATGCAAAAATTAAATGAGGGCCCAGGAGAAAATTTAAAAGGCAAACTCGATTTAGCTATTCAAATATTTACCAACCAATACCCTAAAAAGTTTTTACACCAATTAATTAGTGGACAATTAGATGTAGACCGCTTAGACTATCTTTCTCGCGATAGTTTTTTCACAGGCGTAAGTGAAGGCGTAGTAGGTTATGAGCGTATTTTAAAAATGCTAACTGTTCATGACAATGAATTAGTAGTAGAAGAAAAAGGAATTAATAGTGTAGAAAAATTTTTACTATCGAGACGACTTATGTACTGGCAGGTATACCAACACAAAACCGTTATTGCTTCAGAAAATATGCTGGTTAAAATTGTAGAACGAGCACAGTATTTATACCAACAAAAAGACCAGTCCGTAAAAATTTCCGAAGTTTTGGATTATTTCTTAGGAGAGTTTAGCGGGAAATTAAGCGATATTAATTTGGATTTTTACTGCCAATTAGACGATACCGATATCTTATTTGCCATCAAAAAGTGGCAACACCATAGCGACCCTGTGCTTTCCTTATTATGCCAAAGGCTAATGACTAGAAAAGGCTATAAATGCCAGATGCAATCCAACCCTATTTCAAAGCAAGAATGGGACAGTGCCTATGCACAAACCAAGGCAGCCTTTGCGATGAAGGATACCGACTTATCTTATTTATGTTTTAAAGGCACTGCCTCTAATACTTTATACAAAGAAGATGTAGAAACCATTAAAATATTGCTTAAATCAGGCGAGGTAAGTAGTATTTCTAAAATACAAGACACAATCATTAATGAAAGTCTTTCAGCACCCGTTAAAAAATTTTACATTTGCTTACTAAAGGCATAACCCCCTCATTTAAATAATACCCTATGGTTTCATTTACCGCCCAACAGATTGCTTTACTTATTCAAGGAAAAATTGAAGGAGAGGCGACTGCTGTGGTAAAACAATTTGGTAAAATAGAATCGGCTATGCCTGGGGAAATTTCTTTTTTAGCCAATCCGAAATACGAGGATTTTCTTTATACAACAAAGGCTTCTGTTATCATTGTAAACGAATCTTTAGTTTTAAAAAAGAAGATAACGGCTACTTTAATTAGAGTGCCCGATGCCTATGCTGCTTTTGCTACTTTATTAACGAAGTACCAAGAAATGAAAAATGAAAATTTAGTAGGTATTCAATCTCCTTCTTTTATAGCAAGCACTGCAAAGCTAGGTGAACAAAATTTTGTAGCTGCCTTTGCTTACATTGGTGAAAATGTAAAAACAGGAAATAATGTAAAAATATTTCCTAATGCAGTTATTGGTGAAAATGTAAGTATAGGAAACAATGTAACCATACATGCGGGTGTGATTATTTATTCGGACTGTGTACTTGGTAATAATATTACCATTCATGCAGGATCCATTATTGGAAGTGATGGTTTTGGATTTGCCCCCAATGCAGATGGATCTTATCAAAAAATTCCACAACTTGGAAATGTAATTATTGAAGACGATGTTGAAATTGGATCGAATACAACAATAGATAGAGCAACTATTGGTTCCACCATTATCAAAAAAGGCGTGAAAATTGATAACTTAATTCAAATTGCGCATAATGTGGAAATAGGAGAAAATACGGTTATTGCTGCTCAAGTGGGCATTAGCGGTAGCACCAAGATTGGAAAAGGCGTTATGATGGGTGGCCAGTCAGGCACCATTGGACATATAGTCATTGCTGATGGTATTAAAATAGCTGCTAGAACAGGCATCACCAAGGACTTCAAAGAAGCGGGTATTACCCTTTCTGGTTATCCTGCAAGGGAGCAATCAGCCTTTCTAAGAGCCCAAGTTGCTCAGAAAAACCTACCTGCACTTGAAAAAAGAGTTAAAGAATTGGAAATAATGGTCCAACAACTGTCTCAAAAAGGTTAAATCAGCTAATTTTGCTGAATATCACCACTTTAAGTAGGCGATATACATTAAACAATAAAAGCATGGATCAACATTTTAATCCCGACAAACAACATACTATTGAAAAGAACATTAGTATTAGTGGAACTGGATTACATACTGGAGTTTTAGTAGAAATGACTTTGAATCCGGCCAACCCAGGTTTTGGTTATCAATTTCAAAGAACAGATTTACCCAACCAACCTATTATTAAAGCAGACTGCGATTTAGTCACCGATACAAGTAGAGGTACCACCTTACAAGTAGGCGATGCTAAAATAAGCACCGTAGAACATATACTAGCTGCCTTAGTAGGTTTAGGTGTTGACAATTGTTTAATACAAGTCAACGGACCTGAAATTCCTATTATCGATGGTAGCTCGGCTCCTTTTATTGAGATCATTGAAAAAGCAGGTCTGGTAGAACAAGATGCTGCAAAAGCTTGGTATAGTATTGATGAAAATATTTTTCACTACGACGATGCGAAGCGTGTAGAGATGGTAGCCCTTCCTGCATTAGATTATCAAATCACCACTTTAATAGATTTTAATAGTCCCGTTTTAGGAACACAACATGCAGCCTTAAAAACTATTAAAGAATTTAAATCTGAAATTGCCCCTTGTAGAACATTTTGTTTTTTACATGAGCTAGAAGCTTTACTAAAAAATGATTTAATTAAAGGCGGCGATATTAACAATGCCATTGTAGTAGTGGACCAGCCTGTGTCTGAAAAAGAGATGAGCCGACTAGCCAAGGTATTTAAAAGAGACAAAATTGAAGTAAAAAGCGAAGGCTATTTAAATAATTTAGAGTTAAGATTTCCTAATGAACCTGCAAGACATAAGTTATTAGATGTCATTGGCGATTTAGCTTTAATTGGCTATCCTATTAAAGCGCGCATTATTGCTAATAGACCAGGTCATAGCAGTAATGTTGAGTTTGCTAAAAAAATTAAGCAGTACATCAAAAAAAATAAGCACGTTAAAGATGTACCAGTTTACGATCCAACAGCAACTCCCGTATTTGCTTTAGAGCAAATTGAAAAAACTTTACCACATCGTCATCCGTTTTTATTTGTAGATAAAATCATTGAATTAACAGACACCGTTATTGTGGGTGTAAAAAATGTAACATTCAACGAATGGTTTTTCCCAGGACATTTTCCAGGTAATCCGGTTATGCCAGGTGTTTTACAAATTGAAGCGCTGGCGCAAACAGGTGGTATACTTTGTATTAACGCCATGCCAAAAGGCGAATACGATACTTATTTTTTA
>Ga0208597_1000217_pt1 | contig 22267 bp, 20 predicted proteins | sample LakMenEpi05May12_FD_150673 | JGI IMG/M metagenome (GOLD analysis project Ga0208597, IMG submission 150673) | Freshwater microbial communities from Lake Mendota, WI - 05MAY2012 deep hole epilimnion (SPAdes) | ecosystem: Environmental > Aquatic > Freshwater > Lake > Epilimnion/Euphotic zone ...
CTTAAAAGGGGTAATAACCATTCGGCGAGGTAGCTCAGTTGGTTAGAGCACAGGATTCATAACCCTGAGGTCCCGGGTTCAAATCCCGGTCTCGCTACACTTGAAAGTGTTGAAAACAAAGGACTTACGTTAATTCGTAGGTCCTTTGTTATTTTTGACTTACACTGTGTCATGAATTGTGTCATGAATTGTGTCATGAGATTCCTCACTTTTTCCAAATACTCGAACCTTCAAAGCTGATATTTCTATTGCGGTTAAAACCTTTGGATCAATGTAATATTTTTCTAAAACTTGTGTTGTAGAGTGAGAGCTAACAAGTCCGGTATCGTCACCTAAAACTTGATGGTGCCATGTTAAATAGGTTTTGCGTAGGTTACTTAGACTAATATCTTTTGTTATTCCTGCACCGTTTTTATAGTGCGTGAAGCCTTTACTTAATTCATTCATGATTGCATATTTGCTTTTATTCCTTTCTGGCACTAATATGTATTCATCTTTTCCCAATTTATCATTCATCCCTAATTCAATAAGGAAAGCTTCGAGGTCTGCGTTTATAGCAATATATTTCTTGTACTCTTTATTATTCTTTTTTGCCCTTTTTACTTTTAGGTTATCGATGATGAATAGTTTAACTCCTTGTGAAGTGCTATATATATCTGACCATTTTAGGTTAACTACTTCTTCTCTTCTACCACCTGTTAAGAGAAATAATTTGAATCCGTCTTTTAAAAATGGTTTAAACATATTTTTCTTTTCACCCTTACCTCCAAGTTTTATAAATGGAGTGAATGTGTCAACGGCAGATATTATCTGATTAAACTCGTCCTCTGTAATAATATCAATGGCAGATGGCGTAACAATCTTTGGCACGAATTTTCTAAATGGATTTTTCATTTCGATATTTTCGATCTCAATTAAAAATTCAAAGAATGCTCGAACTGCAATAAAACACTTATTGAAGGTTTTCGATGAGTAGTTTTCTTCGGCCCATAAATAGAAATTTGAAACATCTTCAGTTTTTATGTCAGAGGGTCTTGTTCTTTTTATATTCTTTAAGAGAGCCACATTTTCAACCAATTTCCAGCAAAATCTTACACATTCGTCAATATGTCCTTGCGATATGTTCTTTTTTAAATGGGCGTATTTGGATTCGCCTGACAAATATTCACGGTACTTAACAATTGCATCTGCAAGGCTGTAATCTGAAAGGTCTGCTGAATCTGTTTGGATGACTTTTTCGAAACCATTTTGAATTAGTTCTTTCTCGATTAGTGCACATTCAATTACTGCAGAATTATAATTTTCTGCTTCCAAATAATATGATTTAGTAGAATTTCTTGTGCCTGGAACGTGAATTCTTACTCGGTAAACCTGTCTGTCAAAATGCTTGCACTTGCTGTTGTCTACTCTGCAAGTCCTACAGAATATCTTAAGTCCTTTATGAGGGTTTTTGGGGAGAGTTAGTTTTCTCATCCTAATAATTTTTTATATCGCTCTTGGTCTTTTTTATTGATTTTGGAGCATTTAACTCTTGGAATAGGGGAGATTTCGTCTTCTAAAAGTGTAATAGTTAAATTATAGACAGATAGGTCTTTAACAACTTCTCTGTAACGGTCTTTCCATTTATCAGGGAATCTGTTCCTTAAATTTTGAACGAAAGGTTTATCAATACAACTATCTACCTCTATTTGATATACATAAGGAGATTGATTAAACCTGTGAATTTTGATACCCATTTCCTTCAACCATTTCATTGCTGAATCTACACTTCGAACATTGATTCTTTCAGCTACCTGAGGCAAGGTGAGAATATCTAAACTTTTAGATATGTTGTGATAACTTTCATTCATAATATTAAATCATAAACTTATTTTCTGACAAAGTCAAGTTGGTTACTTTAAATGTTTTTCCACATGATCCCCTTAATTATTCTATATATAACCGATACAGATACGCCATACTCAATCGACAATCTTTTTTTACCATAAACATGTGGATTGTACTTTCTTCTGATTTCTCGAACATCGTTTTTTGTAAGTTTTGTCCTTCGGTTTTCAGAATCATTATACCGCACTAGTGCCAATGGTTGTTTCCCTTGATATTTTTGTCTGTGTAGTTCGGATAACAAGTCATAGGATAATAACTGCTTATCGGTTTTCTTGGAGAAGGGAGAAGATTGAATCTTATCAATCTCCTCCTGAATTTGTTTTATGTCCATAGCTTTTTATTTTAAGAAGTCTATTTCCCAAACTGTCTGAAAAGTATCTGGATATTCTTTTTTGATTATCGCCATTTTTTCTATAAGACGAATAGATCGCTCTGTAAGTTGCTCCCAGTTATCCCAGATAAAATTTAACATAATGAACTTTTCATCCTGATCCAGCTCAAACTGCTTAAGACATTCGGTCCTTAAGACCACATCAGCAATCCAGCCCCATAGTTCGGCATTGGTAAGTGAAAAGTCATGAACACTAAATCTTGTTCTAATAGCATGTTTATGTCCCATCAAAGTGGCCTTACTTTTTCCTTTTAGTTTTGCAATTTGTACTTCATCGATTGTCGGTAATTGAATATTAGAAACAATTATGAATGCCATTGAGTTTGTGGGTACCTGAAATCCCATCTTACCATCTTCTTGGTGATATGTTATAGCTTCTTTTTGTAATTCACTTAAATTACCCCATTGACTCTGTAATGATTTTTCGTAGGTGAATAACTTAGGTCCTAATAATGCACTTTTTAACATGTTACACGAAGCTTCTGTGGAAACGAGTGTGTCTACATCATCACAGAACACTATTATCCTTTCTTGAGTAGGGTTTAAGTAGTTAATTACTGCTAATTGCACACCAAGCGCAAACATCGACAAGTTGCCAGTTATCATTACATACTTCACGCCTGAAGAATCAAGGTGTTTTTGTATTTCAAAGGTTTTGCCAATGCCAGGATATCCGTAGATAAATTTGTGTGGGTAATTGTGATTATCCTTAAGTTGTTGGAGTTTTGACACTATTTGTAAAAATCTTAGTCTGTTTTGACCACCTAAATCTAAGGCTTCATTCTTCGACATGCCAAACACGTTGGACTTTTGAGTTGTATACATGATATTTGATTTTAAACTTTGAATATTTGTTTGATAATTAAGCTGCTGTTTTCTTACTCTTGTCAAATTCGTATTGACAACGATCCACTGCGGTATTGAAATAGTCTTCTTGTTTTTCGATGCCAATAAACTTGTAATCTTTCAATTGGGCAATGCTCTTACCCGAAGAACCGCTGCCATAAAATGGATCGAGAGTTATGCCGCCAATAGGTGTAACTAATTCGATTAAGTAGCGCATCAATGCAACTGGCTTTACCGTTGTATGAGTGTTTTTTCTTGGAGTTGTTCTTAACTTATGAGGTACATTCATTTTATCCTGTCCTTCGTCTCGTCCTATAATCGTTGCCGCTTCATTTGTCAATCCCTCTTCTTTTTCTTTTTTTGAAGGTTTTGGACAGTAGAAAAATTTGGATGGATTGATTTGCTTTTTGCGATTCTTTCCTTGGATTGTACCCTCAGCTTGTTCGTCTAAAATTTCACCAGAGAACTCATCAAATATGATATTAGCAGGAAATCTACCTAATGGAATATTTGGATCAATTGAAATGATATCATTTTCTGCAATACGACATCTATCAATATTAAGCCCACCAGTACTCCACGTTAATACATTCTTTGCAATACTACTTTTGAAAGGTTTGCGAGCAACAACAATTGGTTCGTGTGCTGGTTTTAAGTTTGTACCAAATCCTTCGTATGGTTTTGCCTCCTCAGACTTAGTTTTATATGGATCTAATTTTTGACCATTAGGTTCATATGTACCATCAGGATGTGTCCTTGATGCCGTTGCAACTCTGCCACCTCTATTGGGATGACCTTGTGATTTATCAATAAGTAATCCAACATTTTTCGATTTAGGAAATCCACTTCCATAAACCCACATGATTTGATCTCTGATTTCAAATCCTGCATCTTCAACTCTTGTTGCCATTCTGTGGTAGGTTTTAGCTGCACCGAACGATAATAAGTATCCGCCTGGTTTTAGAACTCTGTATACTTCTTTCCAGAGTTCTACTGAAGGAACATCTGCGTCCCAATTATTTTTTTTACCCATGAATTCAAGACCATAAGGACCGTCTGTGATACAACTGTCTATTGAATTGTCTGGCATTGATCTTAAAACATCCATGTTATCACCATGGTAAATAAAACTACCTTCACCAATTTCTACCTTGTCAAACTGACTTTCAGGTATTACATCATAGATGTCCTCCGGGAAATAAGTGCTAAGTACTTGAGCCTTTGTATAACCTGCAGTGCCATTGTTTTTATTGACTACAGTTACATGTTCTGGATAAACCAACGTTTCTCTGTTGGTGATTTGATCGTATATCGTTTGCATATGTTATATTTTTAATATGTCTTTAATAAATTGTTTTCAGCCAAATGTTTATATATGAATTTCCCCCGATTTAAGGCCAGCCACTTCGAGACTGGGTTCGTTTGATTGGTAGTATAATATTTATACAATTATAATACGCCATAATTATAAATTTAAGTCGATAAAAAAACGAGCTCTTCACCCGTCTTATTTGTCAAAGGTTTAGTTTAAAAGTTTAGTTTTCCTTTCTCTTTGATTCGCCTCATATTGAACAAGTGGTTATCCTTCTCCTTTATGAGCATTATTTCCTTGTAAGAAGCATCTTCATTAGCCCCCTTTATTGCTCTAATTTCTTTTTGATATCGTTCCTCTTCCTCTTCCAGCTCCTGGGATATCTTGTTCTCCTGCTCCATTTTTGAGTTAATGGCGGCATCTTGATTCTTTTTGTGCAATGCTATTTCCTTTGACACACGATAAAGTTCAAAAGTTTCTAACGCCAAACTTTTTAACTGTGACTCAAGATATTCAATTGTGATATCCTCCTTGTTGATCAGATCAGCCATAATGCTTTTGATCTCAATTAGAGCTTCATTCATAAAGGATGTATCGGATTTAAGTTCCTCCAGGCTATTATATTCGTAGTCTTCCATCTTATTAAAATATCTCCTGATCTCCTTCTTTCCAGTATATAGGTCAAAGAATACGGCACGAATCACTATGTAGCTAAAATAATTATCACCTGACTTCTGAGACTGTATTGAGAACGCTAAAGTGGGATTTTTATAGCATCTTAACTGCAGTATCTTCCTTTCAATTAAACCCATTATGGTTAGCCATCTTTTCCTTTCGTCGGTTTCGCTTTCAAACAGGTTCAACAATTTGGAGAGGTCACCATTGAACTTAACTTCGTGTGTATCCAACTTAATGCTACTTGACATTTTCAGGTTCGACTTAGAGTCGTCTACGAAATTGTCAATTTTCCCTTGTCCTTTGGTTTCACCAATGAATTCAGAGAACACCGGAGTAAGGTTCTCCTTGGGTGCTGCTTGTTTGGATATGTTGATGTCGCGGTAAGCCATTTTCTTCGTTTGAGGGTACAAAGATAATCATTTTATTGAATTCTCAAAATACATTTTGAGAATTATGCTAATTTTTTGTTAACAGAATCACATGGAGCATTCAAAATTATACTGAAAAGTTATCCTTTATTGACTTTGATGTGATTTCAGATAATAAAAAGAATAATGTCGGGAGGCCTGTCAGGGGGGGCCTCCTCCCGTTGCCCCCCTTATATATACATATATATGTTATCGCCAAAAGGGGCCCGATACTGCGTTCAAAATTTCTGGGTAAAATTTCCAAAAGTTGAAATAGTACCACTAAACTGGTTTAAAAATTTTCCAGAAAAAATCGTTCAAATTAGCCTTTACTAATCGTCGTTTGATATTTATATTTTACTAGTGCTGATAATATTTGTGGTTAGTATTATCAATTTGAAGCACATAAAATATTAGGTATAACATCCTCTGAGAGTACGTAATTATAACCACACGGAAATCAGGGGATTTATATTTTATGGGAAAGAAAATTAATGACGATCAGTTTTTAATAACTCCAGGCTTTATTCTCTTTAATAAAGAATTAGATTGTACAGATAAAATGATAGTTGCTGATATATACTCTTTATCTCAACTACCCAAAGGTTGTTACAAATCCCAAAATGGATTTGCAGCAATAATTAATTTAGATAGGTCAACTATTAGTCAAAGGTTGGAAGAATTGAGAGTTAATGGATTTATCACTATTACTAAAATTAGACCAGAATTAAAGAACTCAAGAAAGAAATACGAGCTTATTATTGAAAGGTTTTATCAAGAAAAAGTAGTTGATACACCAACTATCCTTGTTGATGAAATTGTTGAAGAACCAACAACTGTAGTTCACACACCAACTACTACTAGTGCTCCAGTCAACTATCAAGTAGTTGATACACCAACTACAAGTAGTTTGCCTACCAACATATATAATAACAATACTAATACAAATTATAATAACAGTTTACTAGAACAAGAAAATACACAATCAATAATTGAAAGTAATACTATTTCTAGTTCGGGTGTTTCAATGGCTCAATTTGCAAGAAATAATATTAGCGTATTAGAAGATAAAATCTTGAATGCTTCAACTAACGGAATAGAAATAATTAAGAATGCTAGTTATTCAACTTTAAAGCATTTGTATGAATATGTAAATAATAAAAATGAATATGACCAGATATTTCCGCTGCTAAAATGTCTAGTAGATGAAAAAAGAAGATTGAATGGATAAATTACCCCTCAACGAAGACGTGAGTTTAACGAACGGTAGACGAAGTCTCACGACTTCAAACCCATCCCCCCAATTCCGCTCGCCCCCCTTCCCATGAATATCAAACCTTATCCTGTTTCGGAAAAGGTCGAAATGGGGACTAGTGATTTTTTTTCGATAAAATGACCGTAAAATATTTTTACCTCCTCAGGTACTACCTTAAAATGGGTAATATCACCACCTTTTCCTGTTTTGGAAGAGGTTATTCAGTATATATACTGAATGTATAGTTTGATTATAGGGTATAACTTTGTTGGCTAAATTTCATTTAATTGATGACTGGAAAAGAATCAATAGATTATTTACTAAAAAAAGCGCTAGGTTGGTCACTCATTCTTATGGGCCTTTTTATGTACTTGATTATCTGTATTGAATGGACTACTTGTATTAGATTTATAACACCCAAAGAACCAGGTTATGCGATTTTGGTATCAGTTTTAATTTATACAATTATACCTTTTATTTTAGGATTTACTTTACTTATTAGATTAACAAATAAAGAAATGTTTCTTGATGGATATAAGTGATGTTTTAAAGGACGTATTGGATCATGAGTATCTTAACATCCAATCGAGAAAAATAATCCGTTAATGAGGAGATATCTGGACAATGCGTTAATTTAATTTCTTCTTTTTATCTGTTCTGTTATGAATTTCCTCAAATCCTCTTTTTTTATTTTATAAAATTTCAATAATTCAAAGGCCTTGTTTATAGATGAATTTAAATTACTATTTGCTTTTTCTAGTTTTTGCTCAAGCTGGTGTTTTTCAATAAATCCTATACCATTATTTAAAAATTCATATATGAGTGAATATTCATCGTAATTAATTTGTAAATCGAGATCATCATTCCAATCAACTTTTTCTAATTTGATACTACCTAAACTATAAATAGAACTACCACATTTTAGTTCTCCTTCATTAAAAGTAAAAGTAATAAATTCAGATTTATTACTTTTTGCAAAATCATAAAATAATTTCATTGGTAAAGTTCTTACGCATAATATCCGCAACTCCTTTGAAGTGATTACGGATAATATGCCTGTAATAGTGCTGGGCAAAATATTTACAATCGGTAAGGTTTACTGTAATAACAATTGCATCTTCTTTGGCTGGCAGAAAATCAGTGTATAACCAGTTGCCATAATGCAACTCACTTTCATCAATTATGCCTTCAATAGCACCGTTTAAATCGTCTTTGTGGATGGGGCAATATCCTTCATGCTTTGTTGTATAAAAAGCAAATTCAGCCTCCTGCAAGGGGGCTGTAAATGGAATGATATTTAATTGTAGTGTTTGTTGCATAAGCCAATCTTTATTTTATCAGTTAGTCAATAATATTACAAATATTAGCCTCCTTTATTTAAATATATACATTGCAAATTTAAAACTTCATCCGTTGTATTCGCACCGCATTTAATATTGCTAATAAAGCCACTCCAACATCCGCAAAAACGGCTTCCCACATGGTGGCTAAACCACCTGCACCCAATACCAATACAATGGCTTTTACTGCAAATGCTAAAATGATATTCTGTATTACAATGCTCCTGGTGGCTTTGCCTATTTTAATGGCGGTTACAATCTTTAAAGGCTGGTCTGTTTGTATCACTACATTGGCTGTTTCTATGGCTGCATCGCTGCCCATTGCACCCATTGCAATGCCCACATCGCTTAAAGCCAATACGGGTGCATCGTTGATGCCATCGCCTACAAATGCAATGATTTTTGTCTTGTCCTGTTTTAGTTCTTCTACTTTCTGTACTTTGTTTTCTGGTAGCAAATCGCCAAAGGCGGTATCTATGCCAATTTGTTTTGCTACTTTTTGGGTAATGGAATTTTTATCGCCACTAAGCATTATGGTTTGTTTAATGCCGTTCAGGTGCATTTGCCTGATGGCTTCCTGTGCATCCTCTTTTACTTCATCGGCTATCAATACATAACCTGTATACTGGTTGCCTATGGCTACCACTACAATGCTTTCTATAATTTCGTCAATAGCTGCATCGTATGTGATATTATATTTCTTTAGCAGTTTTGTATTACCTGCCAATACTTCTTTCCCGTTCACATTTCCCTTTAAGCCATGCCCTGAAATTTCTTCTATCTCTGTCGCCTGGTAAGTTTGTGTTTCGTTCTTTTCATACTCGGCAATGGCTTTGGCAATAGGATGTGTTGATTTGCTTTCTAATGCAGCTAATGTTTTTATGAAATCTGTTTTGTCCATTCCGTTAGTTACAATTGCCTGCACTTTAAAAACACCTGCCGTTAGTGTGCCGGTTTTGTCCATCACAACGGTATTTATTTTGGTCATTAACTCTAAATAATTAGAACCTTTAAACAAAATACCATTTCTTGAAGCCGCACCTATGCCGCCAAAATAGCCCAATGGAATAGAGATAACCAATGCACAAGGGCAACTGATAACTAAGAAAATTAAAGCCCTGTACAGCCAATCATTAAACACATAATTGCTTAGAACAAAGTAGGGAACCACCACCAATGCTACTGCCAAAAAGAAAACGATAGGTGTATAGATTTTGGCAAATTTTCTTATCAGCAATTCTGTTTTTGCCTTTCTTGCAGTAGCATTTTGCACCATTTCCAAAATCCGTGCAAGGGAACTATCGGCAAATTTTTTGGTTACTTTCAGTTCAATTACTTTATCAAGGTTTAGCATACCTGCCAATACCTGTGCTCCTTTATAAATAGATTTTGGTTTGCTTTCTCCTGTAAGTGCTGCGGTATTGAAGCTGCTGCCCTCACTTAACATTTCACCATCTAACGGAATTTTTTCGCCTGCTTTAATTTGTATGGTTTCGCCTATTTCTACTTCTTCGGGTTTTATTTCTTCGTATTTATTATTCCTTAAAACGCTGGCAGAAGATGGACGGACATCTAATAAGGCTTTGATATTGTTTTTTGCTTTATTAACTGCTGCCTTCTGAAACAATTCACCAACGGCATAGAATAACATTACCGCAACACCTTCGGGATATTGACCGATGGCAAAAGCCCCCATAGTGGCCAATACCATTAATGTAAACTCGGTGAAGAACTCTTTTTTAAGACTGGCTTCCCATCCTTCTTTTATTACCGGTAAACCAACAGGTAGGTATGCAATAGCATACCATGCAAGGCGTACATAGTTTGTAAAGAATGAGGGTTTGAAATAATTATCCAACGCAATGCCAATGAGCAACATAACGAAACTGATAATGGCTGGCAGGTATTGTTTCCATACACTACTATGAGCTTGCAATTGGACTTTATCTTGTCCACTATCAATGGTTTTCTTTTTATGCAGCAGTTGTTCTGCACCTGCTTCGGTATAGATTTTTTCTTCTAATGTGCAGCAGGTCATCCTGCCTTGTTCATCGTAAGTATGCTTATGATTTGGGGCTGTATTTATCATTTTATGAAAATTGATTTAGTTATTATTATTCTTCCTCTTTACCACCACTGGCTTTTGATAATACATAAAATGCACCTTTGGTTGCAATCCTTGCACCTTTCGGTATTTCTTCCAATGGCGTAATTTCTATGTAGCCCAATTCTGTTACACCTGTGGTTACTTCTATCTTTTTAAACTGAATATGCTTTTCAGCTTTGGCTTCTGTATTCTTTTCTGACTTTTCCCCTGCTTCCTTTTTTTCAGCCTTCTCTTTACCTTCGCTTTCCTCATCCACAACCATAAAAATATATTGCTTGCCTTCTGCACTTACCACTGCATCAACAGGAACTGCCTGTACTGTTTGATTACCTACATTAATCAATGCAGATACATACATACCCGGTAACAATTTGATGCCGCCTGTATTGTTGATTTTGGCATGTACAATTACCGATTTGTTTTCATTTTCAAAAGATTGATTGATACCGTAAATAGTACCTGTTATTTGCTTATTGTTCTGATTGGATAGAATGAACTCTACTGTCTGCCCATTCTTTACTTTAAACAAATCCTTTTCATACACCTGCAAATCACAATGAACTTGTGAGTTATCTACAATATCCATTAAGGAGGTTTGCATATCAATATAGCTGCCTGTTTTTATGGGAATATGCCCTATTACACCACTGATAGGTGCAGTGATGGGAATTTGATTTACAAATTTTCCATCTGCTACAGATGCAGGACTGATGTTTAATTGCTGTAATTGTGTTTCTATCCCTTTCAGCCTTGCTTTATCCGTTTCATATTTGGATGCTGCCTGTTGAAACACTTTTCCTGTACCTGCACTTTTGGTATTCAGTTCCTTTTGGCGTTGGTACTCCTGTTCAGAATAAACAAATTCTTTTTTCAGCATGAGGTAGTCCTGCTGCAACTTCACAATGTCTGTGTTTTCTAATATTGCTACTGTTTGCCCCTGGCGAACATAGTTGCCTTCCAACACTAATATTTTTTTAATGATGCCGGACACCAATGAATTTACATCGGCTTTATTTTGTGGGGGCACTTCCAATTGTCCGCTTGACTTTACCACACTGTTTAGATTTTTCATTTCTATTGTACCTAACTCAATGCCTACGGCTTTCATTTGCTCCTCCGAAACTTCTATGGTTTCTGAATGGGTTTCCTCAACTTTAGTTGTTTCTTTTGTTTCCGTTTTATTGCCCGATTTGCAGGATGTAAAACCGATTGCAACTACAAAGAGTGCAAATGCTATGATTGATTTTATATTTATTGACTTCATTTTATTTATTTCCTTTTAAGTAGTTTAACAATATAATGGACTGATTGAACTGGTTCACTGCATCGGTATATTGCAGCCTTGTATTGATAGCCGTTTGCAGGTTTTGGATATACTCCATGTAACCAATTTCGCCTTTTGTGTATGCTGTGTTTGAAATTCTGATAATATCGTCTGCCTGTTTTAAACCTGTGGTTTCGTAATACTGCAAACCTTCTTTTGCTTTCAGGTATTCGTTGTATTGCTCTGCATAACTACTTTGCATGTATAGCAAGGTTTGCTGCCGTTCTGTTTCAATCAACGTATTATTAATTTTGGCAGCTTTTATTTTTGCTTTTTGTGAACCAAAGAATAACGGCACTCCAATACCTACCTGAAATCCTGCTATCCTTGTACCAGGGAAATAATTACGGTTAATTTTTGCTGGGTCAAACCCTTTGATAATAGCCTGATGATAATAGCCCACATTCAAATCAGGAAGTAGCTTGCTTTTCTCCAAATTTATTTGTGATGTACTTACATTCAGCCGTTGATTATAATACTCTATCAGCGGATTTGATTTTATTGCAGCCGTGTCAAACTTGTAATCATCCGGCATCTTGGGTAATTCATTTTCTTTTGGCATTACCGGTTCGGATGTATTCAGCCATTTCTGCAATACCAATTGATAACTGCTTAATGTTGTATTGGCTTGCTTTAACTGCAATTGGTTTTCTTTGTATCTGCTTTCGGCTTGCATTTTCTCCAACTGGTTTGTTTCACCTGTATTATAGCGAAGGGTAGCCCGTTTGAGAAAGTTGCTGTAAATACTATCCTGCTGTTGCAACAGCTTTATTTTTTGTGAACTATAAACCAAATTGTAATAGGCTTCGGTTACTTCTTTTATTATTTCATTCTGTGATAGCAATTTTGATTTTTGTGCTAATAATGTTTCCTGTTTCAGTAGTTTATTTTGATTAGCATACACAGTAGGGAAAGCAATGGTTTGAGTAATGCCTATGCTGTTATCAATATTGCCGCCACTTGTTGGGTCTTGTGTCAATTGCAGGTTTGTTTTATCAGGATTAAAACCTGTTTTTTGCAGTACCTGAGATTGCCGAATGTATAGGTCGGCTCCCTTTATTTGCAGGTTATTTTTTAAAGCTATATCAATACATTCCTGTAAAGTTTTTTGATTGCTTTGTGCATAAGATTTTTCTGCAAACAAACTGATGAATGTAAACAGCAACAACACAGCCGCTGTATTGCCGGGGAGTTTTGTTTTTTTCATTTTATTTAGTTTGAAATTAATTTTAGTGTTGAATAAAATGTAGAGTGCAGGAAGTACAAGCAAGGTGAAAAGCGTAGCTGTAATTAAACCGCCAATAACTACGGTGGCTAATGGCTTTTGCACTTCACCACCTGCACCTGTGGAAAGTGCCATTGGTAAAAACCCTAATGATGCAACTGCTGCCGTCATAATTACAGGACGCAGCCTTATGGCTGTACCTTTTCTTACCCTTTCATATATATCGGTAATGCCTTCGTCTTTTAACTGGTTGAAGTAACCAATCAATACAATGCCATTTAATACTGCTACACCAAACAAAGCTATAAAACCAACACCTGCCGAAATACTGAATGGCATACCTCTTAGCCACAAAGCAATGATGCCACCAATGGCGGATAATGGAACTGCGGTAAAAATCAGGAATGATTGTTTTACACTGTTGAAAGTAAAGTAGAGCAATACTAAAATGAGTAATAATGCTACCGGCACTGCAATACCTAACCTTGCCTTTGCTTCTTTCAGGTTTTGAAACTGACCACCATAGGTATAGTAATAACCTGAAGGTAGTTTTAGTTTTTCATCTAATATGGGTTGTATTTCTTCTACCGTGCTTTCAACATCTCTGCCATGAACATTGAAACCTACAAAAGTTCTACGCTGCCCATCCTCATGACTTATTTGTGCAGGGGCTGTTTTGAATGAAATATTTGCTACCTGGTTAATAGGCACTTTGTTGCCTGATGGCAATGGCACATAAAGGTTTTCAATATTGCTGAAGTCTTTCCGCAAATCTTTTTGCAACCGTACTACCATGTCAAACCGTTTATCTCCTTCAAACACAACACCTGCCACATTTCCTGCAAAAGCAGTTTTCAGCACCATGTTTACATCACTGATGTTTAATCCGTATTGTGCAATTTTATCACGGTTATACTCCACTTGTATTTGTGGCAAGCCGCTTATTTTTTCTACAAAAGGTTCACTTACTCCTTTTACATTTTTTATCAAACCTGCTATTTTATTTGCCTGAGCATTCAGTATTTCCAAATCTTCACCATAGATTTTTATTGCCACATCCTGTTTGATACCTGTAATTAATTCATTAAACCGCATCTGCATTGGTTGTGTAATTTCAAAATTTACACCGGGTAAAATGCTTAGTGCTTCTTCCATTTTTTCCATCATTTCTTCCCTGGTATGTGCAGATGTCCATTCTTCTTTAGGCTTCATGGAAAGCATCATATCGGCTCTTTCTATCGGCATCGGGTCGGTTGGAATTTCAGAACTCCCTATTCTTGTTACCGCCTGTTTTATTTCAGGAAACTTATCCTTTAAAATTTTCTCCGCCTTGCCAAATGTTTCTACTACCTGCGTTAATGATGTGCCTTGTGCCATGCTTATTTCAACGGAAAGGTCGCCTTCTTCCAATGTCGGGATAAACTCACCGCCTAAGCTGTTGAACAGGATTAAGCTGCCGGCAAATAATACTACCATAGCAGCCACAATAGTTTTTTTCCAATGCAAAGCCCAATTGAGTAATGGTGTATAAAGTTGTTGCAAGAAATCAATTATTTTATCTGATATATTGCGTTTATGTGTTGCCTTTTTACTAAGGAACAATGCACTCATCATTGGCACATAAGTCAATGAAAGAATAAATGCCCCTAAAATAGCAAAGGCAACTGTTTGTGCCATTGGCCTAAACATTTTGCCCTCAATACCAACTAAGGCAAAAAGGGGCAGGTAAACAATCAAGATGATTATTTCGCCAAAGGCAGCACTATTACGGATTTTGGATGCAGCCTGAAATACTTCTTCATCCATTTGCGGCTGTGTAAGTTTTTGCAAATCGACATGATGATGTTTACTCATGTAAATGCGGTGTACAATTGCTTCTACAATAATTACCGCACCATCTACTATAAGCCCAAAATCAATAGCTCCCAAACTCATGAGGTTGCCACTTACACCAAACAAATTCATTAAAATAATGGCAAAGAGCATCGCTAAGGGAATAACAGAAGCTACTATCAGCCCTGCCCTAAAATTTCCTAACAGCAACACCAATACAAACACTACAATCAGTCCTCCTTCAATCAAATTCTTTTCTACCGTGCCCATAGCCCTGTTTACTAATTCTGTGCGGTCAATAAATGGTTCTATTACTACACCTTCGGGCAATGATTTTTGTATTTGTGCCATTCGCTGTTTAACATTTGTAATTACCTGTGCAAAGTTTTCTCCTTTCAGCATCAGGGTAATACCTGCCACTACTTCGCCTTCACCGTTTCTTGTAACTGCACCGTACCGTGTTGCACTGCCAAACTGTACCGTTGCCACGTCCCGGATTAATACAGGAATGCCGTTTACGTTTTTTACAACTATTTTTTCAATATCACTTAATGACTTTACCAGTCCCAAACCACGAATGAAATAAGCATTGCTGCGTTGTTCTATGTAGCTGCCCCCGGTGTTTTCATTGTTACTCTCTAATGCTTTGTAAATTTCAGGTATGGTAATATTCATTGCATTGAGCTTGTCGTTATCCAAAGCAATTTCATATTGCTTTACATAACCACCCCAACCGCTTACTTCTGCCAAACCTTCTGTACCTGCCAATTGCCTCCGCACAATCCAATCCTGCATGGTACGCAAATCAGTAGCGGTGTATTTGTTTTCAAAGCCTTTTTTGGCATGAATGATATATTGATATATTTCACCCAATCCCGTAGTAATAGGCCCCAAAGTGGGCTCACCCAATCCTTGCGGAATTTGTGCTTCGGCTTCTTTAAGTCGTTCACTTATTTGCTGCCTTGCCCAATAGACATCAGCATTGTCTTTAAAAACAATTGTGATTACGGATATACCACTACGGCTAATGCTCCGCTTTTCAATTACATTGGGAATATTTGCCATTGCCAACTCAATAGGTGTGGTAATAAACTGCTCTACCTCCTGAGCACCTAATGTTGGAGCTTGTGTAATTATCTGTACCTGGTTGTTTGTGATGTCGGGCACGGCATCAATTGGTAACCGCATAGCGGATATAACGCCCCAAATAATGAGAGCCAATGTAAAAGCCCCCACTACAAGTTTGTTTTTTATTGAGAACTGAATTATTTTTTGAAACATTGAAAATTTTATTTGTTTATGAATTTTATGTATTGGTTAATCCTTGCAGCAATAGCCAACAACATCAAGATGCATATTATCGCTATCGTTACCGCTTTGAATACCTGCAATAGAGTAAGCGGTTTACGCTTTTTCTTTTTGCTTTTAATGGACAATTTGTTTTTGATTTATATGATTAATCACGGCTATAAACCGGGAAGCATACCACAACGTAAAATGAATAACATCAAACTATAAAGCCTGATGAATAGCATTAAGGAAACGAAATGTTGTGATTTGGAGATTAACCTATCTTAGGCGGTTGCCAAATGGAATGGAAGTCGTAGGAGTTAAAATCTACTTTGTAACGAAACTTCACAGATTGAAATAGCATTTTAGGCATTTTGTATAATGCCAAAGGCTGATAAAAAGCTGATGCAGGACAGTGGGAACAAGTACAGAAGGGAGTACAGGCTTCGTCACCAGTTTGGTGTTGTTGTTGCTGAGTAGTAGCAGAAATCTTTTGCTCAGCCATTACATTACGCTCCTGCCTGTCAATGCATGGAAGGCAGGACAGCACCAAAAGGTAAATGCTCATTATGAAGGCAAAAAATTTCATTGCGGCAAATATAAGCAGAAATATGAAAGGTTGTACCCCCAACCTGCAAAACTTGCAAAGTCTTCAAAGTCTGCAAACTCTGCAATGTGTAGAAGGGTTTGAACTGGTGGGGCAAAAAAAAACCCCCGAAGGAACAGTTTCAAATGCGTTGGTATGAACCTGCTTTGATTTTGGTAAGGGTGTACCCGGTTGCAGATTTTAGCACATCATCAACCGTTCTGGCAGATAGCTTAAACTTAGTGCCTATTTCGGTTGCTTCCTTCCTTGTAAATTCTTGGGGCAAAGCCTCAAAGAATTTGCGTTTGCCATCGCCTGAATGAAACTGCATGGTTTCATTTTGCTTGGGTAGGTTATTGAACATTAGTAAACTATGCTCTAAGTAGGTTTGAACTATCAGTAAGACAGTATTAAAATCTTCATCGGTACAAATAATTGTAGCGGTCATTTCTCCATTTTCAAACTTTCTCAATGCTGATAATATCATGCAAAGCCTAAAGAATATTAAACCCATACGATAAACTACCCCTGCTGCATCTTCACTTGTGAAAGTAACAACCTCTGAAAGCATTAAAGGAAATTCTGTATTAATTGTGAGCCATTGTGAGGGGGTTAATTCAATTGTAGTGTGTGATTGTTCCATTAGGCTTATCAAGCCTAAAACCTGTTCAGAAAGTGCCTCAAAGTGGTCGTTAAAAACAATGGTGTTGCTCTGCGGTGATGGGTCTTGCCATTCAATTTTATTTTTATAAGCATAGAATAAGAAACGGCTAAACAAACCATCTTCTGCGGATGATAATAACCTGGGGGCTTGTGCAGGTGTGCCTGTTAAGGCCACCGCCAAACATGGGTCGTTTATTTCATCGTATTGGTTATCTGTTTTTCGGGTACTTGATACTGTTTCGTGGTGAAATGCTGCCCTTAGAATGGTTGAGTAATCGCCCCAATCCTGTTTTTTTGCTCCACTCATTGTATCGGCTTCTGTTTCGCAAATAATGCCCTTGCCGTCATTGGCTTTTAAGTATTCTATCATTCTTGCCTTGCTGCAATCGGCTGGAATGAATACTATTTTGAAAGGTGGCTTTTCGGGTTTTTCGGGTGCTGGCTCTCCTTTGCTCTTGGTACGTTCCAACTGCTTAAAATCAGCCATTTCATTATCATGTACTTTTTGAGCATCCCTGCTTTGCTGCAATATCTTTTGGTGGTACTTGTCCGCTAATCGCTTTGCATTTTTCAAAACTCCTTTACCACTTGCTGCCGGGGCAATGATGAAAGTGTACAAGTGAGGAAAAACTCTTTCTTGAAAATACACACCTGTTACATTTGGCAAACAACCGCTAAGAATAGAAATAGCACCTGTAAAGAATACATCCCTTTTACGCTTGTCGGTAAAAGCCCTTGCACCTTCTTTAAGGATATGAGGCAAAGCCTCAAATGATGTGCAATCATCATTTACTGACTGGCTCAACAATACCAATGTAAAAGCCGACTTGAATCAAAAAATATTCTTCTGTTTGGTACAAAATGGTTACCCTCCGCAACACAATGATGAAGTGTTTGACCAATTAATGGGACATGTTGAAAATTTCAAGAATAAAAATTAATTTAAAATAAATGCAAAAATATTCTGTTAACCAACAATTAATACAAACCCTACTCTCTTGGGTTGAATCAGGTGAAATTGCTATACCAGAAATCCAAAGGCCATTTGTATGGGATAGTTCAAAAGTGAGAGACTTAATGGATTCCCTTTATCAAGGATTCCCTATCGGGTATGTAATTGCATGGCAAAACCCTGATATTAGACTTAAAGATGGTAGTTTGAGTAAGGGCAAGAAGATATTAATTGATGGTCAACAAAGGGTTACTGCTCTTACCGCAGCCCTATTAGGAAAATACGTTATTGATAAGGCGTATGATAGAATAAAGATTAAAATATCGTTTAATCCAATTACAGAAAAATTTGAAGTTCAAAACCCTGCGATATTAAAAGATAAAACTTGGCTTCCTGATATATCTGATGCAGTTAATGGTACCCAAAGTATATTGAAATTAGTGAGACATTACTTAGAGTTAAATCCAGATGTTGATGAAGACCAAGTAGAGAAATCATTCACCATACTAACTGATATACCTAAGAAACAAATTGGTATAATTGAATTAGCATCAGAGTTAGACATAGAGACTGTTACCGAAATTTTTATTAGAATCAATTCTAAAGGTGTAGTATTAAGTCAAGCTGATTTTGCAATGAGTAAGATTGCTTCAAATACCCTTTATGATGGAAATTTATTAAGAAAAGCAATAGATTATTTCTGTCATCTGGCAATCTCGCCAGAGTTTCATAAACATATTGAAGACCATGATAAGGAATTTGTGAATACAGAATTTTTCAATAAAATTAGTTGGTTAAAAAAAGAGGTTGATGACTTATATGATCCTGAATATACTGACCTAATTAAAGTAGCATTTACATCTCAATTCAATAGAGGTAAATTGTCAGATTTAGTTAGTTTATTATCAGGAAGAAATTTTGAATCAAGAACATATGAAGAGCATATCGCTGAAGAGTCGTATGCTAAATTAAAAACAGGTGTTTTGAACTTTGTAAATGAAACAAATTTCAAAAGATTCTTAATGATTATTAAATCTTCAGGTTTCATTTCAAATAAATTAGTTAGATCTTAAAACGCTTTGAATTTTGCTTATATCGTTTATCTAAAACTCAAAGAATTAGGTGTTTCAGACGTTAAAATTGGAAGTTATGTACCAAGATGGTTTGTATTCTCAATACTTACTGGAAGATATTCAAGCTCTCCAGAATCCGCTTTTGACTTTGATATAAAACAAATTGCGAATAAAGATTTTGGACAGATTCTATCTGAATATGAAGAGGCTGAACTATCTGATGCGTTTTGGAATTTTTCGTTACCACAAAGTTTAGATACTTCAGTTGCAAGTAGCCCTTATTTCAATGTCTATTTAGCTGCACAGGTAAAGGCTAATGATAAAGGTTTCCTATCAAAGGATGTATTAGTCAGCAATCTAATTGAATTACGAGGTGACATACATCATTTGTTCCCAAAAGATTATCTAAAGAAGAATGGTTTAGAACGTGGAATGTATAATCAAATTGCTAACTACGTCTATATGCAATCTGAGATTAATATAAAGGTTGGTAATAAGCCACCAGAGGAGTACTTCAGCAAAATACTTGATGAAATGGAAAACCAATCAAATACTTTAAGTGGTATATCTAATATGGTTGACTTAGAAAACAATTTAGCTGTAAACTGTATACCTAAAGAAATTATAAGTATGAAAATTGACAACTACGAAAATTTTCTAACTTCAAGGAGGAGGATGATGGCGTATAAGATGAGAGAATATTATTTTAGTTTATAACTATGCATCAGTCACCATTTATACCAAACCAACTCTACAAAAGGTCATTGATCCATGACGAGTATGGGGGTAATAGACAAGGTGGCATTTCTCCTTCAGCAAAAGTTCCATATATCTTTATTTTTTCAGGTAAATCTGGAGCTCAATATGGTTACCGAGATGGATGGGATAATCATAATATCTTCAGTTATACAGGTGAAGGCCAAGAAGGAGATATGCAATTCATCAAAGGTAATCTGGCCTTAAAAGATCACATTAACAGAGGTAAAAGAGTTTTCCTATTTGAGATTGAAGGTGGTGGATTGGTAAAATTTAGTTCGGAATTGGAATTCTACGATGCTGACTATTTTGAGACTCCAGATAAGAATGGCAGTAATCGAATTGGGATAAGATTCTTTCTTAAACGAATTGGTGTATCAATACCAGTAAACCCTGATCAATTTACATTACTTCCATTGAATCAAGATCCACATAAGATATTAGAATTAAACCTTCCAACTGTTACCGAACGTTCCGGATTAGTAACATCAAGAGTTGGACAAGGTGCATATAGAAAAAGAATCATACATAGATGGGAGTATAAATGCGCTGTTACTAATTTCAACAAATTAGATATTCTAATTGCTTCACATATTGTACCATGGTCAAAAGCAAGTGACCACGAAAGATTAGATGTAAATAATGGGTTACTCTTATCTCCTACATATGATGCACTCTTTGATAAACATCTAATAACATTTGACAATAATGGGAAAATTCAATTATCTGAAAAAATTGAATTTTCTGCATATCAAAAAATTGGTGTTACAGGGAAAGAACAGATAACTGATTTAAGCATGTATAATATTCAATATCTTGATCGTCACAATCAGATTTTTATTTAATTTTTTGTCGTAAATCTTTGATAGGTTTCAATAGTATGCATATACCTGTTTTACGACAAGTTTTCACAATCCAGTTCCCTTTATAGTATACTCTATCCCCAATTCCTGTATTAAAAAACCCCAACTTCCCTCCAAAATATGCTCTTTGTGGAACTCTTGGGATATAGAGCTATTCGTGAATACCGACCCATATTTTTTCAAATTTTAATTGATCTGTAATACAATATCTTGGTATTTATTACTAAACATATTCTATGAAAATAAAAGATATACTTCAGTCCAAAAGAAGAATTAAAATTATCTTAAATGAGGGTCAGGTAAGAAGCTTGACTAATAAATTAATAACAGATTCACAAACCAAAGTTAAATCAAGATAATATGAGCAAAAGCCTAATTGAAATAACAGATGATAAGGGTGCAGAGTTTTATTTGGTACCATCAATTGGTTCAAATAGTAAACATAAGGGAACATTGGACTTTATGATTGTCAAAGAGTATCTTAATGATTTGACATTCTTCATGGGTGTTGAATCAAATCGTATAGGATTCAATGGTGATATTGATAGTATGACTTCTTTTATGCTAGATTGCATCTATCAATTTCAACGTAAAAAGATTAAAATTGAATTAATTGACTAAATGCCAGTCAATTTTAGTAATCTGATCACAGATCATAAATTTCTTGCTATTTTATATCTCATTGATTTTAAATGCATTTGATTTTGCCGAACAACATTCAAGGTGATCAGTTGATTTATTTATAAATTCTTTGATTTTTATTTTTTTATTTCTACTTGATATTAAGTAAAACCCCATGTCCGTTAATCCTATTAAGAGACATGCATCTAGTTGATATTCAATGATAGTCTAGTTTTAGCACGATTTTATGACTTAAAATGAGGTAAAAGGATGGTTTTACGACTTTGCGGCTCTACATTAGCCAAAACACATGTTATGACCACAACTATTGAAAAAACCAGTGATTATTTAACCACTGACGAATTGAAACGTTTGAATAGGTACTTTCAAAAGGAGCAGAACTACCAGATGGCGTTATTAATAGAGTTTGGATTTAGGACACTGCTTCGTTATTCTGACATATCTAGATTCACTTGGGAAAATGTATTAAACAAAGATGAACTCGTTCTAAATGAAAAGAAAACAGGTAAGAGAAGGAGTATTAAAGTGGGTGCAGTATTGAAGGGGTTACTTGTTGAATACTTCGAACTAATGCAGCAGCCAGAATTACAAAGTACCATTTTCAATTATAGCCTGCGCCATACAAATAGGTTATTGCAGTTTGGTTCTAGGTTTGTTGGAATTAGAAAAAAACAGGTGTCCACGCATTCATTAAGAAAATCGGGAGCTAGGTTTTTGTACGATGAGAACAACCGCTCAGAAGATGTGTTTTTGAAAATATCCATGATATTGAACCATTCAAGCACGCAGGTATCAAGGCGCTATTTAGGAATTACAAAGGAGGAGATTTCAGATGTA
>Ga0208597_1000219_pt1 | contig 22241 bp, 14 predicted proteins | sample LakMenEpi05May12_FD_150673 | JGI IMG/M metagenome (GOLD analysis project Ga0208597, IMG submission 150673) | Freshwater microbial communities from Lake Mendota, WI - 05MAY2012 deep hole epilimnion (SPAdes) | ecosystem: Environmental > Aquatic > Freshwater > Lake > Epilimnion/Euphotic zone ...
ATCTACATGATTGATAAAGGATAATAATTTTGACTGCTCTTCTTTAGTAATAAATAATTTTGGATTTTTTGCAGGGGTAGAAATACTTACATCTCCTTCGTATCCTTTTTCTTTACTCATATTAAAAAAGGCATAAAGCTGGTAGTAATCTTTATTCGAGAAGGGATCGTACTTGTGATCATGACACTGCGCACACTCAATGGTAACGCCTAGTATGGCCTTGCCGTAGGTTCTTGTTTTATCTATATTATAAGACACGCGGTACTCTTCTTCAATCACGCCGCCTTCCTCTGTGTATTTATGATTTCTAAAAAAAGCCGTTGCTAAAATAGAAGACTTGCTGGCAGTTGGTAATAAATCACCAGCAATTTGTTGCGTTAAAAATTGATCATAATGCATATTGGTATTAAAAGCATTGATCACCCAATCTCTCCAAGGCCATTGAGACCTAATATTATCATCTTGAAAACCATAAGAGTCGGCATAGCGCGCCAAGTCCATCCAGAGTAAAGCCATTTTTTCTCCGTAAGCAGGCTTTTGTAATAATTTATCTAATAATTGTGCATACCAGTTATCGCTACTATTATTTCTCCATTGATTTAATTCTTCATAAGTGGGCGCAAGCCCAGTAATATCTGCATAAGCTCTTTTAATAAGCGCTTCACGGCTAGCGGTTTCATTGGGATCAAAACCTTTTGCTTCCATTTTCTCTAATATAAAGGGGTCAATTTCATTTTTAACCCACTTACTATTATCTACTTCAGGTAGGGCTTCTTTTACAGGCGCTACAAAGGCCCAATGCTTTTCATATTTAGCACCTTGCTCTATCCACTTGGTAAATAATTTTATTTCCTCTGTGGTTAATCTGGCTAAGTGACTTTCTGGCATCGGCATCATGATGCCAGGATCATTAGACGAAATTCTTTTTATCAATTCACTTTTTTCGGGATTACCTGGAACAATAGCAAAATGCCCTTTATTTTTTTCAAGTTCTGCAAAAGCACTTGCAGGTAAGTCTAATCTGAGGCCTGCTTTTATTTTAGATACATCAGGACCATGACAGGAAAAACATTTATCTGATAATATAGGACGTATATCTCTATTGTAGGAAATAAGGCTTTCTTTTTCTTTTTTAGCTTTAGCAAAATCAATTACCCCATAAAGCAAACCTGCTACTGCTAATAAAATGCCAAATATTATATATTTCTTCATAACTAGATTATAATAATTCAAGAAATTAATTCATTCAACTTTATACTCTTGTAAATTTATAAGGGTATACTTTTCCAGAAGCCCACTGTGCCACATAAATACTTCCTTCATCATCTACACATACATCATGTGGGTGTATAAATATTTTTTCTGTTTGAGACATAGGCTGTAATACACCATTGTTGTATACTGGGGCAGCGCCTCCTAAATTAGAAACTACTTTATTATTTTTATCTAAAATGGTTACAAAGCCTGAATTCACTGTATCTAAATTAGGTGAACGCAAAACTGCAGCGTATAAATAATCGCCTTTGATAACAGGCCTGCAAACACAGGCACCTGGCAAATGAATGACTTCCAATAATTTTCCATCCATTGAAAAACGCTTAAATGCATTGCGCGTTCTATCGGTAATAATTAAAGTAGGTGTAGCGTTTCTAGTATCTACACAAATACCATGGGCATTGTCTAAATATTCATCGCCCGCTCCTCTTCCTCCAAATGCATTTTTTAATTTTCCTTTTTCATCATAATGTAAAATATGTTGAGCACCATAGCCATCTGCAATATAAAATTCACCATTGGCAAGTACTGCCGTTTCAGTAGGCACGAAGGCTTCCTTTTTTTGATAAGCAGGCAAGTCTGCAGGGGCATCAATGGTCAATAAAATTTTACCATCTAGGGTTGTTTTATACACTTGATGTTTATCGGTATCGGTTATAAATAAAAAATCTTCTTTGCCATTCTGTTGAACCGTTAACCCGTGTGCGCCTGGAAATTGAGTGCCCCAGGAGTCCATTAAGCTGCCCGACTTATTATAAATAATAAGATTATTTTTTGTTTCATTCGTTAATAGTAAAATTCGACCCTTACTATCTTGAATCATTTCATGACAATCATTGACTGGGGTTTTTGCTGCATTCAGTGTTCCCCAATTAGTATTTAATTGATAAGTCATTCCATTTTGACCATAGACTGGTCCACCTGTGGCAGACATTAAATTTTTGGTTAAGAGTAATCCGGTACTTGACATAATAGTGTTTTTTACAAAAGCTCTTCTTTTCATAGGTGGCGATTTAAATAATCATTCTCTAAGATACCTTTTTTGGCATAAAAAAAGAGCAGGTTTCTAAGTAGAAACCTGCTCTTTTATACAAATTAAATAAGTCTATTAATCGTCCGCGTCTTTTTTAGGGTTCATCTTTAAAAAGGCAGCTCTTCTCGGAGCGGGTACTATGGCGTTTTCTCCTTTTAAGCCCTTCCATAACACTTCATTAAATTCATGGTCATTGATGCTGTCTTCCTTTTTGAAATTAAAGGTTTCGCTTTTTCTTTGCATCGCTGTTCGTGCCGTATTTTTCTCATTGATATCGTGCTGTAAGGGCTTAGTAATGAAGCCTTTAGGGTTGGATACCTTGTCAAAACATCTCCATAAGGATCTGGCACCTGCATCATATTGACTCATAGGGGGCATGCCCAAAATAAGCTCAATAGTCTTTAAAACAGAGCTTGTGGAATAGGCGGTATGATCTACAAAGCCTCTTTTTACAAAGCCTCCCGCAATATAAGCAGGGCTGCGATGTGCATCTACATGGTCTGGGCCATTTTGAGCATCATCCTCTACTATAAAAACGACGCTTTCATTCCAAATAGAACTCTTGCTTAAATAGTCTACAAACATACCCACTGCTAAATCATTATCCGCTACATGCGCATAGGGAGATGGCCTGCCTAATTTCATGCCTTCCGTATGATCGTTTATAATTCTTAAGGTATTTAATTGTGGTACTTGATTAATGGCTAATAAAGAATCAAAATCACGTTTCCATTGACCCACTCTAGTGGTATCTCTTACAGTTTCATCCCAACTGGTATAATAGGGACAGAAATGATTTTCCAAAACAGGCAAATTGGCTTTATAGTTATCAGCAAATTCTCCGTAGGTTCTATAAGAAACACCTGCTCTTTTTGCATAGTCCCAAATAAATCCATTTTTATTATTGGCAATAGCACGCGTACCTTCTGCATCGTAATCTCCTCCACGTCCTCCATAACTAGTCACCCAATTTTTTTCTAAGTAGTCATTGGCATATCCGCCCATTGTCCAGTTATGTCCATCCGCACTTACTTCACCATTCACATAAAAATTATCTAACAAAACAAATTCTCTGGCTAAGGCATGTTGGTTAGGTGTAATTTTTTCTCCAAATAAACAAAGGCTTGGATCGCCATTCCCTTCTTTCATATCCCCTAAAACTTGATCATAGGTTCTGTTTTCTTTTACAATATAAAATACATGTTTAATAGCAGAAGGATCACCTACTTTTTGAGGAATCACAGATCCTGTTTCTGCATTAGACTTTTCTTCATTGTTTTTTGTGTAAGGTGTGTTTTCATATACTGCTGCTGAGTACAATCCTAATTGTTTTTCGGAAGGGGTATTAATAATACTTAATGTTCCTTTCATGAGCCCTCCAATATATTGAACCTCTTTTGTATTTTTTAATAAACCTTTTTGCACCGCCATCTGTGCATTCTTATTATAAGGGTCAGGACCTAATGGATTCGCAAATGAAGTAAACCCTTTACCATTGGTTACATAAATTTTACTCCCTACTACCTTAACACTAGTTGGATACCAACCCACAGGAATAAAACCTTTTGATTTACTATTACCAACCGCTGATACATCAAATACGGCTAAGCAATTGTTATCGGCATTGGCAATGTATAAAGTTTTTTCATCTGCACTTAAGGCCACACCATTGGTAGTGGAACCCGCAAGGGCATTGGGATACAGCGCACAGTTAAGGGTTTCTAGTACCTTTCTATTTTTAATATCTATTACGGAAACGCTATTGTCTTCTCCATTGGCTACATAAATTGTTTTTCCGTTTTTTGAAAGAATTAAATCGTTAGGATGTGTTCCAGTAGCAATGCTACTAGTTATTTTTTGACTTAAAGTATTATACACTAGTAATTTTTCTGCGCCCCAAACACTAATATATAATTCTGAATTATCATTAGATAAAACGCAAGTATAGGCTTCTGCAGGAAGCGCTGTTTTATTCATTATTTTTTTACTAACTAAATTTACTTCATACAAAGAATTATCGTCTTTAGTGACTACGTATAAAATATTTTTTGCATCGTTGATGCAAATGCCCGCAGGAGAAATTTTGTTAGGCCATTTTTCTCCCAATTTTATAGAATCAGTTAATTTTAATTTATTGTTTATGATACTATATTTTAAAATCCAATTATCATTACCACCCGAAGCGTATAAAGTTTTTTCATCTGCACTAAAAGCAATACCTAACCAAGACTTATCAATTTTAATATTATCTAAAATAGTATTTGAAACTAAATTAATAAGCTGAATACTTTGCGTGCTTTGTCCATTATTGGTAATGGCCATTAATTTTTTTGATTTAGAGACTGCCATATTCAAAGGCAAATCACCTAATGCTAAACTTTTACCTGCCGGACTTAATGCCCAGCCAGTAGGCAGCATTATTTTTTTTGAATCCTGTGCTTGCGTTATCATTCCAATACAAACAATTGCAATGACTAAAAAAATTCGTTTCATAGTATAAATTTTGAGCGTAACAAATTATGGGTAAAAAATAGTAATGAATATTATTTTCTGAAAAGCAAGGTATTGAATCTTGTTTAATACAAACCCTTTTCAATTGTGTATTTATATAAAATAACAAAGAGTTAATACCCTTATCCTAGCTCCCAAACCCTTAACCGGGGTAAATATGGGTTGCTAATACTTCGCTTTCTAGTCAGTGTTAATTATTTATTGATATTTTTCTCGTTGAATTTAATAGGATTAATATAAATATTTATTAATTTAATGTCCTAAATAAAACTATTCAAACTAAAATAATCTATTATGATTCAACAAGTATTAAAAAAAGCAGGCTTATTTATTTTTATATTATTTTTTACAAATAATGTATTTGCTCAAAATGATTTTGTAGGCAAATGGCTTTCACCTAGTAAAAAAGGGATTGTAGAAACCTATATACAAAATAATAAATTGTATGGTAAATTAGTTTGGGTAAAAACAGAAAGAAAAGATATTTATAATGCCGATAAAAGTTTAAGAAACAGGGAAGTGAAAGGCATGATTATGTTAAATGATTTTATATGGGAAGCACCACAGTGGGTAGAAGGTAAAATTTATGATGCAGAAGGGGGTTCTACCTATAGTAGTAAAATGTGGTTAAGCGAAGATAAGCAAACACTGAATGTACGCGGTTATTTAGGCTTTTCCATGCTAGGTAGAACTGAAAAATTCACAAGAGTAAAATAAATTATAAAATTTTTATGTCCCCCGAAAAAAATGATGCCTTTATTTTAATCAGTAGCCATGAACATTGCGAATTAAGGCAAAACAAAGAAAATAACCAACATGGCTTATTTGCCAATGCTTCTTTTAAAGCTGGCTCTAATATAGTTGCCTTTAATGCTTCAAAAATTGTAGACACGCCTAATTATTTAACAGTTCAAGTAAGTGAGCATAAACATATTCATCTATTCCCTGAATATTTGCAGTATGTGAATCATTGTTGTGAACCGAATGTTTTATTTAATACAACCACTATGCAACTAGAATGCATCAGTGATATTGAAACAGGTGAGGAACTTCGCTTTTTTTATCCAGCCACTGAATGGAAAATTGCCCAACAATTTGTTTGTAATTGCGGTAAAGCCAGCTGTGTGGGCTTAATACAAGGAGCGGCTGACACCCCCACAGAGGTTTTAAATAAATACAAGCTAACCGATTTTATTAAATCCATGGCAGCTCAGTACAAAGCTTTCCTATTAATGCTTTAATTAAAAACCCCGAGATGTATTCATCTCAGGGCTTTGTCTAGATGGGTTGTAAAATTTTACTACTAAAAATATTTTGTCACACCTGGTATGGCAATGGGATAATGCCCATCTTCATTAGGGAGTACTGGAGGTTCAGCATTCCAATTATATGCTTTTGGTTGAATATCCATACCCGAATTAATGGCCTTATCCCATTCAATAACTTGTCCAGTATAAGTAGCCATTCTTCCTAGAATAGAAGTCATGGTGCTACTTGCTCCATTTTCTGCATCGGCGTATTTATATTCTCCTTTTGCAATGGCTGCGAACAATTCATCATGTTCTGTTTGATAAGGGTTGTTTTCTAATTTCGTATCATACTGATAAATAAGTTTACCAGTATGGTCTTTAATATTTGCAGCACCACAAAATATTTTTCCCTTCGTACCAATTAATAATTCATCTACCTTACTCATGGTACCAGGAATATGTCTACACTGACTATTTAAGATAGATCCATCGGCGTATTCAAATTCAACAAAGTGATGATCAAAAATTTCACCATGCTCTTTTCCTTTTCTAACTTGACGTCCACCAAAACCTTGGGCTTTCACAGGATGTCCGCCCTTGAACCAGTTAATGACATCTAGATTATGAACATGCTGCTCTGTGATATGATCGCCACATAACCAATTAAAATAATACCAGTTGCGCATTTGGTATTCCATTTCAGTTTGGTTGTATTTTCTAGGTCTTACCCAAACACCATCATTATCCCACCATGCTTGCGCAGAAGTAATGTCTCCAATTAAATCTTTTCTTTTATAGAGTTCACGATAAGAATTTTGGTAATGTCTTTGTAAACCTACTACTACATTTAATTTCTTTTGTTTAGCAATAGCTGCAGTGGCAAGTACACTTTGAATACCTGCAGGATCAGTGGCCACAGGCTTTTCCATAAACACATGCTTACCTTGCTTAATGGCTTCTGCAAAATGAATAGGTCTAAAACCTGGAGGGGTAGCAAGTATGACTACATCGGCAAGTGCGATGGCTTTTTGATAGCCATCAAAACCTGTGAATCTTCTTTCTTCAGGTACATCTAATCTTTTAGCTAATTCACCAATACTATTATTGATTTCCTCTATTAATGATTTATGGCAGCTGTCCAAATTGTCTTTGAAGGCATCGGCCATTGCAACAATTTTTACATTTTGTTTACTAGACAAGGCTTGCATAGCAGCACCGGTACCTCTGCCACCACAACCTACTACTGCTATTTTAATGGTATCATCGGAGCCGGAGAAAAAATTGGCGCTAGATAATAAGGGCGCTGCTAAAATACCTCCTGCAAGAAGGCTGCTTCCTTTTACGAAATCTCTTCGTGAATTATTTCCCGAAAATGGTTTGTTCATAATGGTAATTTTTAATTTATAAATTTAAATAGGCCTTAAAAAATTGTTTAATTTCTTCTTCTGTTGGTTGCAGGAAAGGACGTAGAAGCCTTATGCCCACTTGCTTTGCTTCGGTTAGCCACCACTTGCTTTTGGGTATTTGTGGATCTCTTCTATTCCAAATAGGATCGGAATGAAATCTTTTTGAAGATCTTAATTCAATTGCTGGATCTATAAAACTTCCCCCCTTTAATGTTTTTGGATATTTAGCATCATTGGCTGCTATAGTTAATTGTTCATTGTTTACTTTTTCAAAAGCAGTAGCATCATAATGATCCAAGGTCCATTCAGTCATGTTGCCTAGCATATCATATAAGCCCCAAGGGTTTGGTAGTTTTTTTCCTACTTTATGAAATGTATTCTCACTATTTTTTTCATACCATGCATATTTATCTAAGTCTGCTGCATTGTTTCCAAAAAAATAAGCGGTATTAGTTCCTGCTTTACATGCATACTCCCATTCTGCTTCTGTCGGTAGGCGGTAAAATATTTTAGTTTTTTGATACAACCATTTACAATACATAATAGCGGTTCGTTGCGACATACTATTAGCAGGGTAGCCTCCTTCCTTTCCCATGCCCAAACTTAAATCTACATATTGTGGGCTAGGTCTTGTAATGGCGTCTACGCTTACATTCTGGCTCGTGCTTTCGTCTTTTAAAAAAACATCTAATTCATCTCTGGTTACTTCATAAGCACTCATCCAAAATGCAGCAATGCTTAATTTTTTTTGTGGGCCCTCGTCTGCATTTCTTCCTTTTTCATTGGCTGCACTACCTATTGTAAATTCGCCCCCTTGAATAGGCACCATTTTAAAACTTAAACGACTTCCTAAGATAGTTTGATCGTAAGGCATAAAATTATTTTCTTGCGCGCTTATTAACTGAGTAGCCAACAGACAAATACCAATACTTAAAATAATTTTATACAATTTCAAATCGCTCCGTTTAGTGTATTAAGATAAAACTTATTTAATTGTTTTATCTATTTTTTACCTTGAATTATATTAGTGGTTTGCCAATAATTTTTAAAATTGGGGGTAGCTTCAAAAACCAGTTTACCATTTTTTAGGGTAGTAATTAATAATGCAGCCTGATGAGAGATAGCTAATTGTTTAGCTTCCTTTATGGGTAGGATGCTGCAAGCAGTGGCTAGCCAATCCGCTGTGGCACCGGTTTTGGCTACAATGGTTACATTTCTAAGATTTGTTACACCATAGCCAGTAAGGGGATTGATGATATGAGAATATTTAACACCCTTATATTCAATAAATTGGTAGACATCACCAGAAGTGGCCACCGAACAATTGGAGAGTTGTAATTTTTTATTTAATAATTGATCTGTGGTTTCAGGAAGGTTCACGCCAATAAGCCATCCTTTCTGGTTCAAGGGCGGTCCACTCATTACAATATCACCTCCTGCATCGACCAATGCTTGCTGTATGCCATTGGCTTTTAAAAAATTAATCACCCACTGCGCAATATAGCCTTTGGCAATACCACCAAAATCTAATTGCATATTAGCATTAGGAAGAAAAATAGTGCCTAAGCGTTTGTTTATTTTTACTTGAGCGAAGCCAACTAATTTTTTTGTGGCAAGAACTGTACTTGCCTCTGGGAATAATTTAGCTTTTCTAGCATTTCTCCATAAACTAGATAAAGGACCAATGCTAATATCGTAAGCGCCCTTACTTTGTATATAAGCATACTGCGATTTTTGCACTAGATCCAACATGGCTCTAGACATTTTATAGGGCAGTAAACCCGCACTGGCATTGATTTTAGACAGCTCGCTACTTGAATCGTAATTGCTAAAAATATGATTCAGTGAATCAACTAATTCATAGCTTTTTCGAGCTAAATGATTGGCTTTGTTGGAGTCGGCACTCACAATAATTAAATTGAAAGCAGAGCCCATTTTCATTTCTGAATAGCTAAACTTCCTAGTTTGCGCTTGCAGTAAGGGTGTAGAAAATACAAGAAGGGTAATTGTATAAATGAATGGTTTCAAACTTGTTCTTATTAATACTTATGCTTAAATTTAAGCTATAAAAAAATACAATACTATGGAACGCAGAAATTTTTTAAAACAAAATGTTTTAGTGGGCGGTTCACTTTTAGCAGGTAGTAGTTTATTAGCAACAAACGCAAAAGCAATTGCATTCAACACTGTAGAGCCTACCCCCTTTAAATTAAAATATGCTTTTCACGATGGTATGTTTGAAAATTTTGCCGGACCTAATTTTATTGATCAAATAAAATATGCACATAGTATTGGTTTTACTGCTATTGAAGATAATGGAATGATGAGTAGAACCCCTGAAATGCAACAAAAAATTGGAGATACGCTAGCTGCACTTGGAATGCATATGGGTGTATTTGTGGTGAACTTTTCTAATAATGATAAAACCAATTTAACCACTGGTTCTAAAGAATGGAAAGATAAGTTTACGGCATCTTGTAAAGAAGCCGTTGAAGTAGCTAAAAGAACCAATGCAAAATGGATGACCACCGTACCTGGTAATTTTGATAGAAGTTTACCCATGGATATTCAAACAGGCAATGTGATTGAAGGATTAAGAGCAGGGGTAGACATTTTAGAAAAAAATAATTTAATTACTGTATTAGAACCCTTAAGTGATACGCCCAATTTATTTTTACGATACTCAGATCAAGCCTATGCTATTTGTAAAGCCATCAATAGCCCCGCTTGTAAAATTTTATTTGATATGTATCATCTGCAAAAAAATGAGGGTAATATCATTAATAATATTAATAGATGCTGGTCTGAAATAGCGTATTTCCAAATTGGCGATAACCCAGGCCGCAATGAACCAGGATCGGGAGAGATGAACTACCGAAATATCTTCAAACATATTAATAGCAAGGGGTACAAAGGTATTTTGGGAATGGAACATGGAAAAGTAGGCGCAGGTAAGGAAGGAGAATTGGCTTTAGTTAAAGCCTATAGAGAAGCAGATAATTTTTAAGTATTTCCAAATATAATTAACCAATATAATTAGTCCACATAATTAATACGTTATTGACACAAGTATTATAAATTAAATCCTACTATGAAAAAATACTTTCTACTTGTTTTAATTTTTGCATTCGCTCAATCTACTAATGCTCAAAATTATCAGCCTAATTGGGAATCTTTAAATACCAGAAAAATTCCTGCTTGGTTCCATCAAGATAAGTTTGGCATTTTTATTCATTGGGGTGTGTACTCGGTTCCTGCCTATGCGCCCATTATGCCCAATAGTGGTTATAGTTATTCAGAGTGGTATAGATATAGATTGTATGAGAAGCAAAAAGATTTTATGGCCTTTCATAATAAAAATTATGGCAGCAGTTTTGCTTATGAACAATTTGAACCTATGTTTAAAGCAGAAATGTTTGATCCTAATCAATGGGCAGATGTATTTAAAAAATCGGGTGCACGTTATGTAGTACTTACTTCTAAACACCACGATGGGTATACATTATGGAATAGTGCTGAAGCTGATCGTGATTGGAATAGACCTTGGAACGCTGTAACAGGAACTCCTAAGCGCGATTTATTAGGAGACTTATCTACTTCAGTAAGAGACGCCGGACTTAAAATGGGTTATTATTATTCTTTATACGAATGGTTTAATCCCTTATGGTTGCATAACCGAAAAAAATATGTTACAGAACATATGATACCACAGTTTAAAGATTTAGTCACTAAGTATAAGCCCTCTGTTATTTTCTCTGATGGAGAATGGGATATATCTGATACCGCTTGGCAAAGTCCTGCACTACTTGCTTGGTTATTTAATGAATCGCCTGTAAAAAATGAAGTCGTGGTGAATGATCGTTGGGGGAATAATACAAGAGAGAAAAACCATGGCGCTATGTATACAACTTCTGAATATGGAAGTGGCATGGATGCGAGTATTATATGGGAAGAAAGTCAAGGGGTAGGGCATTCTTATGGCTACAATAGAAATGAACAATTAAAAGATTATAAATCTAGTCATGATTTAATATTAATGCTAAGCGATATTGTTTCAAGAGGAGGTAATTTATTATTAGATATTGGACCTGATGCAGATGGTACTATTCCTGTTATCATGCAGCAACGTCTATCCGATATGGGCGATTGGTTAGCTATTAATGGTGAAGCGATTTATGAAACAGAAGCTTGGAGACCAGCACAATGGACTAAGGGTTATGTTCAACCTAAAAAAGGTGCCAGTTTTATGGCTAATTATAATGTAGCAAAATTAGTGGTACCACAAAGCGATAGTGCTTATATAGAAACCTTCTTCACCAAAAAAGGAAATGATATTTATTGTATTGTGCCTTCTTATCGTAATACACTTACTATTAGAGATTTAAAATTACCTAGCAGTGCTACTGCCAGTATTTTGGGAGCTGATGTAAAAACGAATTGGAAACAAAAAGGAAAAGATGTGGTTATTGATTTAACAGCTATTAAGCCTAATAGTATTTCTTCTTCAGGCATTTTTGTTGTGAAATTAAAACAGTGATTATTTCAAATTATATTTTTTCATTCGGTTGTTCATTACCTTAAACCATAAGGGTGGCACCAAAGAAAGTAAAATCATGCCTGGGTAACCTGTAGGCATTTGTGGGGCATTGTCAAAGCTTCTTAGTATTTGATATTTTCTTGAAGCCAAGTAATGGTGATCGCTATGACGGCTTAATTCAAATAACATTAATCGACCAATAATATGATTGCTATTCCAGCTATGATGGGGTTGTACTCTTTCAAATTGATGATTTTCGGTTTCATTTCTAGTAAGTCCATAATGTTCGATATAGTTAACTGATTCTAATAATAAACCACCCATTAAAGCCGCTACCATAAATAATAAAGTGGTAGTCCATCCAAACAAGATAAAAATGCCCACTAGAAATAATAGTTGAATTATTTGAAATAGTAACATTTCATTACGAAGTGAAAATATGGATTGTCCTTTTTTGCTAAGCTCTTCATTAGCAATTTTCCAAGCACTTTTATAAGTACCCATTAAAGTTTGCGGCCAGAAAGCGTATAAAGATTGATTGTATTTAGCTGTACTAGGATCTGAAGCTGTAGCCACATGCTTGTGATGGCCTTTATTATGCTCAATAAAAAAATGCATATATAAACTTGTAAGCAAAAGCATTTTTGCCAAGAACTGTTCAAATTTATTAACGCGATGCCCTAACTCATGTGCCACATTAATACCAAAAGCACCGCAAAGTAATCCCATGCTTACAATTCTTCCAGCCAAGTCCCAATTGCTAATGTTTGCTTCTTGAACTGCATGAAAAAATATCCATAATGAATAATATTGCAATACAACTGCTGCGTACAATACAAAGTCATAGCCTCTATTTTTTTTAGCCAAGGCTTCCTCTACTTCATCTAAATTTTTTTGGTCTGCTTTGATAAATAGTTCCAAAAATGGAATTACAAAAAAAGTATACAATAGAGTGTACCAACAAGCGATACCAGTTTCCTTAAAGGCAATTAGGGCCAATAGGTACAATACAAATGGAGTCAAGTATTTAAAAGACTTAGTCAATGCAATCATGCCAGTAAATTAAAAAAAATTATTGGGATACTTGTGAATATGGTTGTAATTTCCTAAAAATTATTAAAAATGAGAAAATTAATGCTAGCAACGGCTTTGTTCTTATCAACTCAAATGATAGCACAAGACTTGCCTAAAAACTTCACCGCCTTGTTGAATGAAGTTGAACCTCAATTAATTAGTTGGAGACAACATTTTCATGAATTCCCTGAACTGTCTAACCGTGAATTTAAAACAGGAGCTTATATTGCTGATTATTTAAAATCAATTGGATTGGAAGTAAATTATCCAGTGGCTAAAACTGGGGTAGTAGCTATTTTGAAGGGGGGTAAACCAGGTCCTGTGGTGGGTTTGCGTGCAGACATTGATGCGCTACCCATAGTAGAAAGAGCCCCCATTGCTTTTGCATCAAAAGTAAAATCGGATTACAATGGTCAATCTGTTGGCGTAATGCATGCCTGCGGACATGATGCGCACACCGCTATCTTAATGGCGACTGCAAAAATGTTGAAGCAAATGCAAAAAGAATTGCCTGGTACGGTGGTGTTTTTATTTCAACCTGCTGAAGAAGGTGCGCCAAATGGTGAAGAAGGTGGTGCGCCACTCATGATCAAAGAAGGCGTCATGGACAACCCTAAAATGGATGTCATTTTTGGCTTACATATGGCGGCACAATTACCTGCAGGGACCTTGAGTTATAAATCGGGTGCCGCACAAGCTTCTTCGGATTTATTTAAAATTATAGTAAATGGCAAAGGAAGTCATGGAGCCATGCCCTGGGGCAGTATCGATCCAATTGTTATATCTGCTGAAATTATTGAAGCTTTGCAACATATTGTGAGTCGTGAATCTGATTTAACTAAGGCACCCTTGGTTATTTCTATAGGCTCATTGCATAGTGGTGTGAGAGCAAATATTATTCCAGAGACCGCTGAAATGTTGGGTACCATTCGTTCTTTGGATGCTACCATGAGAAAAGAAACGCATGAAAAAATGCGTCGTGTGGTGCAACATATTGCACAGAGTGCAGGTGCAACTGCGACCATTGAAATTAATACGCAAACCATGATCAATTACAATGATCCTAGATTAGCTAAAAAATCTTTAAGTGCATTGAATAAAGCGGCTGGGGCCGATAATGTGATGGAATCTCGTTGGACAACCGCTGCTGAAGATTTTTCTTTTTATGGAGATAAAGCGCCTTCTTTCTTTTTTAGTTTAGGAGGTATGCAAAAAGGAAAAAATCCCACTGAAGTGGGTGGACACCATACACCTGATTTTTATTTAGAGGAGTCAGGTTTTATTTTAGGTGTCAAAGCTTTTTGTAATTTGGTCTTTGATAATGCAAAGCCATAAATAATTTATTGCGGACTTGTATCATAGTTTAAATACAAGTCGGCAATTTTTTTAGCTTCAATGATAGGATCTCCTTCGTTTCTATTGGTTAATACTATAACCATTAATTTTTTATCTGGAAACAATAAAATATTATTTCTAAAACCCATAGAACTACCATCATGGTAAGGGTGCGTACTATTCTTATAATCTTCCACATGCCAGCCATATCCATAATCAATCATTTTACCATTGTCTAATTTTTTTCTACTCCAAGCATTTTTTTGCATTTCAGGACTAATTAATTTATAGCTCCATAAGGCCTTGATCCATTTAGTCATCTCCATGGTACTAGTATAAATACCCCCGTCTCCTAATACAGCACTGGTAAGGCTTTGGTCGGTTTGGGTCCATAGTCCATTTTCAAAAGAGTTTCCATAGGCTCTATTTAAAATTATTGATTTTCCTTGCTCATAGGCAAGCGTTGATTTCATACCCAATGGCTTAAATATATTTTCCTTTAAAAAAACAGCAAAATCTTGGCCACTTATTTTTTCTACAATGAGTGCTAAAATAGCATAACCTGTATTGCTATACTTATAATTAGTGCCCGCTGGAAAGTAGAGAGAATCGGCTATATACATTAACTGCAAACAATTGGTATCATGTAATTGTTTTTGTTGCGTAGCCGGCATCAGGTCTTCGTAGTCTATCAAGCCTGAACTATGGGTAAGTAAATGTTTGATTTTAATTTTTTTACCATAAGCCGGGAAACTTGAAAAATATTTAGTCAGTGGATCTTCTAAAGATATTTTATTGTTCTTAGCAAGCAGTAAAATAGACATAGCCGTAAACTGCTTGGTAACTGATGCCAATCTAAAATTGGTATAAGGATCAATTTTTTCAAAACTGCTCAATTCTTTTACGCCATAGCCTTTTTTGAAAACAATTTTATCGTTTTGGTATACAAGTACACTGGCTCCAGGTTTTGAATCTGAATTATACTCCGACAAAATAGCATCTATTTTTCTTTCCTTTAATAATAATGCACTTGGCTTGCAAGCGCCTACTGATAAAAGAACTAAGCAGTAAATGGCTATTTTATGAAATAATTTTGAACTCATTTTTTTAATAAATTTTCTAATTCAGCCTGGGTTTCTTTTACTGCTTTTTCTGTTTGAGTAGTGGGAGCCATTTCTGTACTTTCTAAAATATTAAATAATCCTGTAAACTTTTGATAAATAGCAGGGAACTTATTCAATGATTTTTTACGGCCCTCATAACAAATCATCGACAAATCGTGTTGACGTTGCCATTCGGCTGTACTTGTTTTAACTCTTGGGTCCATGGTAATGGTCATAGGCTGTTCCTGCGTTTGGCCATTTACGGTTAATCTTATTTTATAATTACCCGGCATCACCCAAGGTGCAGTGGCATCGGGTGGGGTATTATGTATAATAGCTGTCATAGGATAAGCTGCAGGTATATTCAATGGAGCATATTTCATATCCCATAAAAAACGGTGCGCTCCTTTTGTGGCTGCTAATATTTGTTGAGGTCTTATCCAATACAGAGGAATATTTACTTCAGGTATGGTATATAAAGTATCATTGCTAGTGAAGGTTCTAATGATATCTCCTTTTGTATTTAGAATTTCTAATTTCACCGGACCAGCACTATTGTTATGTAAATAATAATCAATCATGGCACCATCGGGAGGGTTTTCACCAGCCGGTTCTTCAGGAGGAAGCGGCGTATCGGTATTCATATTCCATCTTACTCTAATGGCTTTCTGTGGTTTAAACAAAACAGTTTCTTTGGCTTTATTTATATTGTGTTGTCGAAGTGGTGTAATATTATCTAAGATCCAAAAACTACGACCATGTGTTCCAATGACTAAGTCATCGTCTTTAATGACTAAATCACGAATAGAACTAGCGGGCATATTTAATCTTAAAGACTGCCAATTTTCTCCTGCATCTAAAGAAAAGTAAACTGCATTTTCTGATCCTGCAAATAATAAACCTTTTCGCACGGCATCTTCTCTTACAGAGTTTATAGGTTCATTTGGTAAACCATTAATAATTTTCTTCCATGTTACTCCACCATCTGTTGTTTTATAAATATGTGGTGTCATATCATCTACTCTAATTCTGTTCACCGCTACATAAGCCGTGTTTACATCAAATCTACTTGCATCAATCATAGAAATTTTACTCCAAGAGGTAATGGATGTTGGTGTAATATTTTTCCAATTTTTACCTCCGTCTTTAGTAATATGAATAAGTCCATCATCGGTACCTGCCCATAAAACATTTAAGTCTTGATAAGAAGGGGCGAGTGAATAAACGACTCCACGTTGACGCATTTTTTTAACTTCATCTGTATTATAAATACCCACACTAGCAGGGATATCCCAGGTTTCACGGCTTAAATCGGGGCTAATGGTTTCCCAACTTGATCCACCATTGGTAGTTTTAAAAATAATATTACCTGCAAAAAATAAAGTTTTGTTATCGACGGGTGAAAATAAAACAGGCGCTGTTCTAATAAAACGAACCTTACCATCTCTTACTGGAGTAGGTGTAATATTTTGAACTTGCGCAGTGCGCTTATCAAACCTTGTAATTTTTCCACCATAAATAATATTAGGATCTAAGGGGTCTGCTGCAACATATCCATATTCTTCTACACCTACTGGATGCCATTCTCTAAAAGTAATTCCACCATCATTCGAACGTGATGCAATACCCACTGAACCACTTTCTTGTTGACCTCCATATACATTATAAGGGAAAGCATTATCGGTACTTACATGATAAAACTGAGCAGTAGCTTGGTTATACCAACTTGAATAAGTTTCACCACCGTTCACTGTAATGGTCCCACCTTGGTCTAAACCAATTGCAATAATGTTGGGGTTATTAGGGTTAATCCAAAAACGGTGATAGTCATCTCCGCCTGGCGCCCCTTTAATACCTTCCCAAGTTTTTCCGCCATCTTTCGATTTCCACATTACTACATTCGCAGAATAGACAATGTCTTCATTTTTAGGATCGGCCTTTACTTCTGCAAAGTCACTTCCTCTTCCCCATAATCTTCCATCAGAAGTTAACATATACCAAGACTCCCCTGCATCATCACTTCTATAAATGCCTCCTTTTTTAGCTGCATCAACAGTGGCGTACATTCTATTTGAATTACTAGGGGCAATGGTAAAGCCAATTCTTCCTAAACCATCTTCGGTAGTGGTTGGAAAGCCTTTAATAATTTTTTTCCAAGTATTTCCGCCATCGATTGATTTATATAAACCACTTGCTTCACCATCCCAGGCACCATTTTCCCAAGGCCCTTGTCTTGCAGCCCAAATAGTCGCAAATACAATATTAGTATGATTAGGGTCAATCAATACTTGCACCGCACCTGTGTTCTCGTCAATATATAATACTTGTTCTAAAGTTTTTCCGCCATCCAAACTTCTATATACACCACGTTCTTTATTCGGCCCATAAGGATGTCCAAGTGCGGCTACAAAAATTCTATTTTCATTTCTTGGGTCAATACTAATGCCACCAATTTGTTGCGCATCATGCAATCCCATATTGGTCCAAGTTTTTCCAGCATCGCTTGATTTATATAAACCATTACCAATAGATAAATCGGGACGTTGAATACCTTCACCACTTCCTACATAAATAACATTTGCATTAGAAGGGGCTACGGCTACATCGCCTACGGATCCTGTGTTTTCAGCATCAAAGATGGGCTTCCAGGTATGACCATAGTCGGTGGTTTTCCAAACACCTCCATTATTCACACCAATGTAAAATATATTGGGTTGATCCGCTACACCAGAAATACCTACTGTTCTTCCAGCTCTATGTGGGCCAATCATTCTATATTTTAAACCAGCCAATTGTTCTGTACTTACTTGCGCAAAACTAGCGCTTGCTAATAATCCCAATATAAAAGTAGAAAATACAAAACGGTACTTATTTTTTAAAGTAGTTAGAAGGGATATCATATAATTAATTTAGGTACTTAAATATACTAAATAATAGCTTCCCTTATTTGCGCTTGGGTGCTTGCATAATATTCATTAAATTCAATCATTGGTTTTAAAATATTTATTCAATTTTTTATGAAAAAGCAATTCATTTTTATTTTTTATTTGTTCCTTAGTCTTTTTAGTGCAAAGGCTGTTTTTGCACAAACGGCTGGTTCTAAACCTTTTGCAGCTATGCCTTTTCGATTTATTGGCCCTGATGGCAATAGGACTATTGCGGTGGTGGGTGAGCCAGGTAATCCAATGGTATCTTATGTGGGGGCAGCTTCCGGAGGTATTTGGAAAACCACCGATGGCGGTGTGCATTGGAAACCGATTTTCGATAATATGGATAATTCTTCTATAGGTGCATTAGCCATTTCAAAATCAGATCCTCAACAAGTTTGGGCTGGTACAGGTGAAACATTTGTGATTCGTCCAGCACATGCCAATGGCAATGGAATTTATAAGTCAAGTGATGGAGGTAAAACATGGGAAAATAAAGGACTCAAAGAAACTGTTTTAATTAGTAAAGTGATCGTAGATCCGACGGATACAAATACTATTTACGTAGCGGCCATGGGTCATATGCATGGACCACAAGCAGAAAGAGGTGTGTATAAAACAGTAGATGGTGGAAATCATTGGGAGCGCATTTTATTTGTAGATGCGAATACAGGCTGTAGCGATTTATCTTTAAATGAAAAAGATCCTAATAATTTAGTGGCTGCTATGTGGCAAGTAAATCTTACCACTTGGAATTTAAATAGCGGCGGCCCAGGTAGTGGATTTTATAAAACAATCGATGGAGGAAAAACTTGGCAAGTAATGAATAATGGATTACCAGGCGGCAGCGCTCATCCTATTGGTAAAACATCTATAGACATTGCACAGAGTAATCCTAAAACCATTTATGCATTAGTAGAAGATAAGTCCCCTGGCTTATATAAATCAATTGATGGAGGAGAACATTGGAAATTGATGTATGAAAATCATTCAATGGCACAACGTGCCCCTTACTATACAAGAGTGCGTGTGTCCACGAAAGATGAAAATAAATTGTATACTATTTGTGTTACCATCATGGAGTCAAAAGACGGCGGCATTAGTTTCAATGGCAATGGAACTTATGAACCAGGAGGCGATAACCATGATGTTTGGTTTGATCCTACCAACGCAGAACGTATAATGGTAGCACATGATGGTTGTCTGAATATGAGCTTCAATGGAGGTAAAACCTGGAACAATATTAATTTACCTATTGCACAAATGTATCATGTAGCAGTAGATAATATGGTTCCTTATCATGTAATGGGAAATAGACAAGACGGTTATAGTTATAGAACAGCAGCAATTAGTATGCAAGGTTCCATTCCTTTAGGCTTATGGGAAGGAGTAGGCGGTTGTGAAAGTGGATTTGCACAACCCGATCCTTTTGATAATAATATTATTTGGTCTGGATGTTATGATGGAGGATTAGATGTTACCGATGTTAGAACAGGCTATTCACATGATGTGCGCCCTTGGCCAGCAGCAGGCTATGGCTGGACTCCAGCAGATATGAAATATCGTTGGCATTGGAATTTTCCGATGGCATTATCTAAACATCAAAAAGGAGTAGTGTATGTTGGAAGTCAATATGTACATAAAACTTCTAACAAGGGAATGTCTTGGAATGTTATCAGCCCCGACTTAACCACCAATGATAAAACCCATCAGCAAAATTCTGGTGGTATTAATTCAGACAACCTTATGACATTTGATGGCTCTACATTATATGTCATTGTAGAGTCCCCTTTAACAAAAGGTGTTTTATGGACAGGTAGTAATGATGGACAAGTACAAGTCACTACCAATGATGGAAAAACATGGACCAATGTAACTGCGAATATAAAAGGAATAGCACCATGGGGAACTATTCGAAGCATTGATGCTTCCAATTTTGAAACGGGGACTGCTTATATAAGTATTACCTATCAACAATTAGGCGATTTTAAACCCTATATTTTTAAAACAACTAATTATGGTAAATCCTGGAAAGAAATAGGAACGGGTATCCCCGCTGGTAATAGTTCTTTTGTACATAGCATCAAAGAAGATCCGGCTCAAAAAGGTTTGCTCTATGCAGGAACAGATAATGGTTTATATATTAGTCCAGATGATGGTAATACTTGGGTACATTTAAAAAATAATTTACCCCCCTCTCCAGTTTATTATATAGCTATTCAAAAAAACTTTCGCGATTTAGTCTTAGCTACTTATGGAAGAGGTTTTTATATTTTAGATGATATCACACCTTTGAGAGAGTGGAGTAAGCAAATGGTAAAAAATAAAAATGAATTATACGCACCTAGACAAGCGTATCGTTTTAACAATAAAACAGGTATTCATAGTGAATCCTCAATGGTCACTGGCAAGAATCCTCCTTATGGTGCTAGCATCAACTATTATTTAGCAGATAGTCTTTCTTCCAATGCTTTTATTTATATTTTAAATAGTAAAGCAGACACCATTCAAAAAATGGAAGGCACGCATCATAAAGGGGTAAATAGAATTTGGTGGAATCTTGCACATAATGATATTGAACTCCCCCCTTTAAAAACAATACCTGATAATAAAAATTATTTAAAATTTGATTCACTCGGGAATAGACCCATGACTATTTATGATTTAGATATTGGTCCAGGACTAGAGCCTATTAGAATTCCGCCAGGTAATTATACAGTGGTTTTAAAACTAGGTAAAGAAATAATGAAGCAGCCTCTACAAGTATTGAAGGATCCTAATGCATATTCAAGTATGAGTGAAATACAAGCTCAATATGAGTTTGGAATGCAATTAACTAGTGCTATGAAAAAATGTTTAAGCCTAATTGATAAAATGGAAATAGAGCGAGCTAGTTTATTAAAGCAAAATACAACAGCAGCTACTGCGCGTGAAAAACAAATTTATACTATTGAAAAAGAATTGTTTGACATTCACTTGACAGGAGCGAGGATGGATATTTTTAGAAATCCAGCTAAAATATTTGAAAGACTATTAGCCATTACTAAAGAAAGTCAAACCATGGGCGCCGATTTTCCACCCACTTCGCAACAAAAATTAGTGTACCAGGAGTTAAACACACAATTGGAAAAACTGGCTGCATCCTATCTTAAATTATAAGCTAAAAAAATACCCTTCTTAAATAGAAGGGTATTTTTTTTCTAAGCGTTTTTTATTTTATTTATTCCACCAATAAGTAAACTTTAAAACTACGGCTCTATTTTTAACAAATACAGGTCCGATATAGTAGTTATCGGTGTACACTATAAATAAATCAGAGACGGGTTTATAGCGCCATTGTAATCTTGTATTAAAGTTTATATTTTTTGTTTGCTCGTTGTACTGGTAGAAGGCTGTAAAAAATAATTTATCTGTCATGGTGATATCTACTTTAGGGCCAATCAAGAAAAAATTATTGTTGCCCCATGGTTGTGGTAGTTCAATATAATTATAGGTAGCGGATACATCAAAGTTGACATAGGGTTGAATACGATAACCAATATTACCCGTAATGCTTAATAATTTACCATCGGCATAGTAGCCCCCTTTTTTTGCAGATAGGTAATAAGTAAATTTATATTGAGGTGCAGAAATCCAATTAAAACCTACTGATGACCATTGGTGTTTGGTATTGGCAGCCAAGGTTTGCTTTCCAATTCTAGTGGGATCAAAGGGTGCTAATAATTCTACATATTCGTTTTGAATGACAGAGGCGATAGTGCTCTTGTCTCTAAATGTAATTAGATAATTA
>Ga0208597_1000220_pt1 | contig 22215 bp, 16 predicted proteins | sample LakMenEpi05May12_FD_150673 | JGI IMG/M metagenome (GOLD analysis project Ga0208597, IMG submission 150673) | Freshwater microbial communities from Lake Mendota, WI - 05MAY2012 deep hole epilimnion (SPAdes) | ecosystem: Environmental > Aquatic > Freshwater > Lake > Epilimnion/Euphotic zone ...
GAACTATGAGGATTCACCATATGTTCTGTGCCTGGAGCTTTGCGAATCAACATGCGTACGCGTGTAGGGACACCGACAGTCTCGCTAGGGAAATTAAGTTTCAACTGATCCGTATAAGCACTCTCCGTAATATTGTAGGGTGCGGCGAGAGCAGACGCGCCGGCCTTAGCCGAACCTGGAAAATCTTTCCAATCGCCGTTATCATTCATTACATATTGCCAGACAAATGTTACATTACTGCTGATGTATGCAACTTGACGATAGTAATTCAAAGTAGATGACGCATTGGGTAAAATCATGCGATCAAGCTCGATCCACTGCTCCGTCTGCGCCACATTCGTGTAGGCCAAATTGAACGCCTTGGAGCCACTACGCACATACGTGCTGGCGCGTTGTGCATAATTTTTTACAGGGCCTTCCATCACAAATGTCGAAGTAGAATCCTCTGCGCCTTCAGTGCCACTCAGTGCAGCTTTCTCACCCACTTCCAAACGATACTCTTCAGCAATATTCATCCCTGCAAGGGTATATTTCGCGCCTGCTAGTGGAGGATTGTTGGTTCCTTCTAGCTTAGGCGTTGTCAACAAGTGATCGGGATTAAAAAACGTCACTTCATAGCTGTGGCTGCTTGGAACATTAGTTCCCGTCATTCCTGAGACAGTTACTTGATATGTGGTGTCCGCTCCACCAATCGCAAAATTTTCTACCTGCCATGCAATCGCATTGTTTCCAAAACCCTCTCTAAACTTCACATTACTAACAGTTTGCGCGACACCTGCCTTCGTTACTGAGACGGTGGCAGCGGAAAACCCTGCACCTGGATAGCTCAGCGACCAGAATTCTGTCGCGTGTGTCCATGGGCAATAACCTGCATTCGGCCAGGGAATGAAACGAGGAGCCACGGTAGCGAGTTCCGTGCTACGCTGACGCACGTAGAGAGTGTTTGCCTGACGTAACGTCTCACTGACGTAGGGAACATCACCCGTAGCAAAATCTGTTGCCTGAGTGTAGATAAGCCAGCGTCGATGTCCGACATCACGATTACCAGCATCTTCCTTCATGTAGGCGTCCATTGCGCCGGGGCCATAGAAACCTAAAGTAATGTTGCCAAAAAAACTACCATTACCCGCAGCAGAACTAAAGCAGGTACTACTCGTGGCAGGATCGTGCGAAGCGAAGTCATTTCTACTTATCAATAGTGCCGACTTGCGCGCTGCTACCACTTTGGTCACCGCACTCGCAGCACCATAGGGATCACCCTCTGTCACCACAGTCGATGCCGTATTCATTGTCACTGATGCAGGCACTCCTGCCATCGCGCGGTAGTAGTTCACCCGCCGTTGTACCATATCGACAAATGCAGAAGAAACAGTACCTTCCGAGCATGTCCCATGATCTCCCGTCCAATTCATCACCGCATGATATCCTTCCGATGCTTGATAGACATTTTGGAAAAAAGAAATCACGTCATTTCGATCCTTCGTATCTACTACCAGTCCCGAGAGTGGCACTGGGGCACTCACGCCGGGTGTCCACGCATGGAGTAGCGGGCAGCAGAGAGCCGTGGAGAGAAGTAAAAAAGCATAGGGGGTAATTTTCATAATAGAGTCTTAGTATGCGGATTTTGGTATGAATGGAAAGCAAAAATTCCTTATTATTACGAATAATTGATTATTCCTTGTGAACATGTTCTCTATCAATTTATGGGAAATCCATCTGACGAATTGGCAAATTTAGTGAAAAACTTCACAATCGAGGCAATTCGTCGAACGCAAAAAAAATCCGTGCCGATTCGTCGCCTTTCTGCTACACATTTCCACCGCACTAACTCGCATCAATTTGGCACAGATTTCCCAAGAAACTCGGATCAAAGTTCTTGAGGCCACCGACATAGTGGACCTCATCAGCTCCTATATCCCCGTCAAGCGTGCTGGCTCCTCGTTCAAGGCCAATTGCCCGTTTCACAACGAAAAATCTCCCTCCTTCCACATCAATCCCCAACGCCAATCATACAAATGCTTCGGCTGCGGCGAAGGCGGCGATGCGTTTTCCTTTGTGATGAAATACGAGGGGCTCTCGTTTGTGGACGCCATTCGCCGACTCGCCGCCAAGGCCAATATTCCCATCGTCGAGGACGTCTATGATCCCGATGCCGAGCGCAATCGCCGCAAGCGCAGCCGCTTGCTTGACCTTCATCGTGAGGCAGCCCGCTTCATGCATGAGCTACTGCTCAGCGATCCACGCGCCAAACATGCTCGAAAATACTTACAATCCCGTGGCTACGGACGAGAAATGGCCATCCGCTGGACCGTCGGCTGGATGCCCGATGATCAAAAAATGTTTCTCGACTGGGCTCGCGAGAAAAATTTCACCGGCCGCGAACTCGTCGATTCCGGCATCGCCATCCAACGCGAACAAGGCGGCCTCTACATCCGCTTTCGTAATCGCTTGATGTTCCCCATCTCTAACGAGCAAGGTGATATCATCGCCTTCACCGGTCGTCAGCTCGTCATTGATCCCAATTCGGGAAAATACCTCAACTCCCCCGAAACAGCCCTTTTCTCCAAGAGCAAAATCCTTTTCGCCTTTGATCGCGCCCGCCGCCCGATCATGACCCAGAAGGCCGTTCTCATCTGCGAAGGGCAGCTCGACGCCGTCGCCTGCCACGAGCACGGCATCGATCACACCATCGCAACGCAGGGCACCGCCTGCACCCCGCAACACGCGAAACTCCTCAAGCGCTACACCGATACCGCCCTTTTATGTTTTGATGCAGACAAAGCCGGCTACGAAGCAGCGATCAAAGCCTTTCGCGAGCTCTCGAACGAAAGCATCCACATCCGCGTCGTCAGCCTGCCACCCGGCGATGACCCCGATTCCTTTCTCAAACGCGAGGGTCCAGAGGCCTTTCGCGAACTCCTCACCCAAGCGCGACCCTTTTTCGACTATAAAATCGATCGCGCTCAAGTCGAGGGTGGTCTCGCCAATGCCCAAGCCCGCGGCAATACCGCCCGCGAAGTCGCCGCCCTGCTCGCCTACATCAATGATCCCGTATCTCGCGATTCCCTGCTCAATCACTGCGCCACCCGCCTCCAAATGAGCGCGCCGGATCTCCGCGCAGCGACTTCTACCGCGCAAAAAAAACAGCTCCGCGAGCAACGCAAGCCGCAAGATGAGGCAACAGCACCCAGCTACGAGCCCAGCAACATCGACCCCACCGTCGCTTACCTCTGCAATCTCGCCCTCCACTCGACCGAGGCACGACGTTTCCTTTGCGAACAACTCGAAACCCTGCTCGAAGCCTCGCGCTTCCTCGAGGGCATTCCTCTCCTCGAAAGCATCCTCTCCTCCGATTGCGATGCCACCAATCCGGCCGCGATCAACACCTTCCTCGCCAGCCTCCCAGTGCCCGATCAACTCGCGCTGCAACGCGACCCCACTTTTCACCAAGAAGTCAACACACTACTCCAAAGCGCCGCCGAAGACGCCCTTTCCAAGCTGAGCGAAAAAGCCCTCAACCAACGCTACGCCGCCAACCAATCCGCGCTCAATCAACCCGGCCTCAGCGCCGAAAAACTCCTGCCGCTCCTCAAAGAAGCCGAGGAAATCAACAACCTCCTCGCATCTCTTGGTCACCGCACCGTAGCCGATGACCGCGCCTCACTCGGAGAAACGGGGAAGAAAACACCGACCAAAAAGGTTTGGAAAAAAGACTGGAAGCCGCGTGATGGGTGAGGAGTTATTTGTTATTGGTTAAGAGTTATTAGGGCGAAACCTAACGAAATCACATAAGCAGCGGCAAGATATAATTCTGCCATTTTATCACAAGATTCCAAGATTTTCAAGATTCTGAAAAATTGATCTAAGTGCAAATAATCGCTTACATTACATTTGGTGAAATACAACTTCCATGAAACTCAAATAGAAATCCGTATCATCCTGAAAATCCGTTCAATCCGTCGTTAAAAAACCCGCGATTCAGCTTTGAATAATTAAACAAAAATTTGTGCCAGAATAAAAAGAAACACTTTCTGCACAAATCACTTCTTCGCCAGAACCAACTTCAACACCTCATCCGTGATATCGGTTGAAATGCCAGGTTTTGCATAAACGAGAACTTGCAGGCCCGTGTTGGTGTAGCCAGAGGTTTCGTAGACCACATCGTAGCCTTGTTGCGCCGCGTATTCCCCGACTAACTTGGTCAAGTCATTCAAAATCTCGCGCATTTTCTTCGCCATCTCCTGATTGATCTCCTTCGTTTTTTCTTTCTGAAACTCGTAATAATCCTGCTGTAGCGATTTCCACTCCTTCTCCACAAGTTTTCCCTTTTCCGTTAGGGCGCGGATTTTATTCGCCTCATCACTCTCCTCATCCTTCACGGACAATTTTTGATATTCCGACACCAATTTCCGCCACTCCACATTGATTGTATCAAGCTCTTTCTTTTTATCATCCATCGCCACCTTGCGAGCATCTTGCTTGATCACCTCCTTCTTTTGATTTGCTACTTCGTCGTACTCCACAGTCAACGGATTTTTGTTAAACAATACATCCATCTTGACCGTTGCCACCTTCCATTCTGCGTGAAGGGGGAGACTAGCCAGGAGCAGGACAAAGAGAGCTTGCAGCGTTTTCACGGCACTTTTCTAAGCAAAAGTTGATCATCTGTCCAGCCTTTCCTTTTCTTCAGAGGCTGGCCGAAATTTTTCCGTAAAAAACTAGTCATTTGTGTAGTACAGTGCCATGTTCCGCGCGCACACACAGTCATGAAAAAAGACGGACACATTTGGATCATTGGCGGCGGCGTCATCGGACTTTGCTCCGCTTACTATGCCCTCCAACGCGGGCTCAAAGTCAGCATCATCGAACGCGAAGCCGAGAAGGGTGATAACTGCTCGCTCGGCAATGCCGGCATGGTTGTGCCCAGCCACTTCATTCCCCTCGCCGCCCCAGGCATGCTCTCGAAAGGTCTGCGCTGGATGTTCAATCCACAAAGTCCCTTTTACGTCAAACCACGCCTGAGCCCGGCACTGATGCGCTGGGGTTGGCTCTTTTACCGTCATGCCAATTCACGCCACGTCGAGGCCTGCCAACAACTTTTGCTCGATCTCAACCTGCAAAGCCGCGCTTTGTTTACCGAACTCTCGCAAGAAGGTGACTTCGGCCTCACACAAAAAGGCTTGCTGATGCTGTGCAAGACGCAGCATGGACTCGACGAAGAAGCTGCCGTGGCCGCCATGGCTCACACCTTGGGCGCGCGCGCCGAAGTGCTCGATGCCGCAGCCACCGCAAAAATGGACCCCGCCATCACCATGAACGTCGCTGGCTCCGTGTGGTTTCCCGATGACTGCCATCTCAACCCGAATGCTTTCTCCGCACTGATGCGCCAACGCGTCATCGCCGCCGGCGGCACGATTCATTACAACACCACACTCGAAAAAATCGAGCAACAGCAAGGCAAAGTCACCGCCATTCACGCGAATGGCCAGCGCCACGAAGTGGATCAATTGCTGATCGCCGGTGGTTCTTGGTCCGCAGAAATTCTCCGCGACCTCGGCATGAGTCTGCCCCTGCAGGCAGGAAAAGGCTACTCGCTCACCTTGCACAACCCGAAACAACTGCCACAACTTTGCTCGATTTTCTGTGAGGCCAAAGTCGCCATCACCCCGATGAACGGCACCCTGCGTTTCGCCGGCACCATGGAAGTCGGCGATCTCTCGCTCAAGGTCAACCCGAATCGAGTCAAAGGCATCGTCCGCTCTGTTCAGCCATATTTCCCCGAATTCAGTGAGCAAGACTTCGCCGAGGTCACCCCTTGGGCAGGCCTACGTCCCGTATCGCCCGATGGCATGCCCTACATCGGCAGAGCACCCCAACATCAAAACGTCCTGATCGCCACCGGCCACGCCATGATGGGCCTCAGCCTCGCCCCGATCACCGGAAAAGTTATCGCCGATCTCGCCATCGATCACCCCACCGGATTCCCCATGGACCGCCTCGCCGCGGGACGTTTTAGTTAGGCCGAAAAGCTACCTTGGACTGCGGAAGCCCTGCTGCCGCTTTACAGAAAGGCAGCCTACTGCCGTCAGCACGAATGCGCAAAAATTCACGCATTGCCAAAAACTTGCCTTCCCATAACCAGAAAGAGGGTCGCCATCTCAATCATATCATGCGCCCTGTTGTTCTCATTTTGGGATTCGATCAAATTTTACGTCCAATGTCTGAAAGTCTTACCTCTTCTCTCACTTCTTCTCCCCCAGTGGCAATTTCTTAATCTCGATGTTGCGAAACCACACAGGGTGGCCTTCTGCTTGGAGGGCGATATGACCGGAGGATAGATCTTTGCTCGCTCCGGCATCCAGTAATGGCTGGGCAGGGCAAATGCGGCAAGTGGGATCGAGTTGGGGCTTTTGGTAGCGCAGCACTTCTTTGCCATTGATGCGATGAATGATCTCGTCGTGACCGCGGACTTCGATTTCCATTTTCACCCACTCCTCGGGCGCGAAAGTGGGGGCACTGGACTCGACGATATGTTGCGTAACGAGCTTGCCATCGATCTCAATGTGTGTGCCCGGCGTGCAAACATTTCCCGTCGAGCGTTTGCCATTTCCCTCATCAGCGAGAAACTGAAATTCGAGACTGATCGGGAATGATTGATCTTTGCCAAGATCTTTAGCGCCTTGGGAATGAACCATGACGCCGCTGTTAAAATTCACATAGCCTGGAGCATCGGCCATTTTTTGTCCATCGAATCGATACTCCATGCGCAGGATGTAATGCGAGTAGGAAACATCGGAGTAGAGATGTCCGAATTTCTCGTCGAACTTCGGATACTGATCATAGCAAGCTTTCAAAATGCCATCCTCAACACGAAAGGTGTTGTAGGGGTTCTCGCCCGCGGCCGAGCCAACAATTTTCGGTGTCCAGCCGCTCAGATCCTTGCCATTGAAAAGCGGCATCCACTCGGTCTCTGCGGATTTGCAGGAAGAAAAGGGCAACAGCAAAAGACTGAGAGCGCAAGCAATCGTAGATTTCATATTCACTAAAGTGCCCCAACTGCGACCCTTTGCAAGGGCAAAGTGACACAGCAAAGAATCAGCGACGGCGACGACGAAGCAGCGCAAGCAGACCCATGCCACCTAGAACCGCAACACTCGGCTCAGGCACAGCGGTGTAGTTCAAGAGCAGACTGTTGCCACTCTGTGAAATCGTGAACGCACCGCCATCGAGTGCATTGCTAAAGCCGCTAGTCCCGTTGTTGGTTCCCGCATTGAGAATAAAGTTTGTGGCATCGAATCCAGTAATCCCCGTGGTTGTGGAAGCCAGGATCCAAGTGTAATTGGTCGTAGTGGAAAAATTGAGCGCATCTCCGTTCACATCGGGGCCTGTGGATGAGAGGCTCCAGAGGTTGATGTTGAAGCCACCCGTCGTCAGACTTGTAAGATCGAGCGAACCCGTGATGGCCATGGTGTCGAAGCCCGTCCCCGCCGCGCCTGTCGCGTCAAGAATTTGCCAATTGAAATCACCACCATTGACCCACGTCTGGCTTGCCGTAGCGAGCGAACCAGGGCTATTGCCTGGTGAAAGAGTGCCAGCAACAGTCATCGCACCTGCCACAGTGCCGGTGCCCGAAATGGACTGATTGCTACCAAGAGTGAAGCCTCCCGTGACGCCAGAAACATCAAAGGTAGTCGATGCCCCCACAATGATCGCTGAGGAGTTAGCGATCGACCCAGTGCCCGTCAGCGCCAAGGTGCCTCCAGTGATTTTCGTCGCTCCGGTGTAAGTGTTGGTAGCGCTGAGGGTTAGAGTATTGGTTCCCGCCTTGGTAAACGTGCCAACAGCAGAAGCCATATTTCCCATCGGCCGAACGATCGATGCACTTGAAGCTGTGGTATCGATATTAGTGTTGCCCGCGCCCAGAAGCACGGCGATCTGAGCACCAGTGTTATTGTTGTCAATGAGGTTAACGGTGCTGGCCGCCGACTTGAGTGTTCCGCCATTCAAGTTGAGAGTAAAGTCAGCGGCGCTTGTTGTATTGTTGTAGATTTTTCTTGCAGTCAAAGTGCCGCCCGTAAGCGAATAACTATTCCCAACCCCACCGTCTTGGTGGTACAGGTTGGTTACGGTCGCACTACCACCACTCTGTGTAGCGACACCAGCTCCGTTGTGCCCGATTACCATATCATTACTGGTAACTACGCCGCTCAGTATGCTAAGCGTACCGCTGGTGGTAGCAGCAATTTTCAGGTGATTTCCACTACCGACATTGAGTGTGGCACCATCAATCGTCAGGGTGCCCGCGCGTGCACCTGCTCCTATATTGTAGCCAGATAGATTTGGTGATGTTGAAGGATCCTTAGCGGTGGTCGCAAAGGATCCAGACTTCAAAATTAATGTTCCTCCATTGGCGCTCAGAGAGCCAATGCTGATAGAGGCTGAACCTGGATCGAGAGTTTGCGTTCCTGTGCCAGATTTGTAAAGATGACCCGAACCGGAGAACTGCCCCGTGTAGGTGTTGGTTGCATTGTTCGCCCCCACCGTGAGCGTAACCGCTGCTGGAACGGCTGCCGTGTTGTTCAATGACAAGTTCCGCGAACCCTTTAAGCTGCCCAAAGTGGCAGCGGTAATCGTTGGCCCAAAACTAACAGTTCCGGTATCAATAGTAGCCATATCAAGAGCGGAACCACTAAGAGCATTCGCGTGATTGATCACCAGCGAGCCAGCACCCGATTTGGTATCACCCGTGTAGGTATTTCCAGAACTTGATAGGGTAAGTGTGCCTGCACCGAATTTGGTAATACCTACCGCAGTGGTCACAGCTCCAGTGATCGTCACGTTTCCGGCCCCGCCGATCTCCCAGGTGCGAGCACCAATGTTACTGTTGACACCACCACTGATAGTGAGTGTCCCGGCATCCGAACGTATTCCATGACCTCCGCCCGTACTAAAGATCCGAACGGCACCAGCCCAAGTATTATCGCCGGAGATATTGACAAGTGTAGATCCCGTGGTCTGCGAGTTAGCCCGACCTCCAGTTCTCACCTCAGTTCCAGAGACCGTTATACCACCAGTCAGCTCAATCCGAGCCTGAGAGGCAGCTCCTGACGTAGGCACTCCGTTAATGAGAGTAATTGCACTAAGAGCATTGCTATGGGCCAAGCGAATTGCCCCAAGATTGCCACCATTGGTAGCGAACTGGAGTGTAGTGCTTGCGGCGAAACTATTTGCAGCGCCAAGAATGAGATTTCCATTACCTGTCTTGCTGAAGCCGCCCGCCACCGCAGTGGTAATTGAAGAATTAATCGTAGCTGTCCCGGTGACATTGATCACAGGTAAGGTTCCATTCAGCGTGAGTCCTGCTCCGCCGATCGTATAGCCTGTCGTGCTGAAGGTCAGGTCATTGGCAGTGACTCCCCCAGTAGCGATCGTTACCGTTCCAGCGGTGCCGCCGAATACCGCGTCGTTGTCGGTTCCGCTAGCAGGCCAAGCGATGTCAGCTCCAGCAGTCGCAAGGGTGTCCCAATTGGTCGTAGCAGTGTCCCAAGTTCCGTTTCCTCCGTCAGCATCGGCAGTAGAGCTGGTGCCATCCCAGAAATAGCTAGCGGCGTGAGCTGGCAGCACGAGATAGAGACTCGCGACAATAGGACACAGAGGGACAAAACGATTTTTCATAAATTTGGGTTTGAGGGTTTTCGGTGCTGGCGGGCATTGCGAATGCAGCAAAGCAACGAATTTAGGGTCAAAATCTACACCACATGCCCATCAGAAGTCATCCCGTGTATGCGGGGTTTTCAGGAATTGATCATCTTTCAGCCATTTCGCTGTGATCCCGCATTTGCGTCACGATTCACCCTTGTGCATTTTTTCTCTCATGAGAGAATCTGACCATGATTTGGGTCACACGCACCATCCTTTCCACCTTGATTTTTTGTAAACTCCTGCACGCTCAGGAGCATTGGGTGTTTCTCGACAACGGCCACGTGAGGATCGGCATCAACAAAGACGCAGGAGGAAGTGTCGGTTGGTTTTCCAAATCACGCAGTGGCGAAAATCTTCTCAACACCTTCGACCACGGTCGCTACGTGCAGCAATCGTACTATGGCGATGTTGATGGCTCTGACTGGAATGGCCAACCTTGGCGCTACAATCCCGTGCAGGGTGGAAGCTGGAAGGGCGTACCTTCGGAGATCAAAGCACATGAGGAAAAGCCGCAATCACTCTACACGAAAACCCGACCACGCCAATGGGCTAGTGGCGAATGGGTCGATGACATGGTGATGGAACAGTGGATTTCGCTAGAAGGTGGACTCGCGCGATTGAAGTATCGCATGACATACAGCGGCAGCTTGGAACACAAAGCGCGACATCAAGAATTGCCCGCTGTTTTTGTCAGCCCTCGTTTTGACACCTTGGTTTTTGTCGAAAAAGAGTCCGCGCAGCTCGTGAAAAAGCAACCTGGCAAAAAGAATGAATACTTCCATACCAAAGAACCTTGGGCCGCTTGGGTAGATGCTTCGCAGCAAGGTGTTGGGGTGTTTTTTCCTCATGCGAATTTTCTTACCGCGTATCGCGTGCGCGATTCTGGGATCGGCGATGTTTCTTATCTCTCTCCGCTGCAAACCTTCTCGCTAAAACCAAAATTGGTATTTGAATATGAGACCATTCTGGCGATCGGCAGCTTGGAACAAATTCGTTCGGTATTCACCACCTTGCAAAAACAGCAAGCGACCAAACCATGAGCGAGGTGTTTTTCCAACTGAAAAACGTCCGCGTCTGGCGAGGTGACCGCTGCGTGCTTAACAATTTTTCGTTAGAATTTCATCATGGCGAAAGTGTCGTTCTGTTAGGTCCCAACGGCTCAGGCAAAAGCACCTTGTTGCAAGTCCTCGCAGGCGATCTTTCGGTAGAGTTTGATCATTCCTCCACGTGCAAATTGTTTGGTGAATCGTGCTGGTCGTTAGAAGAACTGCGCCACCGCATTGGCGTGGTCACACCAGAACAAGTCGAACGTTTCGCCGCCGATGAAATCGCAGCAGACGTTGTTTTATCAGGCCTACGCGGCGCCTACGGTCGCACGCGCGATATGCGCTTCAGTGCTCGCGAGCAAGAGTCGGCCCGCATAGCGATGGATTGGGCAGGCGTGTCAGAACTAGCAGCACGCACCTTTGGCACACTGTCTTCAGGTGAACGCAGAAGGTTTTTGATTGCTCGCGCACTCGCTCACAAGCCCCAAGTGCTGGTCATGGATGAACCCTCTACCGCTCTTGATTTCGGCGGATCCCAGGCCCTGACAAGCTGCCTACGCCGCACCATGCGCGAAGGCTGCACGGTGATCCTCGTCACCCATCATCCCGAGGAAATCCCACCGGAAATCGAGCGCGTCATTTTATTACAAGATGGCACAGTTCTCGCCGATGGACTCAAGCGCTCTGCTCTAACAGTAAAAAATCTCCAACAACTCTACGCCGTGCCACTACGTGTCTCGTGGCATGAAGGATGGTGTCGCGTGCGCTCTGCCGAATGAGCCGTCACTCCACACGCAAAAATATGAGATCGTGATCATCTCAGCCATTCGCCGCTAAAAAAACTTCGTCACAGCCGAACGCAGTGCCAGGAAATGTTAGCATTCTTGTGAAATTGCTGCGGGAAATGTATTGCGATGCCGCTACATCGGGCGCATGATCACGGCCATGGCTCAACTCGGCGAACGCTGCTCCCTGCGCATCATCAAATCCCGCAACTCCGGTTTCTATCTCGATGCCGGCGATCTCGGCGAAATCCTGTTGCCCGGCACCGAATACACACCCGAACTCCACGTTGGCGTGGATGTCAGCGTGTTTCTCTATCTCGATTCCTCGGATCGTCCCATCGCCACGCGCAAGATGCCACTCGCGATGCCGGGAGAAATCGCCCTACTAACCTGCACCGCTGCAAACGACATGGGCGCTTTTTTTGACTGGGGACTTCCGAAAGAGCTCCTCGTTCCCTACCGCGAGCAAGCCAAGCCGATGATCCCGGGTCGCCATTACGTCGTCAAAGTCATGATCGATGAAAAAAGTGGTCGATTTGTCGGTAGCCAGCGCATAGCCCGTCACCTCGTCTCAGCCGCAGCCCGCTACCAAGATGGTGCCCGCGTGCAGGCCTTGCTCTGGGGAAAAACAGATCTCGGCTACAAAGCGGTGATCGACGGCAAATACAACGGCTTGTTTTTTGCCAACCAAGTTTTTCAAAAGCTCGAATACGGACAAACCGTAACCGCCTATGTGTTAGAGACGCGCAGCGATGGAAAGTTAACTCTCGGCCTGACAGAAGTGGGGCGCAAAAAAATTACACCGATGGCACAGCAGTTTCTCGAAAAGCTCAAAGAAACAGGTGAGCTGCCGCTGACTGATGACAGTACACCCGCAGCGATCCAAAAACATCTCGGCATGAGCAAAAAGTCCTTCAAGCAAGTCGTAGGGCAGCTCTACAAGCAGAAAAAAATCGCACTTGAGCCAACGCGGATCGTGTGGATCGAAGATTGAGATTTTTCCTCATCGCCGCGCACAAAAAAAGCCGGGAATTGCTTCCCAGCTTTTTGATAGTCGTGATCGAGCGAAAGATTACTTCTTCTTGCCTTTGGCAGGAGCAGCTTTTTCGACTACGGCAACGATTTCGACAACACGTGGCTTGCCGAGGTGAGCCACTACTACTGAAGCAGCGTGTGTAGCAACAACGCCAGTTGGCAGTTTCAAGTCGCCAATGTGGAGAGAATCACCAATTTCCAAGCTGGTTACGTCAGCATGCAGCAAGCTAGGAAGATCGTTTGGCAAGCAGCGGATTTCCAAGGAGTGAACTGTGTGTTCCAGAACACCACCACCGTTTTTCACACCCACTGGCTCACCTTCGAGGTGAAGTGGCACGTGAGCAACAATCTCGGTGTTTTCATCGATAGCGCGGAAGTCAGCGTGAATCGGAGCACCCGTGATGTTGTGATGTTGCACAGCTTGCAAGAACGCCAGAGACTGACCTACGCCCTCGATGTCCAAGTTGACAAGAATGTTTTCCGAAGTGCTGTGTGCGAGCACATCGACGAAAGTGCGCAGATCCACTTTCAGGTTTTTGTTTTCCTTGCCCAATCCGTACATGACGGAAGGCAGCCAGCCTTCTTTGCGCATTTGGTTGAGACGGCCGGAACCTGTACGGTTGCGGATAGCGGCTTTGAGATTCGTTTTCTGGGACATGATACGCGAGCGTGTTGTTAGTTTGTGAGAGGTTCCAACCCCTCTTGCGGGGCGCGGGATTTAGCGGATTCGCAGCCACTTGTCAAAATTTTGTTTCCTGAATTGGGATTTTTTTGGATTTTTCTCTCCAATTTGATCATTTTGCACCAATTTGCACGAAAATCGCACCCAATTGACGCTCCTATCACCATTCTTCCTCGGTCACGAAAAAAAACCATTGCCAGCAAGCGTATCCTACGCCATAGTTCGCCTGTCAGCACGCTACTGCACCATTCCGAATTCGGAAAGGCACATTCCCATCACGGAATCGCAATCCAAGCGCGCTAAGTATCCCTGAGTTCACGGATCGCCCACACGATAGGATTATCGGCAGCTCATCCAGCTACCCCTTGATTGTTCTGCAAGCGTGGTCATCGTCACAACTTCTCTCCCTCTGCCGGTCGGGCTTTTTCTTGATGCACATGCATCCCGTCCCGACGTAACACAAACACCCTTAATCATTTACTGAAACTTCATGGCCGGTCATAACAAATGGTCCAAGGTCAAGCACATCAAAGCACGCGTCGATGCCATCAAAGGTCGTGTGTTCTCGAAATGCGCCCACGAGATCGCCATCGCAGCACGCGCCGGTGGCGGAGACCCCATGCTCAATGCTCGCCTACGCACCGCCATCGATAACGCCAAGGCCGTCTCGATGCCGCGCGAGAACATTGATCGGGCCATCAAAAAAGGCACCGGCGAACTCAGCGGCGTCACCATTCACGAAGTCACCTACGAAGGCTATGGCCCATCTGGCATCGCATTTCTCATCGAAATCGCCACCGATAACCTCAATCGCTCTGCCCAGGACATCCGCACGATTTTTTCCAAAAACCACGGCGCCACCGCCACACCAGGCGCCGTTGCCTACCAGTTTGACCGCAAGGGTGAAATCGTCCTCGCCGCCAGCGCCGGCTCCGAAGAATTCATTCTCGAAGCTGCCATCCTCGCAGGAGCCGATGACGTGCAGTCGGACGAAGACGAGCACACCATTTTTACCCAACCAAATCTGCTCGGTAACGTAGCCCAAGAACTTCGCGCCCAAGGCCTGGCCATTCAGTCCGAAAAATTCACCTCACTCCCCCAAACCACCGTCACTATCGATGACATCAACATCGCACGACAAGTTCTCAAACTCTACGACATCCTCGATGCCTACGATGACACACTCAATGTATTCACCAACTTCACAGTCTCAGACACCATTCTTGGCGAGCTCGATTCTTAAAAACACTTTCCCAGTATAAACCGCATGAGCGATTCCCTACCCCAATCCAACGACGCTGCACCCGCCAAAAAAGCGGCGAAGAAAACCGCGAAAAAAGCGGCTACCAAGGCGGCCAAATCTCCTGTCGAAGCCGTAAGCGTCACGCCTGCAACCAAGGTCCCCGCCAAAAAAGCAGCCAAGAAGGCAGCCTCGAAAGTCGCGAAAAAAATCGCCAGCGCCGAACCGCCAGCACCTGCTCCCGCTCCTGCCGTAGCAACCACCGCAAAGAAAGCTGCTCGTAAAACCGCTAAAGCATCAGCGCCTGCGCCGGAAGCCAGTCCCGCCATAGCCGAGGCCCCCAAAAAACGAGCCGCAAAAAAATCATCGAGCCCCGCCACACCAGTTGTTGCGCCAAATGATGCAGCATCGAACGCTGCACCACAAAATCAACAACCTGCCCAGCAACCACCTCAAGATCGGCCTGTTCGCGATCAACAGCCGCAGCAGCATAACAAAGCCCAGCATCCACAAAAGCAGCAGTATTCCCAAAACAAAGGCCAGCAACAACGCCCCCAACACAGCCAGCAAAATGGCGCGCAAAACAACAATCAACGTCCCCAACAAGGGCAACAGAACGATTTCAAGAAAAACAAATTTCAGAACAATAAGTTCGATCGCAACAACAAGCAAAAGAACAAACCATTCCAGAAAAATCAGCCACCTGCGAAATTTGATCCCGATGCCGACCGCAACAACGCCGTGCTCAGTGGTCCGAAAACCGAGGCTCAGGGACTGCTTGAAATCGGCCCCAAAGGCAGCGGATTTTTGCGCAGCCTGAAGAAAAGCTTCGAACTCGGCAAAGACGATCCCTTTGTGAGTGTAGCGCTGATCAACAAGCTCGGCCTGCGCCCCGGCGTCATTCTCAACACCCTGACCCAGATGGGACCGCGTGGACCACAAGTCGTGGAAATCGTCGATGTCAATGGCGCCTCCCCCGATGATGCACGCCGCATGCCACACTTCGAGGAACTCACCGCCGTCAATCCCTGCAAACGCATTCCCTTTGAAAACGACCAAAATCGCTTCACCACCCGCGTGCTCGACATCGTAGCGCCCGTCGGCCGTGGCCAACGCGGTCTGATCGTTTCGCCTCCTCGCTCCGGCAAGACGACTCTCATGCTCCACATCGCCGAGTCCGTGATGAGACGAGAGGACGACAACTTGCACTTGATCATTTTGCTCGTCGATGAACGGCCCGAGGAGGTCACGGAATTCCGCCGCGCCCTGCCTCAGGCGGAAATTTTCGCTAGTTCCAATGACGAGCACCCTCGCAATCATTGCCGCATTGCTGAGCTCACCATCGAGCGAGCCAAGCGCCTTGTCGAGGCCGGCAAGCACGTCTTTTTGCTGATGGATTCCATCACCCGCCTCGCCCGCGCCTACAACAACACTGGATCCACTCAAGGCCGCGGCATCGGCACCGGCGGCGTCACCGTAGGTGCACTGGAAATCCCCCGCCGCCTCTTCGCTGCCGCGCGCAATACCCGCGAGGCCGGCTCCTTGACGATTCTCGCCACCGCATTGATCCAAACCAATTCCCGTGCCGATGAAGCCATTTTTCAAGAATTCAAAGGCACAGGTAATATGGAAATTGTGCTCGACCGCAAGATCGCCGAAAACTACATCTACCCCGCCGTAGATATTTTCAAATCAGGCACACGCCGCGAGGAATTACTTCTGCCCGAGCACATGCTTCACAAGATTTTCTTAATCCGCCGCGGCCTATCTGGGCACAAACCTCTCGAAGCCATGGAGCGCCTGACGTATTTCCTAAAAAAATTCCCGTCCAACGCACAAATGCTACTCGAAATCAAAGGTTGATGCATCAACAAGTAGCAAGAAGCACACAACAAGTTTTCGCCAACTTCTTGCTACATTTTTCCCGAAATTTTCATTTGTCAATACATCCGAAACATGGGAGCATTAGATGCATGCGCCACTTGTTGTCAGCCTTCCTGGTTTTGCTTACCTCCACTGCAACAAGCATGGCTCAGTTGTATGCTGATTTCACCACATCTCTCGGGAACTTCACCTGTGAACTGCATTATAAAGAAACTCCGCGCACTGTAGGGAATTTCATCTCACTTGCCGAGGGCACGCGTGCTTGGGTCGATTCACGGAACGGCCAACTCTCCACCGTCAAGCCTCCACAGCCATTCTACTCTGGCACGATCTTCCACCGAGTAGTGAACGCCAACGATTTCAAGATCATTCAGGCCGGCTCAAAGCGCAGCGATGGCTCAGATGGCCCCGGTTATGAATTTCCCGATGAAATCAACGCAACCGTGCCGCTGAGCTACCGCTTTGATCATCCCTACTACCTCGCCATGGCAAACTCAGGCCCAAACACCAACGGCAGCCAATTTTTCCTCACCGGAAATGCCATTCCTGGTCTCGAAGGCAAGCACACCGTATTCGGTCGTGTGATCAGCGGCCAAAGCACCATCGATGCGATTCTTAACAATCCTCTTCGTGGATCAATCGTTCCGCCTCCAACAAATGTCCAGATCGAACGCCCAATCGATGATGTGGTCATCCAAAGTGTAATCATTCGCCGTGTCGGTTCTGCTGCGGCGAAGTTCAAGGCCAGCAGCCAAAAACTCCCCACTCTCTCGAATCCCAAAGTAAAAGTCCAACCCGCACCCAGCCCCGCCAGCACCAATCGATACTTTTTCAGCCAAGGTCAGCGCAGTGAAATGCTCAGTTTTGCTACTATCGTGGCTGATAAGAGCTCGTGGATTCCCCTCAACCCACGCTGGCTTGGACCTTCCCCCTTCAGCTACCGTCATTACGATGTCACCTACGGCGCTGATACCATTTATGATTTCCGCACGATCATCGCGAAATATAATACCGACGCCATCACGCCCAACACTCCCATCGGTTATGCTCTGACCATGGTCAATGCCGAGGGCTCATACATCTTTTCATTCCCTCAATCAGGTCCCTTTGGCTACTTTTTCAAACCTGCCGATACCACTATGCCTGAAGTCACGGGCGTCATCGTGCCTAGCAGCATTTACTATAGCCCCTCACCTCATCACGCAATTTTTCAGTTTCAAATGCATAACTTTAAGATCATGAACCTCCACCTTGGTTTCGATAAAAAAGTCAAAAACAATTTGCACGGTCGCGTGGTGAGCACGGTGCAAAATTTCGTTGTCACCAACCCCACTTCGGGTGCTGGTTTCTTCTTCCCGCAATCCACCTCCCCAGGTGGCGAGCAAGGCTTCTCGATGAGTCCAATCAAATAAGAACTTGCGGCTCACCTTTTCCCATGAACGATCCGCAGTCCCTACATGACCTGAGTTACGAAGAACTCGAGCAGTTCATAACGGCCGATGGAATTAAAGCCGTTCACGCACACAGTCTCTGGCGATTGCTGCACTGGGATGCCTCCTTGCTTGAAATGGAATCTTGCCAGAATCTACTCGGCCCGCTCCGCCGCTGGATCGAAGAATATGTAGGTGAGGATAAACGATTTTTTCTCGATCATCCCGAGCAAGTTGCTGACATCCGCAGCAGCGATGGCATGACCCGCAAGTTTCTTCTCAAACTGCGCGATGGCCAAACCATAGAGACTGTGCTCATGGGCTACGATGGACGCCATACGGCCTGCGTCAGCACCCAGGTTGGCTGTGCCATGGGTTGCGTCTTTTGCGCCACGGGGCAAATGGGGTTCACACGTCACCTGCGCCCCGGTGAGATCATCGCTCAGGTGCTTCATGTGCAACGCGTGCTGCGCCGCGACTACGGCAAGCGACTCCGCAACCTCGTCCTCATGGGCATGGGTGAACCACTACACAATTACGATGCTGTAATGCGCGCTATGAGCGTCATGGCCGATGTGCGCGGTCCCAGCCTATCCACGCAACGCATCACCATCAGCACGGTTGGTGTGGTGCCCGCCATCCTCCGCATGGCCGAAGAAAAAGCCCCCTACAATCTCGCACTGAGCCTGCACGGGGCGAATCAAGCCCAACGCAGTGCTTTGATTCCCGTGGGGAAAAAATGGCGCATGGAAGAACTTTTGGATGCTTGCCGCACCTACAACCAAAAAGTCGGCAAAGGGATTTTTATCGAGTGGACGCTCATTGCAGGAGCCAATGATAGTCCCGAAGTCGCCAGGGAACTTGCGGAACTCCTGCGCGGCATCGATGTCCACATCAACCTCATACCCCTCAACCCCACCGAGGGCTTCGCAGGCACTGCCACAGCTACCCAAGCAGGCCTTCAATTCCAAAAAATCCTTCGCGCCGCAGGCTATCCTGTCACCTTCCGTCAACGCCGCGGCATTGACGTTGCCGCCGGCTGCGGCCAGCTCAAGTCCGAGCGCACCAAGCGCACACAATCATCCGCTGAAAAATTGCAGCCCGCCCAATCAGCGCCGAATTAGGCACAACTCGATCTCATTTTGAGAAATTTTTTCCATGATATCGAGATTCGAAAATCCGTAAATAGGGCAAACGCATCAGAAATTGCATGGGCTTTTGTGTCGGCGGATGAAATCAACGAACCGCAATGACGCTAAGGTCGCAGAGACGAACGCTGAGTTTTCTCTCAACCCGAAATCCGATATTGAACCACAGATTGCGCAGGCATTGACACAGATTTTGAAGAATTAGGTTAGCCTTTTACTAAGCACTGTTTCTTGCATGTCTTGGTCTGTGAAATCTAGACTGTTTGCCAAAATTACGTTCCGTTAAAGGATCAATTAGCGCAGATGGATTGGACGTTTACGTCTGCACGCCCTACGATTGTTGCAAGTATTTCTGAAAAAATCGCAAGGCGGCTTCTTGTTCCGGTTTGCCAAAGCCATCGCCGTGGCCTGCGCCTTCGACGGTGTGCAATTCGCTGGCGACACCCGCTTTTTTCAGGGCCTCATGCAATTGAACACTCTGCGCATAGGGCACTAAGCGATCTTTTGTGCCGTGAAGCAAGATCATCGGCACGTCGTCTTTGCTCACATAAAATACCGGACTCGCCGCGCGCGCTTTCTCTGGTTGCTCGGCCACCGTTCCGCCGATCAATTTCGACTCGGGAGACGTGGGTGATTGATGTTGGATCACTGATTGTTTGGGATCGGATTGCTGGTGGATTGTGGTTAAATCACTTACGCCGAAAAAGTTGCAGACGCACGTAGGTCGGCTCGATTGATCGAGATGAGCCCCAACCTCAAATTGTTTTTCTTCGCATGCTGTGCCTAACAAGGCAACCAAATGCCCACCCGCCGATGTGCCGCATACACCGACTTTATTCGGATCGATGCCCCATTCCTTGGCATGAGCACGAATGAAGCGAACGGCTGCTTTGCAGTCTTCGATTTGCGCAGGAAAAACAGCGTGCTGACTGAGCCGATAGTTGATGCTGGCGACCGCAAATCCATGATTCAGTAGGTCAAGCGCAGGGCATTGTTCCTTGCTTCCTTCGAGCCACGCTCCACCGTGGATGTAGATCACCATCGGCAAGGCATTCTTCGTAGAATTGTTGGGCAAATAGAGATCAAGCTTCTGCCGCGCGTGGCCATTTTCCACGTAGGGCAGATCTTTTCTCATGGTGACGCCTGAGGGCAACGGACGTTGCGCAAGCAACGAAGTGATCGATAACACAAGACTAAGCACGACTCGGATCATGCGCTTAGCGTAGCCAAATTTTCAGAATGCACAACTTTTTCGGATGGATGGAACTAAAATTCCACTTTTACGAATTTCAACAATACAATTGCAGAATATGCATGATTTCCCCTAGGGCCTAAGCTATCAATATGGTAACAATGCCTTTGAACCTGACTGAAAAAAACAAGATTACGTCAATGATGTCTCGCGGTCTCAATCCCTATGATATCGCTACAATGAAATCCTTCAGGGCTTAATGATGCAGAACCTCAGCCTGCACCTGAGGAAAACCTCGTGCCTAAGGCATGAGCTCGGGATAGAGGGCGCTCAGATCGAGAGGGTCGCCAGTGTTTTTCTGGAGCGTGAGAAGTTTGGCGAAGAGTTGTTTTTTGCGAGAGGGATCGTCGAGTGGATTTTTTTCGAGCGGATCGGCATCGAGATCGAAAAGTAAGGAGACTTTCCCCTTGGGATAGAGAATGAGCTTGTGGGTGCCATCAATCACGGCGCGCTGGTGAGTCGCCGTGAAGGCTCCATAGATGGCATCGTAGTGTTTTTCCTTTTTGTCGTGAAGCAGCGGCAACAGGCTGCGAAAATCTAGACCTTTTGTATCAGCATGGGCGAGCTCAAGTGTGGTTGTGACGGCGTCTTGCATGTAGATGCGTTCGTCGATTACTTTGCCTTTTGGGATCGAGGGACCACTGATGACGAACGGAACACGCAATGAATGTTCATACATGTTTTGCTTGCCCATTAGTCCATGACGTCCGATGGCGAGGCCGTGGTCCGAGGTGAAAATGACAATGGTGTTTTTCCTCACCCCGGCTGTTTCCAAGGCCTTGAGCATGCGCCCGACTTGGGCATCGAGGTGAGAGACCATGGCGTAATATTCTTGCCGATGGATGCGCACGGCCTGCTCGGTGCGCGGGAATGGTGCGAGTTGTTCATCGCGCATCACACTGCCGCCGACTGCTCCCTCGAGGCCCATGATTCTTCGGTGTTGTTGAAGTGGTTCATAGTTTTCAGGAACTGGTAGAGATGCCGCATTGTATCGATCCAACCATGCTTGCGGAGCTTGGCGGGGATCGTGTGGCGCATTGAAGGCTAGATACATGAAAAAGGGTTTCGTTTCTACGGCCGCTTGTTTGACGAATGCTTCGGCGTCATCGGCAAGAACCTCGGACCAATGCTTTCCGCCTTCCCATAAGCCCCCATTTTTAGGGTCGGACGATTTCCACACCTCGGGTTTGCCGTCTTGTGGTCGATTGTAGGATTGTTTCACGGTACTTGCCATGCCCGGGCGAATGTGCACGGTGTGGTCGAAAAGTTTTTTCGCATCGGCCTGCACATGCCATTTTCCTGAGAGGTACGTGGTGTAGCCTGCTTGTTTCATGCGCTGCGACCAAGTTTTTTCATTCGCGATGGTAGCAGCGAACTTGCTTTTTTCTTCGCGTTGTGTTTGCCAAACAAAACGTCCCGTCATCAGCATGGATCGGCTGGCGACACAAACAGCGCCGTGCCAAGCGCCCATGTTGTAGGCTTGGCGAAATACGGTGCCCGATTGGTAAAGCGCATCGAGGTTCGGCGTGTTCAAGTTACTTCTTTCGGCGCCCCACATCTTGCCCGCAGCGATGGTGTCGATGGCCTGATCATCCGTGATGATGAAGACAATGTTTGGCGTGGATGGAGCCGCCTGAAGCGAATAACTGAGAGCTAGCAGCGCGAGTGCGTGATGCAAGGAGCGGAAAAACATAACAAGTCATTAGCCTTCATGAAGAAGCATGACAAGAAGATTTGATGCAGCGGCGCTCAGCGGAAAAACTATACCCGAGTGGGGCACGGGATTTCCACGATCATCATGCCTGCGGCACGTGCGGAATCAATGCCCGCAGGCGCATCCTCAAAGGCGAGGCATTTCGTGGGGGAAACACCGAGACGGCGCGCGGCTTCGAGGTAGATGTCCGGCGCGGGTTTGCCATTCGAAACATCATCTGCGGTGATGACCTCATCAAACCAATCGGACACGCCGACGACTTGGAGTGTTTTTTCGATTACGAAACGCGAACCACCC
>Ga0208597_1000223_pt1 | contig 22041 bp, 19 predicted proteins | sample LakMenEpi05May12_FD_150673 | JGI IMG/M metagenome (GOLD analysis project Ga0208597, IMG submission 150673) | Freshwater microbial communities from Lake Mendota, WI - 05MAY2012 deep hole epilimnion (SPAdes) | ecosystem: Environmental > Aquatic > Freshwater > Lake > Epilimnion/Euphotic zone ...
CTCCTGAGAAAGTAGATCACATCAATACTCATGGAACTTCTACACCTCTTGGCGATGTTGCCGAATTAAAAGCAATTTCTCATGTTTTTGGTGACCATGCTAAGAATATCAATATCAATTCGACCAAGTCTATGACGGGTCACTTGCTTGGTGCTGCTGGTGCAATTGAAGCTATTGCTGTAATTTTAGCAATGAAAAACGGTATTGTTCCTCCAACCATTAACCATGAAGTTGTTGATGAAAACATTGATCCTTCTTTAAATTTGACTCTAAATAAAGCGCAAAAAAGAGAAATCAATGTTGCTATGAGTAATACTTTTGGTTTTGGTGGTCACAATGCTTGTGTATTATTTAAAAAATTGGAAGAATAACCACTAAATGAGTTTATTAAAAAAAATATTTTCTAAAAATTCCCGTCCTACAGAAGGCGGGAATTTTTTTGGTGATATAGAACGAATCATAGGTTTTAAACCAAAAAAAATTGAGAATTACACAAGAGCATTTACCCATCGTTCTATAAATAAAGTAGATTTAAAAGGAAATCCTATTAGTTACGAAAGACTTGAATTTTTGGGTGATGCCATGTTAAGCTCAGTAATTGCGGCTCATCTATTTAATGAAGTTCCGTCTGGCGACGAAGGATATTTGACTAAAATGCGCTCTAAAATAGTTAGCCGTGAACATCTTAACGAGCTAGGAAAGGACTTAAATTTAATTAAATTTGTTGAAAGTAAAGTGCAAACCCAGCATTTTGGTGAAAACATACATGGAAATATTTTTGAGGCATTAGTTGGAGCTATCTTTTTAGATCAAGGTTATTCACATTGTGAAAAATTTATCCATAAAAAAGTAATTGAGCCTTATGTTGATATACCAAGACTTGAAGGAAAAGTAATCAGCTATAAAAGTTTGTTGATAGAGTGGTGTCAAAAAGAAAAAAAGACATTTCATTACGACATTTTTGAAGATAATAGCATAAGTGGCGATCGCCTTTTTGGTGTTAAACTTAGTATTGACGATGTTGTTGTGGCAAAGGCAAGAGCAGCTTCTAAAAAGAAAGCCGAGGAAAAAGCTTCACAAAGAGCCTATTTTGCGTTTCAAGGAAAAATCGACAAAAAAAATAAATAATTCTCAAAACTATATCGTTTTCGTTGATAAATAAACAGTTAGTTCAAAATATCAAGGAATTTTCTCAACAAGAAATACTATATTTACACCTAAATTTTCAATAAAATGGCAATTCATAAATTGATAATTGATGATTGTGAAGAGACTAATTTTGAGCTATTAGCAATTCATACTTCACTAGAAGACTATCGTTTAGCCTATTTTATTAACCAAAAGCTTCCTGTGCTTCTTTCAAAAAATGAAAAACAAATACAGGTTATTAGTAAAGCTGGCAAAATAAATTTTTCTAAATACAGTTATAACAATACAGAAAAACAAGAATATTGGGATTTAATTCAAAATAAAAATGAAATTATTATTCAAAAGAAATTGACAACCCAAAATCTTTTTGGTAATGAAGAAGAAACAACAACAACTTATTTAGTTCCAGAATTTAAAAAAGTTGATTATTTTATAAAAATTGAAAACGCAGAAATTGATATTGAATCAATTTTATCCGAAATAAATACAATAGAAAGAATTTCAACGGTTTATGCTGTTGATTTAGCTAAAATAAAATCAAAAAACAATCTAATTTTTTAATACAAATGCCAACAAATAAAAAAACAAAAATTGTAGCCACACTTGGTCCTGCTTGTAGCACTAGAGAAGTTCTAAAAGACATGATTGAGGCTGGTGTTAATGTTTTTAGAGTAAATTTTTCGCATGCCGATTATGATGATGTAAAATCTAAAATAGATTTAATTAGAGGTTTAAATGATGAATTCGGTTATACAACAGCAATTTTAGGTGATTTACAAGGGCCAAAACTTAGAGTTGGTGTAATGAAAGAAGATGTAGTTGTAAATCCTGGTGATATCATCACATTTCAAACCGCCGAAGATGTTCCTGGAACAGCCGATAGAGTTTATATGAACTACAAAGCATTTCCTAGCGATGTAAATCCGGGCGAAAAAATCCTTTTGGACGACGGAAAATTAATGTTTGAAGCATTAGAAACCAACGGAACAACCGAAGTAAAATGTAGAGTAATTCAAGGTGGACCATTAAAATCTAAAAAAGGTGTAAACTTACCTAATACCAAAGTTTCTTTACCTGCATTAACAAAGAAAGACATAAAAGATGCGCTTTTTGCAATAGAACAAAAAGTAGATTGGATTGCGCTTTCATTTGTAAGAACCGCCGAAGATTTGATGGAATTACAAGATTTAATTGCTAAACATTCGGATCATAAAATTCCAATTATTGCTAAAATTGAAAAACCAGAAGGTGTAGAAAACATTGATAAAATTGTAGCTTATTGTGATGGATTAATGGTGGCTCGTGGCGATTTGGGTGTTGAAATTCCAGCTCATGAAGTTCCGTTAATTCAGAAAAAATTAATTCATAGAGCTAAAACAGCTCGTATTCCTGTAATTGTGGCTACGCAAATGATGGAAACCATGATTACAAGCCTCACACCTACTCGTGCCGAAGTAAATGACGTTGCCAACTCTGTTATGGATGGTGCTGATGCTGTAATGCTTTCGGGAGAAACTTCTGTTGGAAATTATCCAGTGCAAGTAATTCAGCAAATGACACAAATTATTGAAGCTGTTGAAGATTCGCCGCTTATTCAAGTACCACAAAATACACCACAAGTTAGAACCAATCGTTTTGTTACAAAATCAATTTGTCACCATGCAGCTATGATGGCTAATTATATTAAAGCAAAAGCGATTTGTACTTTAACCAATAGCGGTTATACTGCTTTTCAAATTTCGGCTTGGCGACCATCGGCTCATATACTAGTTTTTACGTCAAATAAGCGCATTTTAACGCAATTAAATCTGCTTTGGGGCGTGAAGTCTTTCTATTATGATAAATTCGTTAGTACAGACGATACTGTAACCGATGTAAATGAAATTGCTCGTGTAAAAGGATTTGTTGACAAAGGCGATTTCTTAATCAATCTTGCGGCAATGCCCGTAACCGAAAAAGGAATGGTAAATACCTTGAGAGTTTCGGAAATAGAGTAAAATCAGAGTTTATAAAAATATGAAATCCGTCTTGTTGAATAACTTGACGGATTTTTTGTGATTGTTTATTTAGAAAATATTTTTTTACGCACAACTTTGTGATTGTTTTTTTTAAAAAATAATATTTGTGCACAATTTTATTTAAACAAAACGCTACGCGAATACCTCCTGACTTTGCGCCAAACTTTTATACACTTTTTGCTTTAAAATATAAAAAGCAGGTTTTTTGTTTAAAATGGGCTATATAAATATAAAAATAAAACCCTTTTTAGTAAAAGCACTTCGACTGCACTCAGTGTGACAATTGTATTAAAAATCAAATTTCAATTGAACTTCAACGGTTTTTTTGACTTCGGTATTGAGATTGTTTAACGAAATTCCGAGAAGTCGAACCGATTCTTTCATGCGCTCTTGAAACAAAAGTTCTTTGGCAGTTTCTAGCATTAATGCTTTGTCTGAAATAAAATAAGGCAAGGTTTTACTTCGTGTTTGCTGCGAAAAATCACTGTATTTTATTTTGAGTGTGACTGTTTTCCCCGAAATATTGTGCTTTTTTAATCTTCTTTCTAGTTCGGCTGCTATTCTTTCCAATTTATCGAGCATAAAGATTTCTGACGTTAAATTTTCGTTGAAAGTATGTTCGGCAGCAACTGATTTGGCGATATGATTTGACCTAACTTGACCATTATGAATACCACGAACTACATTGTAATAAAAAGTGCCCGCTTTTCCGAAGTGTTTTTCTAGAAATTCTAGCGATTTGTTTTTTAAATCTAAACCCGTAAAAATACCTAGTTGGTACATTTTTTCGGTAGTAACTTTTCCAACACCGTAGAATTTTCTAATGGGCAATTGCTCAAGAAACGGAATTACTTCGTCTGGACCAATTGTCTTTTGTCCATTGGGTTTATTATAATCAGAAGCTACTTTGGCAACAAATTTATTAATAGAAATACCAGCAGAAGCTGTTAAACCCAATTCGTCATATATACGTTTTCTTATTTCTTGCGCTATCAAGCTGGCACTTGGATTTCCTTTTTTGTTAATAGTTACATCAAGATAAGCTTCGTCTAACGAAAGTGGTTCGACCAGGTCGGTATAATCGTGAAAAATGTTTCTAATTTTGTTAGAAATCTCTTTGTATCTATCAAATCGTGGTCGTACAAATATAAGCTCTGGACAATATTTTTTGGCTAAAGTGCCACTTAATGCGCTACGAACGCCAAATTTTCGAGCTTCATAACTTGCCGCAGAAACAACGCCACGATGCTCAGAACCACCAACAGCAAGCGGTTTTCCTCGCAATTCGGGATTATCCAATTGTTCGACCGAGGCATAAAATGCATCCATATCGACATGAATAATTTTTCTATTTGGAATTGGTTCTTGCATGTTACAAATTTAATCAAAAAGTAGCATTCGTTTTTTTATCTTTGTTACGTAATCTAGCCCTGATAGCAGTGGAAATCCTTTTCTTTTTTTCTTTAAAAAAGAAAAGATTGGAACGTATAGCAGGATAAAGCTCCTAAAAAATGATAGAAATAGAAAGAAAGTTTCTTGTAACAAGTTTTGAGTTTAAGAACGAAGCTTATGCTAAAAAAAGCATCATACAAGGCTATTTAAGCTCAAATCCTGAAAGAATGGTGAGAATTAGGACAAATGGCAAGGATGGCTTTATTACCATTAAAGGAAAGGGAAATAAAAGCGGTATGTCGAGATTTGAATGGGAAAAAATGATACCTCTAGAAGAAGCAACGGCTTTATTAAAATTATGCGAAGAAGGAGCGATTGAAAAAATTCGTTATGAAGTGAAAGTTGGCGATCATGTTTATGAAGTAGATGAGTTTTTTGGCGAAAATGAAGGATTAGTAATGGCCGAAATAGAATTGGAAAGCGAAGATGAAGTGTTTAAAAAACCAAGTTGGTTGGGAAAAGAAGTTACAAACGATGAGAAATATTACAATGCTTACTTAAGCAACAATCCTTTTACAAAGTGGTGAGCACAACCAAAAATTAGGCAAATTTTCACAAATTGGGCTAAAACTTAATTTAGAATTTCAATTTTTACGGTTAAACTGCCGTTATTTTTGTTTTCAATAATTTGCATAAATGCTTTTTTATATAAATCGATTTCTCTAGTTTTTTTTGAATGGTAATCCCAGCTGGCAAAATCATCTGGATTTGATTTAAACTTTAAGTTATAGCCATTTAAAATATAAAAACCGCAAAGTCAGGAGACATTTGCGGAGCTTTTCATGGGAACTCTTTGCCAAGCTGGGCAACTTGCAGTTTTTCTTCTGTTGAATTTGTCTTTATAATAGGAAGCTTCTAGATTGCTTTTGTAGAATTTAACAGAAGCGTTTTGGGTAGAAGAACAACTTAAAGTAATTAGCAAAAATAAGGTTGAAAAAAGGAAGATAAACTCTTTTTTAAAATCATTTTTGAAGTATTTCAATAGTCACATTTACAGAGCCCGAACCTTTATTGTGAGCAATTTCCATAAAAGCTCTTCTTGATAAATCTAGTTCACGCCCTTTTACGTATGGACCGCGATCGGTTACTTCTACATAGACAGATTTTTTGTTTACTTCGTTGGTTACTTTTAGTTTTGTGCCAAGAGGAAGTTTTTTGTGAGCACAAGTCATTCCGTTATTACTAAATTTTTTTCCGCTTGCTGTTCGCCTTCCGTTGAATTTATTGGCGTAATAAGAAGCGTGTGCGTTTTTTTTATGAAGTTTAAATTTTCCTTTTTCGACAATAAGTGTATCAATTGTTTTGTCATTGCTCTCTAATTCAATTTCTTTTCCTTTTTTGAGTGTATCTACAGCGATTGTAGTTTTTTCAACTTTTGGAGTGGATTTACTTGGTTGAATTTGAGTTTTTTGCGCATAAAAAGAAATGCAAAATAAATTTGTGACGACCAGAAGTATATAGGTTATAGAATATTTTTTCATTTTTTAGCGTTTATAACTTTTTTACAAAAACCATACCCAAATGGATAAAAAAAGCCCTTATTCAGGACTTTCTAAGTTTTTAAAACCATAATGACCATGGGATTCGACTTAAAATTAAAAGTAATCCTAGACCGTAAAAAATGGCTATTTTTTTGAATTTCCCGTTACTACTCTCTTGTTTTTTATGTGTTGACCAACCAATTGTGATAAGTACAATTCCGATAATGTTGATTAATGGATGTTCTAACATTGTTAATCTTAATTCTGGAATTTTCATTGCTCCTTGGGTTGAAAAAGCTTTCATTCCAACTTCAGAAACGAAATAAAGAATAAATCCTATTACTAATTGAACATGAGTAAAAATTAAGGCAAAAAGAGCAATTTTTCTATCTTTAGCTGTAAAATCTTTTTTGGAAGATAATCCAAGAAAGGAATTTACAACAGCAAGAACTAGTAATAAAAGCACTAAATAAGCCCAGCCAGAATGAAATTTTTGAATAAAAGTGTACATAAATTATTTTTTTAGGATTTCAAATATAGTAAAAAAGCTCAAAAAAAACATATTGAGTTTTGTGTTTTAGCTTTTTTTTATCAATTTATGAACGATTCAAATAATAAGTAATTAGCATTTGGGTCGAATCATCATGCTTTTTAACTTCTTTAGAATTTATTTCGTCAAGAATTGAATTAGCCAATTGTTTTCCTAATTCAACACCCCATTGGTCATAACTAAAAATGTTCCAAATAATTCCTTGTACAAAAATTTTATGTTCGTACAAAGCTATTAATGAACCTAAAGATTCTGGTGTTAGTTGGTTTATTAACAATGTATTGGTTGGTTTATTACCTGCAAAAACTTTGAAAGGTAAAAGATAAGCAGCTTTTTCGGCAGCAACTCCTTGTTTATCAAACTCGGCTTGAACCTGTTGTTGGGTTTTACCATTTAACAATGCTTCTGTTTGAGCAAAAAAGTTAGACATCAATTTGTCATGATGGTCTTTATCGCCATACAAAGGTTTTACAAACCCTATGAAATCTGTAGGGATTAATTTTGTGCCTTGGTGAATTAGTTGAAAGAAAGCGTGTTGTGAATTTGTTCCTGGTTCGCCCCAAATGATAGTTCCAGTTTGGTAATTCACTATTTTTCCGTCGCGACCTACACTTTTTCCATTGCTTTCCATTATTCCTTGTTGTAAATAAGGAGCTAGTTTTTGTAAATATTGTGTGTATGGAATAAGCGCTTCACTTTCTGCTCCAAAAAAGTTGTTGTACCAAACACTTAACAAAGCTAGAATTACAGGAATATTTTGGTCAAATGATTCTGATTTGAAATGATTGTCCATTTTGTTTGCACCTTTTAGCAAATGGTCAAAATTATCAAAACCAACCGCTAAACTGATTGACAAACCAACTGCACTCCAAAGTGAAAAACGTCCGCCAACCCAATCCCACATTGGGAATATGTTGTTCGAATCGATACCAAATTCGGTTACTTTTTGGATGTTTGTTGAAACGGCAACAAAATGTTTGGCAATATCTTCTTGTTGGCCCGATTTCAAGAACCATTCTTTTATGGTTTCAGAATTAGTTAAGGTTTCTTGTGTTGTAAATGTCTTAGAAACAATCACAAACAAGGTTGTTTCTGGATTTATTTTTTTGATTACTTCGTTTACATGATCACCATCAACATTGGAAACAAAATGTACATTTAAGTGGTTTTTATAAAATTGCAAAGCCTCAACAACCATTGCTGGACCAAGGTCTGAACCGCCAATTCCAATATTTACAATATCAGTAAATGCTTTTCCTGTATATCCTTTTCTTTGTTCCGAAATTACTTCGTTGGTAAATGTTTTTATCTTGTTTTTTACTTCGTAAACTTCGGGCATTATGTTTTTTCCATCTACCAAAACGGTTGCTTTTTCTGGCGCTCGCAATGCAGTGTGAAGAACCGCTCTATTTTCGGTTTGATTAATGGATTGTCCATCAAAATAGCTTGCAATTGCTTGTTTTAGATTGACTTCGTTTGCTAATTCTAGCAATAAATTGATGGTTTCTTGATTGATTCTGTTTTTAGAATAATCTACTAGAAAATCTTCCCATTGTATATGAAATTTTGCAGCTCTTGAAGCATCTTCAGAGAACATTTCTTTCATAGAGGTTGTTTGCATGGATTGAAAATGTTGTTGCAATTTTTCCCAAGCTTTTGTTGTAGTAGGATTTGTATTTTGTAGTGCCATTTTTTATAATTTTCGATGTGCAAAAGTAATCATTGTTTGGGAATTTTTTAGCCCTTATTACCTCACTAAATCATTTTTTTTCATAGGTGTTCGATGAACACTTCGTGTTTGCAGTGAAAATCCTTGCTCTATTTCCAACTTGTTTTTTCTTGCTGTAAAAGAGCGACCTAAGAAGCTCCTTTTATGGCTTAGAAAAACGGTTGTTAATAGGCAAGATTGTAACGAAAAGAAGGATTAGCTTCTCTAGAAATTAATAACCAAATTTAGCTAAAGCTACGCTATCGAGTTCTTGTTTGAGAGGTTTTCTGTATTGTAAAAACTTCGGTAAATGTCTTTTATCCATTGGGATAGAATTGGGTAATTTGAGTTTAAGCGCATCAACTTGTACTCCGTTTTTCCAGAAACGATAGCATACGTGCGGACCACTTGCAAGCCCAGTACTTCCTACTTTTCCAATAATATCGCCTTGTCGAACGCTTTGGCCACGACGTACCAAAATTTTGGACATGTGAAGATATTGAGTAGAATAGGTTTTGTCGTGTTTTACTTTTACAAAATTTCCGTTTCCGGCTGTATAACCTGTTTGTTCTACAACACCCGCAGCAGTTGTCATAATTGGTGTTCCAGATGGCGCGGCATAATCGGTGCCACTATGAGGTTTCCAGCGAAGTTGAACTGGATGAAAGCGGTTTTTAGAAAAACGTGAAGTGATATTAACGAATTTTAAAGGTGCTTTTAGGAAATAATTTTTTAATGTTTTTCCGTTTTCGTCGTAGTAATCGACTTTGCTTGATTTGTCATTTGGTGTGTACGGAAAAGCGTAAATTTTTTCGCCTTTGTATTCAAAAAAAGCAGCTCTTAACGAATCGATTCCGTCGTAAAGTGTATCGTTTATGTATCTTTCTGTAAAGCTTAGGGCAAATTTATCACCACGGCGTAACTTGAAGAAATCGATAGACCAAGCATAAACTTTGGTTATTTTTTTAGACAAGGAAGCATCTATTCCTTCTTTTTTAAGTGTTGATGCTAATGAACCATTTATTCTAGCAGCAATTGTTCTTATTTTGAAAGATAAAGGTCTAGATTTTTTGAATCCAACAACAGAATCGGTCAAATCAATTAAGTAATAATCTAATCGATTAGGTTGGTAGATTAGATATTGAAGTTTGTGGTATTTGTCTTTAGAACGCAGGCAAACATAAGGGCGCATAAAACGAACTTGTGTTGGAAATGAGTCTTTAACAATATCAATTATTTCGGCGACTTTTTTGCCATTCAGGTTTTGTTTTTTCAGAATTCTTTCAAAAGTATCTCGGTGTCCAATGGTATCATAATGCACATTGAAATCGTCATATTTGAATCCGAAATCAACGATTGGTTTGCGTGGTTCAATATCTTCAATAATAAAATCTTCTTCGGCTTTTTTACAAGCAGAAAAAGAAAGAAGCAGAAATACTATTAACGTTATTTTTTTCAACTATTTTTTAATTACCACATTGTCAACAAGAAAGGACTTTTCTCTTGAAAGCATTATACGAAGTTAAGAAAAACGGGGCAAATAAAAAAATTAGGCATCTTCTCCCCAGTTTTTTAGTTCTTCTTCGCTCCAAAGTTCTGGAAAGAAAATTCTTCGTTGGTATTTTGGATGCATGTATTTTTTCCAATCGCTTCCTCCAGTTGCATTTCCGTCACCAATATATTTTCTGGCTGCATTCAAGTGTCCCATAACCCAGGTGATATTTACTGTTCTGTCATAATGACGCATAGCAGCAACTAAATCAGCATCTTTTTGGTCTTCTTTGGGTAATTGTTTGAATATTTGCCATAGGTTTATTGTGTTATATTCTTCCATATAACGCAAAAACTCTTCTTTATATTTTCTTTCGAATTCAAGAATTAAAAAAGATTTTTCGCCTGTTGTATGGTCTTTTCCAGCTGCTTGCCAATAAAGATGCTCAAAAGCGTGAGAGTAAGGGGTATTTCTATCAATAGTTGCTCTGAAACGGTAATCAATAAGGTTGATTAAATCGGTTGAAGAAAATTCGATCAGACGATATTGTGCAGATTGAAATCCGCTGGCAGGCGTTAATGTATTTCGGAATTTCATGTATTGCTCAATTTCCATTCCGTCTCCCATAATATCGAATGAAGTTGTAAGCATGTCAAAATAACGAGAAATTCTAGTTAGTCTTTCGGTAAAAAACTTGGTTGTTGGTTTATCGCAAAGGCAAACTTGTTTGATTTCCCAAAGAACCATTTTGAATAATAACTCATTAACCTGATGGTACATAATAAAAACCATTTCGTCGGGCAAAATGGTTTTTTGAGTTTGTAGATTTAATAATGCATCGGTTTGGATATAATCCCAATAAGTAATTGGTTTTGACCAAAGTAAACCTTCAAGATGTGTGTTTGTATTTTGATTTATGGCATTAAATTTTTCTTCTAATTCTGAAATTAGTTGTGTTGTTTGTGAGTTCATTATTTCATTTTTATTTTGAAAGAATTATTTAATCCTTTAAAAGATTCTAAATCGGCTTTTAGAGAACCAACGGCAAGACTTGCTTTAATTCGTATTGGTAATTTATTTTCGTCGTCTGAAATCCAAACGGTTACACTTTCTTCTTCTTTAAAAACCCTTCCTGACATAACCAAAGGTCTAAAAATCATGGCTGGAACAGTTCCAAATTTTGTTTCAATATCTTCATTACCAATATATTTTAATTTGAACTTAAAAGTTTCATCGTCAAAAAACATATCGACAATAATAGATTCGCCTTCTTTTAGCTTGTCAATGTTGGGATGATTTCTTAAATAGTAAAAAGCTGATAAAATATCTTGAACATTTTCAGGAGTTGTAAACGTTTTCTCTGTTTTATTTTTATAATCTTTAACTAATATAGTATTTTTGTCTTGATTGAAAAAACCTTCTTGATTTTTTTTGTAACCGCCTTCGTCAATTTTTCTTACATATTGATATGGTTTGCTTGTAACTTTGTCAAAATAACTTTCGTAATTATCTTCAACTTTAAAGAAAAACTTTGTCATTCCGGTTGTATAACCTTTTCCTACGGCATGAAAAACTTTTTTATTGTTTTTTAAGGCTTCTTTTACCTCAACAGTTGCATAACCTGCTGTTACAACACCGTAATGTATTCTAAATTTAAACCATTCGCCTACATCAAATGAAGCTTGTTTTTGATTATTAAAACTTACAGTAACCAATAATAGTGCTACTAAAAGAAAATTTTTCATTTTATGATTTTTTTATTCTATAAATCTAATGCAATTTTTGTTCCAAATGTACTAAAACAAAAAAACTCCATCAAAAATTGATAGAGTTTTTATGCTATTAACCAACCAAAAAACTATAAATTATGAAAAATTTATAAAAAATAATAGGGAACCACCCCTTTTATTTCTGATGCAAATGTAAAACGTTTTTTTGATATATCATCAATAAAAAATCAATTTTAACATTTATTTCATAATTCAATATGCACTACAACGATATAGCCTGCTAATTGTTTAATAAATTGCGGTTTTACAACGTTCCTCTCAGCGCTTGTTCTCTTTCGATTGACTCAAAAAGTGCTTTGAAGTTACCTGCGCCAAATCCTGTTGCACCCATTCTTTGAATTATTTCAAAAAATAAAGTTGGTCTGTCTTCAACTGGTTTGGTAAATATTTGTAAAAGATAACCATCTTCATCGGCATCAACTAGAATAGAAAGTCTTTGCAATTCTTTGATATCTTCTTTCATCATATCTCTGTGAACTCCCAATCTGTTTGGAATGTCATCATAATACGCTTGTGGTGGTGGTGGAAGAAATTCTACTCCACGAGCTTTTAATCCTGCAACGGTTTTAATTATATCATCAGTTGCAACAGCAAGATGCTGAACACCCGAATCTTCATAAAAATCTAAATATTCTTCAATTTGTGATTTTTTGTTTCCTTTCGCAGGTTCGTTTATCGGAAATTTTATTCTTCCGTTACCGTTACTCATTACTTTACTCATTAAAGCAGAATACTCAGTATGAATTTGAGTATCATCAAACGAAAGGAAGTTTTCAAATCCCATAACGTCTTCGTACCATTTTACCCATTGATTCATTTGGTTCCAACCCACATTTCCTACCATGTGATCTACATATTTTAATCCAAGTGGTTCTGGATTGTATTCTGATTTCCATTCAACAAAACCTGGTAAAAATGCACCGTTGTAATTTTTTCTTTCTACAAATATATGAACGGTTTCGCCATAAGTGTAAATTCCTGAACGAACAACTTCTCCATGTTCATCTTTTTCAATTATAGGCTCCATGAAAGAAATAGCGCCACGTTTTGTCGTTTCTTCCCATGCAGATTTTGCATCTTCAACCCAAAGTGCAATTACTTTTACACCATCGCCATGCTTGCGCAAATGTTCATTAATAGGTGAATTACTATTTAATGGTGTTGTCAAAACCAAACGGATTTTGTCTTGTTTTAAAACGTAACTTACAGAATCTTTAGAGCCTGTTTCCAATCCTCGGTAAGCGTGTGATTGAAACCCAAATGCCGTTTTGTAATAATGTGCTGATTGTTTTGCGTTTCCAACGTAAAATTCAACATAATCTGTTCCTAATAGTGGAAGGAAATCTTGTGCTCCACTGAATATCTTTTCTAGTCCGTAATCTACGGATTTTACTTCTTTGCTCATTTTGTTTTGTATTAAGATGAAAGTATTAAGAATATAAGATTCAACTTTATTCAAAAAATATTTTCTAAAAAATTATTTTATTTATCCAACCAAGATAGGTAATAGGTTTCATCAGCAATTTTCATAGCTTCTTCGGTAACCATTAAAGGTTTGAAAGTATCCACCATAACGGCTAACTCAATCGTTTCTTTTTTTCCAATGCTTCTTTCTGCTGCTCCTGGATGTGGGCCATGCGGAATTCCTGCTGGATGAAGCGAAATGTTTCCAGGTTTTACATCATTTCTACTCATAAAATCGCCATCTACATAATACAAAACCTCATCTGAATCAATATTACTGTGATTGTATGGCGCAGGAATAGATAATGGATGATAATCATAAAGCCTAGGTACAAAAGAGCAAACTACAAATGTTTTAGCTTCAAAAGTTTGATGTACTGGTGGTGGTTGATGAATTCTCCCTGTTATGGGTTCAAAATCATGTATTGAAAGTGCGTAAGGATAATTGAAGCCATCATATCCTACAACATCAAATGGATGTGTTGCATAAACCATTTCGAAAATTTCGTCTTTCTTTTTTACTTTAATTATAAAATCACCTACTTCATTATTGGTTTCTAATTCATGTGGTCGACGAATGTCTCTTTCGCAAAATGGGGAATGTTCTAATAACTGTCCGAACCAATTGCGGTATTGTTTTGGAGTGTAAATTGGAGAATGTGATTCAACTATAAACAAACGGTTTTCTTCGGTGTCAAAATCGATTTTGTAGATAATTCCACGAGGAATGATTAGATAATCACCGTATTTGAAATCAAGATTTCCGTAGATAGTTCTTAATTTTCCTGATCCTTGATGAATAAAAATCATTTCATCAGAATCGGTGTTTTTATAAAAATAATCGGTTGTTGATTTTCTTGGAGCTGCAAGAACTATGTGACAATCGGAATTGGTCAATACAATTTTACGACTTTCTAAAAAATCGTCTTGTGGTGCAACATCAAAACCTCTTAATTTATAAGATTGAATATTGTTTGACTTTGCAATAGTTGGCGCAACACTATATTGAGAGCGAATCTCTTTTACTTGTGTTGGTCGTTGCTCGTGATAGGAATTGGTTGACATTCCGTCAAAACCGACAGTTCCAAAAAGCTGTTCGTAATACAAATCGCCGTTTGGTTTTCGGAATTGTGTGTGACGTTTAGGTGGTATATTTCCAAGTTTGTGATAAAATGGCATTTTCTTTTTGTTTAAAAATTTAAAAGTTTAAAAGTTTAGGAGAGCCTATCTTTCGTTAATACTCAAAAAGAATCAACTCATTCAGGATTTCTCTTGATGAGGAATTTTAAATAGATTAAAAGGTTGTCCCATTTTTTCATAAAACAAATATCGTAAAAAATAAAAAAAAGCCACTAAAAAGTGGCTTTTTTTTATTCAACATTTTCTTGTTTTCCAAGTTTTGCATTTCTTTTACCATATAGGAAATAAACAATTACACCTATTAATAACCAACCTAAAGATAATAATTGCGCATCCTTACTAAGATTAATCATTAAATAAGTATTAATACAAATACCACATATTGCTATCACAGGCAATGCAGGAACTTTAAAAGTTCTTTCGATATTAGGTTGCTTAATTCTTAACATCCAAACAGCTACACATACCATTGTAAAGGCAAACAAGGTTCCGAAACTCGTCATATCTGCTAACTTGTTTATTGGCGTAAAAGCAGCTACTGTTGCTATAACCGCACCCAAAATCATAAGATTAGTTTTTGGCGTTCCTGAAATAGGATTAACTTTAGAAAATACTTGAGGAATTAGACCATCTTTTGACATGCCAAGAAAAATTCTTGATTGTCCCATAATCATTACCATTAAAACCGATATTAAACCAACTGTTGCTGCAATTGTTATAATGTAACCAGCCCAAGCTTGTCCAGCTATATCAAAAGCATAAGCTACAGGTGCTTTTATAGCATCTGGATATTTTCCAAGCGGATTAAAATCTTGATAATTCATCATTCCAGTTAGTACAAGTGAAACTAAAATATACAACAATGTACAAATTAGTAAAGAAGCTATAATTGCAAAAGGGACATCTTTCTTTGGATTTTTTGCCTCACCTGCTTGTGTCGAAACAGCATCAAAACCTACGTAAGCAAAGAAAATTGCTGCAGCACCAGATACAATACCCCCAAACCCATATGCTTCATGGATGGTATTCTTTTCTATAATTTGAGTGGCTTCTGGAATAAATGGAGACCAATTTTCTGGATTGATAAAAAAAGCTCCAGCAATTATAACGAATATGATTGCAGACACCTTCATAATAACAATCAAGTTATTCGCTTTTGCGGCGCTTTGAGTACCTTTAATTAAAATTGAAATAACAAAAAGCACTATTAAAAAAGCTGGTAAATTCATAGAAAAACCATCTCCTGTATAACTACCTGGATCAGTGGTTAACCATTCGGGAAGCTTTATTCCAAACATTTTTAATAATTTATTGAAATAGCCTGACCAAGATACAGCGACAGTCATAGATCCCATTGCGTATTCTAATATTAAACCCCATCCTATAATCCAAGCGAAAATTTCACCAATTGTTCCATAAGCATAAGCATAAGCCGAACCTTCAACAGGCAAAATAGAGGCAAATTCAGAATAACAAAGTGCAGCAAAAACACAAGCAACTCCTGCAATAATAAAAGATAATGCTAAAGCTGGTCCTGCATGATAATAAGCCCCTGTTCCTGTTAAAACAAAGATTCCACCTCCAATGATAGCTCCTACACCTATTGCCGTAAGACTCCATTTCCCTAAAACTTTCTTTAATTCACTCTTTTTCATATCAGCTTCAAAGGCAGATACGGGTTTAACTCTCCAAATAGACATAATGTAGTTTTTTAGTTTATTGTGTTCAAATATACTTTTTTTGTTTAATAATTTTACGAAAATAGAAAAATTATAGGTTTAAAACCAAAAACCAGCGCTCAACCAAGCAAAAGGTCTTGGGTTATCTGGCGACCACGAATATTTAAATTCAATTGGACCGATAATGGTTTCTAGTCCGTAACCAACAGCATATCCTGATTGTTTTTTTCTATCAATCCAATCTACTTTTTCAAAAAGAGCATCTTCAATAATTGCAAAATTTGCCGAAAAATTCAAATGATTTTTTTTGAAAATTTCATAATCAATAGTAGCGGCAGTTTTTACAAAACTATCTGCTGCCAACGATATAAAGTCATACCCATAAAAATGATTAAAATTATTAATAGTGTTGTAACCATAACCGCCAAAAACAAAATCTAAATAGGAGACACTTTCTTCGCCAATAGCTAATCCTATGGACGATTGGACTTTTAAAGTAGTTTTTGTGTATAATTTTCCAGCAATTCCCAATTCTCCTTTTACAGTTGAAAATCGGTTAAACTGATTGTAATAATTATTTGAAAAAAGATAGGTTTGAAAAGTTCCATTAAAATTCAATCCTTTTCTAGGAAAATATTTATTGTCAAATGAATCGTAAGTTATGTAACTAAATGCGCTTCCATAATCGCTGTTTTCAAATACAGATGCTGAATTGTTAAGCGTTTTTGATCTTATTCGCAAGTGTTTCCATTCAATTCCAGCGCCAATTAGAAATTTTTGAGAAAAAACAGTTTGAACATAAGCCTGATTATTTATATCGAGAAAATCTACATTTAAGGACGTAATATCAAGTGATGTAAATAGGCTTCCGTTGCTATAATCGGTTGAGACATTTCGGTTAAATTGGTTTAATCTAGACTTGAATCCGAAACTAAAGTAAAAACCATTGTCCACATAATAATCTAAATTATATCTAAAATTATCGCCAAGCACTAAGTCTAAAGAAAGTACATCATTTCTAAATATTGATTTTTTCTGCGTTAGATTTACCAAAATGGCACTTTTGTATAAATCATCATAATGTAAGCCAAATTTTAAAAATGTTTTGTTTTTACTTTCTGTTAATGTTAAATTTAAATCATCACCATTGTCTAATTCGTTTAAATTATAACTTATAGAACTAAAGTTTTGTGTAGCGTTTAACTTGTTTATTCCATTTTTTAAATCCGTGTAACTTACTTTTGATGGCTGTTTAAATCCAAGTTTACCTAAAACATAAGCTCTTGTGAAGTTATTTAAATTTGAAAAACTAATTCTATTTATTTGGATACTATCGTTTACATTTTTTAAAGATTGAAGTTTATAAGTTTCTTTATTTCCAAGTGGTAATAACTTTTCATACACTGTAAAAGAAGCTTCTTCGCCTTTTTTAACAATATCTCTTCTATCGTCAAATGAGATTACATTGTAACCAGAAATATCTGGTTTTATATAAATATCTGTTTTGCTTATCTTCTCTTTAATGCTTTCAACCATCTGTAAATTAGATATTTGAACTAATATTCTGGTGGCGTCTCTTAGAGAATTTCTGTCTTTTAGATCGTCTTGAACATCAACACCAATAATAATATCTGCACCCATTTTTCTGACCTCGTCAACAGGATAATTATTTGTAACTCCGCCATCAATAAGTAATCTTCCATCAATTTCTACTGGTGAAAAAAGTGTTGGAAAAGCAGAACTAGCCAACATAGCTTGCGGCAAATAACCTTTGTCTAAAATTACTCCTGCGCCCGTTTCAATATCGGTTGCAATGCATAAAAAAGGAATTGGTAATTTGCTAAAATCTCTTACATGCCTTACTTTATTTGTTAGTTGGTTTAGAACATTATAATTATATAATCCTTTAGATAATGCTACAGGAATTCCCAAACTAAATTTGTTAAAAGGTAATGAAATGGCATATATTTCGTCATTTCTTTTTTCATAGAAACTTTTGGAAGTTCTTGGGTTATAATCTTGAAGAAGTTCGTCAAATTTTATTTTTTTAAAAATAGAATCTATTTGAGTTGCGTTGTAACCCGAAGCATATAATCCGCCAACGACAGCCCCCATGCTAGTTCCACCAATATAATCTATTTTTATTCCTGCGGTTTCTAAAACTTTTAAAACTCCGATATGAGCAAAACCTTTAGCGCCGCCACCGCTTAAAACTAGTCCAATTTTTTTTCTTGGAATGGTTTCCTGAGAATAGCAATTTGTAGAAATAAGAAAAAAGAAAAAAGAAAAAAGAGCGAGTGTGTAAACCCTTCTCAAAATTATTTCTGATTTAAATTTTTGATTTATCATTATTCTCAAAATTTGAAAAACTTATTCTTTTTTGTAAAAGTCGGAAATTTTTTTGGCTTTTGATGTACCAACCACATCAGAAATTTCTTTTTCTGTGGCTAATTTCAATCTTTTAACACTTTTAAAGTGTTTTATTAACGTGAGCATAGTCTTTTCGCCAATTCCTGGGATACTTTCTATGGAAGAATTTAATGCCGATTTGCTTCGTTTATCACGGTGAAATGTGATTCCAAATCGGTGTGCTTCGTTTCGTAAAAACTGAATTACTTTGAGCGTTTCCGATTTTTTATCAAGATATAATGGGACCGAATCACCTGGATAAAAAAGTTCTTCAAGACGTTTTGCAATTCCAATGATGGCAATTTTTCCACGCAATCCTAAATCGTCGATGCTTTTTAAGGCTGATGAAAGTTGTCCTTTTCCACCGTCGATGATTATTAGTTGTGGTAATGGGTGATTTTCATCTAATAATCGTTTGTATCTTCGGTAAACGACTTCTTCCATAGAAGCAAAATCGTTTGGTCCTTCTACGGTTTTTATATTAAAATGTCTGTACTCTTTTTTAGATGGTTTTCCGTCTTTAAAAACCACGCAAGCTGCAACCGGATTGGTTCCTTGAATATTGGAATTGTCAAAACATTCTATATGTCGTGGCTCTTCAGAAAGGCGTAAATCTTTTTGCATTTGTGCCATAATTCGATTCGAATGGCGTTCTGGGTCGACTATTTGAATTTGTTTTAATTGGTCTAATCGGTAATATTTAGCATTTCTTTCCGATAATTCTAAAATATGTTTTTTGTCACCAAGTTGTGGAACGGTAACTTTTATAGTTTCACCTAAATTTAATGCAAATGGTAAAACAATTTCTTTGGAAGTCAAATGAAAACGCTCCCGAAGTTCAACAACTGCTAACTCTAAAAGTTCTTCGTCGGTTTCGTCTAATTTTTTCTTTAACTCCAATGTGTACGAACGAATAATGGCTCCGTGTGCAATTTGTAAAAAATTTACATACGCCATGGTTTCATCGGAAACAATAGAGAAAACATCAATATTGGAAATTTTTGGATTTAAAACAGTAGAACGCGATTGATAATTTTCGAGAACTTCGATTTTTTCTTTGACTTTTTGTGCTTCTTCAAATTTCATATTGGAAGCAAATTCGTACATTTTAGATTTGAAATCTTTCAAGCTTTCTTTGAAATTTCCTTTCAATATTTCACGAATGGCATTAACTTGAATTTGATAATGTTCAGCTGTTTCATAACCTTCACATCCACCTTTGCAATTTCCAATATGAAATTCTAAACACACTTTAAATTTGCCTTTATCGATATTTTGCGATGCTAAATCAAAGTTACAGGTTCGCAATGGATACAACTCTTTTACTAAATCCAAAATCGTATTTACCGTTTTGAAATTAGTATAAGGTCCAAAATATTCAGAACCGTCTTTTATCATTCTACGTGTTGGAAATATGCGAGAAAAAGGTTCTTTTTTGATGCAAATCCATGGATAAGTTTTGTCGTCACGCAATAAGACATTGTATCGCGGTTGGAGCTTTTTTATTAAATTATTTTCCAACAAAAGTGCATCTTGCTCTGACGAAACGACAATATGTTTTATAGTTACAATTTTGCGAACTAACACATTAGTTTTTCCGTTATCATGAACTTTATTGAAGTAAGATGAAACTCTTTTTTTAAGATTTTTGGCTTTTCCAACATAAAGAATTTTATCTTCTTTATCGTAATACTGATAGACTCCGGGATTATCGGGAAGCGTTTGTATTTGAAGTTCTAAAGATGGAGCTAACATTTATTATTGCAGATTAACTGTTTTTTATTTTTGAAATATTGCAATTAATTTTTGCCAAAAATAATACGGAAGAATTATAAAGATACAAATTCTTTCACCAACTGATAAGCTTCTTCTTTGGCGATGTCTAAATCGTAATTTTTGATGATTTTGTCAAATTGTGGTGCGGTTGCTAGTTCAACATGCGCTTTGGCAATTCGCATATTGATTTTTTCATCGCTTTCGGTTGAACGTTCTTTTAGACGGCGTTTTAGTTCGTCAACACTTGGTGGTTTTACAAAAACGGCTAATGTTTCTTGTGGAAATTTTGATTTAATTCGCAATCCGCCAGCAACATCAATGTCAAAAATCACGTTTTTTCCTTTTGCCCAAATACGCTCGACTTCGCTTTTTAACGTTCCGTAAAAGTTATCGCGATAGACTTCTTCCCATTCTACAAAATCTTCAGCTTTGATATGTTTTTTGAAATCTGCAATTGACATAAAATAGTAATCTTTTCCATTGACTTCTTCTCCGCGAGGATCACGAGTTGCAGCCGAAATTGAAAACTCCAAATTCAAATCGTCTTGTGCTAATAAATGTCGTACTATAGTTGTTTTTCCCGAACCAGATGGCGCTGAGAATACGAGTAATTTTCCTTTTTGCATTGTGTTGTTGTGTTGTCTATTCTCTTTATTCTTTTCTCTATTTCCTTTATAGAACATTAAGCACTTGTTCCTTAATTTTCTCCAATTCGTCTTTCATCATCACAACCAATTTCTGCATTTCAGAATGATTTGATTTAGAACCCATTGTATTGATTTCTCTTCCCATTTCTTGTGTTATGAAACCTAATTTTCTTCCGTTGGCTTCGCTTCCAGCAAGGGTTTCTTTGAAATAATTTAGGTGATTTTCAAGACGTACTTTTTCTTCGGTAATGTCGTATTTTTCAAGATAAAAAATCAATTCTTGCTCAAAACGATTCTCATCAACATTAGCTTTTAGTTCATCTAAAGCGGTTCTTAAACGGGTTTTTACGGTTTCAACTCTTTCGGCATCGTATGAAACGGCATCATTCATTAATGAAAGAATGTTGGCAATTCGCAATTGAAATTCTTTTTCTAAAGAAGCGCCTTCGTCTTTTCTGAATTGTGCCATGTTTTCTAACGCTTCATCAATGACTTTTTGAATTTCTTTCCATTCGTTTTCGTCTATTTCGTCGCGTTCAGTTTTTAGCGCATCAGGCATTTTTACTGCCATTTTCATCAATTCGGTTTCGTCTGCATTTGGAATTACGGCTTTCATCTGATTGATATACCCTTTTACAATTGGCACATTAATTTTAGATGAAGTTTCTTCACCAGTAACTTCAATATAGAGTGAAAAGTCAATTTTTCCACGTTCTAATCGTTGTGATAATTGGTTGCGTAAACCCAATTCCATTTCGCGGTAAACCGATGGCATTCTGGTATTCAGATCTAAACCTTTACTATTAAGCGATTTGATTTCAACTGTAATTTTTTTGGTAGGTAATTGCAAAGAAGCTTTCCCAAAACCCGTCATGGATTGTATCATTCTGTTCTTTTAATTGACTTCAAATATATGAAAAAGGTTGTAGTTGGTAGTTGTTAGGTATTAGGTTTTTTTCTGCGTTACCAAATAAACACCTGTAAATATCAAAACTGCCGAAAGTAATTTGACTAAACTCAAATCGTCTTTTCCTAAACTTACGGCAAAAATAGTAGCAAAAAGCGGTTGTAAATAGATAAATACGGCTACGGTTGTTGGCTTTAATTCACGCATAGAAACCAAGTTGAGTAAATAGGTTAAAAACGTGGAAAAAATCACTACAAAACTAATTTTCCAGAAAATATCTGCTGGTAAATGTCCAAAATCTATGGCTTGAAATTCACTCCAACCAAAAGGCAATACCATCAAGAATCCAAAGGTATAAATCCACTTTACAAACGTAAAC
>Ga0208597_1000231_pt1 | contig 21802 bp, 16 predicted proteins | sample LakMenEpi05May12_FD_150673 | JGI IMG/M metagenome (GOLD analysis project Ga0208597, IMG submission 150673) | Freshwater microbial communities from Lake Mendota, WI - 05MAY2012 deep hole epilimnion (SPAdes) | ecosystem: Environmental > Aquatic > Freshwater > Lake > Epilimnion/Euphotic zone ...
TGAAGGAGTCTTTAATGTAGATAATTGCTCCATTTGTTTTGGAGATACTTCTATTACATGTTGATTATTGACTATATTATTTTCAATCCACTCTTTTTGAGCATAAATTTCTTTTATTTTAAAAACACTTTGTGCCAACAATTCCCCTACTATTTTGGTCCCTTCACAAAGAAAAAGTTTATTTTCTTCTCTGTTTTTTTTAAGATGTAGACTTTTAATAAATTTTATTTGTAAATTTGTGGCCAAGATTTTAAAAATTTGAACACAAAAATACATATTTTTTTTTTGATAGGGATATCGATTCTCTTGCTCCAATCTTGTGGAATAAGTAAGCATATTCCTGAAAATCAAAGTTTATTACGAGCCAATAATATAGTAATTAAAGGGGTAGAAAAAGATTTAATCAATGATTTTTTTTACAAAGATGATCTTTTGGCGATTCCTGTTCAAAAACCCAACAAACGCATATTAAATTTTTGGCCGTTATCCTTAAATATTTGGGCATTTTATTCCAATAAAAAAGTTACAAAATTCACCCAATTTATGAAAACAAAGGTAGGTGCGGAGCCGGTATTATTTGATTCCAGTAAATTATACCAAAGTATCAATCGATTTCAAAACTACTACTCCAATATTGGATATTTTAATACTAAAGTAGAAGCAAAAATTACTACTCAAAACAAAATTACTACCCTAGATTTTATCGTTGAACCCCAAAAAGTATTTACATATAGCAATATCTTTTTTGATAGCACATCCATCATTGAAAAAATCATATATCAGACTCAAGAAAACTCTTTAATTTCAAAAGGCGAAAGCTTTAATATCGAAAATTTAAAATTAGAAAGACAACGAGTTACAGACGTTCTGAACAATAAAGGATATTATTTCTTTAACAAAGAGTTTATTTTGTTCAAAATTGATACATTTCAACAGACCAATCAATTGGATATTTATATAAAAATTCAAAAAGAGACCGACACTTCTGATTTTAAAAAATATAAACTAGACTCTATATATGTATTGATTTTGGAAAATGAAAATGATAAAATTTCAAATGAAAACATCAAAAAAATAGGGAATATTACATTTATCCAACCTCAAAAAAGTCTGTATAATGAAAAATTCATGACTTCGTTTTTTGAACTAAACAAGGATACTTTTTATTCAAAAGAAAATGCAAATAGAACATTACAAAGGCTTACCGATTTAAATAATTTCAAATTAATCAATTCAAATTTTTCGATAAATCCTAATAAAGCCAATCATATCAACGCACTATACTCATTAAGTCCATTTAAAAAACAATTTTTTTCAACAGGATTTTATGCGTATAATAGTTCACAAGGATTATTGGGAAACTCGCTTTCATTAATATATAATAATAGGAATCTAACAAAAAGAGCCGATAGATTAAATATTGCTATTTCGGGAGGGTTAGAACTTAATTTTTCTTTAGATGAAAGTGCTTTAAATAACAATCAAGGCATTATTTCGAGAAGTGATATTTCTCTAACCACAAACTATACGATTGAAAAATTAATGATGCCATTTCATATCAATAAAGAAAAACTTTTCACATACAAAACAAACTTTTTTTCAAAATACACTTATGAAAAGAGAATTAATTATTATGATTTACATAATATGTCCCTTAGTTTTGGTTATGAATGGTCAAAAAATCCAAAAATAAGACACTTTTACAACCCATTGGCACTTAGCTACATATACTTACCCCCAGAATCAGTTCAGGCAGCATTTGCTAATATTTTATTGCAGAACCCATATTTAAGAGCCTCTTTTGATGATGCCTTGATATTGGGCTCCAATTATCAGTTTTCCTATTTTAGTACGTCGAGGAATAAAAAAGATAATTTCGGGTATAAATTCAATGCTGAAACAGCTGGTAACTTTCCATATTTAGCACACCAAATTTTCAGTAAAGAAAAAGATAATATAGTCAATTTCAATGATGTAATAGTAAGTCAATACGTTAAATTTTTATCAGAAATGGTATATTCCCATAAATTTAATAAACAAACTGCGGTACATACTAGACTTAAAATGGGTGCTGCATTTTCTTATGGCAATTTTGATTATTTACCGTATATCAAACAGTTTTTCTTAGGGGGGCCTTATAGTATTAGAGCATTTCCGTTGAGACAAATTGGTCCAGGCTCATTTGATGTCACTAAACAAAATATAAAAGACCAAACAGGAAATTTACTTCTCGAAGGAAATCTAGAATATCGATTCAACATTATCAAGATGTTTAAAGGAGCTTTATTTACCGATATGGGTAATATTTGGCTTACAAAAAATGAATTCAACACCGATGATCAAAAGAATTTTCAAATTGGTGAGTTCTACAAACAATTTTATATTGGAGGTGGATTTGGGCTTCGATTTGACTTTGATTATTTTGCAATACGAATGGACTTAGGTTTTCCAATTAGAGTTCCTTATAAAGACGGTGCAGAATCATGGGTGATAAAAGAAGCTAAACCTTTTAACGCTGATTGGCAACGTAAAAATTTAGTGTTTAATATTGCGGTAGGTTATCCGTTTTAGCAAAAAAAAATCCCTTGAATAAATCAAGGGATTGGTATATTATTATACAATTATATTTTAGTGGTGATGACCTCCTACACCATGAGCGTGTCCATGTGCCAACTCCTCTTCAGAGGCCTCTCTAATCTCTAAAACTGTAACTTCAAAATTCAATTCCTTATTGGCCAAAGGATGATTAAAATCAATAGTAACCATACCTTCATTAATGCTTACTACTTTGCCATTAAATTGATTTCCATCTTGATCTTGCAAAGGAATAAACTCCCCCACTTTTACAATTTCTTCATCAAATGCACCTGTTTCGGGATGCAAAAAGTTTTCGGCTGGAATAGCTACAATGTCTTCCTGATTTGAAAGACCATACCCGTTTTCAGCATCAATTTTGAACGATACTACTTCTCCTACTCTTTTACCCAATAAGTTTGATTCAAACTGAGGCAATAATTGTCCTGATCCCATCAAAAAAGTAAGTGGTGCATCTGAAGTGGTTTGATCTACCATTACCATTGCGCCATTTTCTTCGATTTGTAACTTATAGTCCACACTACAAACCATTTGATTTTTTAATTCCATTTTTTTAATTTATTATTTTTGAATTTTGCAAAGGTACAAATAATCTTTTCAATACAATTTATTATTGCAGAATCATTAAATTATCAGTATATTTGTCCAGTTTTTATGGAATTGACAAAATATTTTACCTTCTTTATTCTATCTGCATTTTGCCTTCCTTTTTTGGCACATAATCCCAATGGATTGCAGTTTATTGAAAATAAAGGTCAATGGGAGTCTCACATTTTGTTTAAAGCAGATATTAGCGGAGGTGCCATGTTTTTAGAAAAAAATAAATTGACATTTCATATTCTTGAAACAAGAAAAACACACGTAAAAGAGCCTGATCCAATCGACAAAATATACAAATCGCATGCTTTTAACATGACTTTTTTAAACACAAACCCCGATGTAAAAATTAAGTCTAGTGGTATTTTTTCAAATTATTATAATTATTTCATAGGCAATGATTCTAATAAATGGCGTGGCGACTGTAAAGCGTTTAGCGAAATTTATTATCTCAATATCTATCCTAATATTGATTTAAAAATAGCCTCCTTTCAAGGCCGTCCCAAATACAGTTTCTTTCTCAAAAAAGGCGCACGTCTTTCAGATATTAAGCTAGAATATAATGGTTTGGAATCCATAGAAAAAGATCCCGCTGGGAATATTCTATCTAAAACATCGCTAGGATATAGTACCGATATGAAGCCATTGAGTTTTATTATATCAGAAGAAAATCGTTTGTCAATACCTTCTCATTTTGTATTAGAGAACAATCAAGTTACTTTTGCGGTAGATAATTATGAACTCAAAGAAAATGAAGTATTAGAAATTGATCCAGAAATCATATTCAGCACCTATAGTGGCTCTACCGCTGACAATTTTGGCTCTACAGCTACATACGATTTTTTTGGTAATTTATACGGCTCAGGATTAGTTTTTGGAACGGGATATCCTACTACACTAGGAGCATATCAAAGTACATTCAATGGACAATCTGATATTGCCATCACTAAGTTTAATGCTACAGGCTCTGCTAGAATCTATTCTACATATATAGGCGGCAGTAGCTATGACGTTCCTCACAGTTTAGTTGTAGATCAAAATAGTAGATTGATTTTATTGGGAACCTCAAGCTCTTCTAATTATCCTACTACTACAAATGCATACGATAATACATTTAATGGGGGAGCTGGATTAAGTAATTTGGTATTTCCTTTTTTAGGGGGCCTTGGGATTGAATATCCAAATGGAGCAGACATTGTTGTAACAAAGTTTAACGCAAGTGGTGGCGGATTAATTGGGTCTACTTATTTTGGTGGTAGTGGAACTGATGGAGTAGGTACCGCTTCATCTCTAATTATTAATTATGGCGATTGCCTTAGAGGCGAAGTATTGGTAGACACTTTAGACAATGTATATATTTCTACTGTTTCTAACTCTACGAATCTTCCTTCTTTACCCAACTCATTATTTAAAAACAATTCGGGTGGATTTGATGGTATCATTACAAAATTTAACACCAACTTATCTAATATACTTGCTTTTAGCTATATAGGTGGTGCTGGAGACGATGCATTATATGACATGGCTTTTGATAAAAATAAAAATATAGTAGTAGCAGGAGGTGCTAATTCATTTAACTACCCAACCACACCCGGTGCATTTGCTAGTTCAAATAGCGGAGGAGTTGACGGAATCATTAGTTCATTTGATAATAATCTATCATTTTTAAGATTTTCTGGATATTATGGTACTAGTGGATACGATCAAATATATTTTGTAGAACTCAACAACAATGACGAAATTCATGTTTTTGGACAGACGGATATTGGTACGGGAAGTTTTTATTCTTCAAATGCACTATTTGGTCAAGCTAATAGTGGTCAATTTGTTTCCATTTTCAATCCTTCTTTTACAACACGAATTAGATCTACCATGTTTGGAGATAATGATCGGTTTCCCGATATTTCACCTACGGCATTCTTAGTAGACTATTGTGATAAAATTTTTATTACGGGCTGGGGAAGTAATCTAGGTGGATTCAATACATACCAACTATCTGTTGCGGGACTTCCTGTAACAGCTAATGCTTATCAATCATCAACATTAGGAAATGGATTCTATATGATGATCTTAGAAGGAAACTTAAGTCAATTATTCTATGGTTCATTTTTTGGGGGTACTGCCGCATTATCAGATGAACATGTAGATGGTGGTACGAGTCGATTTGATAAAAATGGTATTATTTATCATGCGGTTTGCGCTGGATGTGGAGGACAAAATAATTATCCCATTTTTCCTAGTACCTCAGCGGTTGTTTCAGGCACAAATCCAAGTCCCAATTGTAATTTAGGTGTACTTAAATTTGATTTTGGATTACCTGCAAAAGCCAATTTTTCCTCTTCCACCAATTGTGCGCCGGGTAATATTCAATTCACCGATTTGAGTCATATTGTTGGAACCAATGTTACGTATCAATGGGATTTTGGGAATGGAAACACATCTTCATTAAAAAATCCAACGGCTTTTTATTCGACCCCTGGTATTTATAATGTAAAGCTCATCATTACCGATCCTATTTCATGTAACATTACCGACACTATCATTAAGCCTGTTTTGGTTCTGGGCTATTCTTCAACAAATTTACCCGACAAAACGGTTTGCCAGGGCAATTCTGTTAGAATAGGATTCCCTGGTGTTACGGATCCTACATTAACCATTAATTGGACGCCAACAAGCACATTGGACGATCCAGGTATTCTAGCACCTTATGCCTCACCTATAGCTACCACAACCTATAAAGCCATTGTGGTAAAAGGAAGTTGTATCGATACCTTTTTTCAAAAAGTAATTGTAGATTCTCCTAAAAACTTAATCATCTCAGGTCCTAATCCCATTTGTAGTGGCACAGAAAACACTTTTACAGTTAATAAATTTGACTCAGGCACTTACGTTTGGACTCCAACCAATCTATTGACGTATTCAAATAGAGATACCGCTAAATTTTTAATTCAAAATGCTACGACTATTTCGGTGACTTATACTTCCAAAGCTGGCTGTGTTTCTAATAAATCTTTACCATTAACACTGATTGCTGCTTCCGTTAAATTATCGGGCGATTCAATTGCATGTAAAAATGAATCCCTTTTATATACAGCTATAGCTAATATTTCAGGAGGTATATTTACCTTTTCCCCGTCCAATATTGTCACAAGCGTCATCGGAAATACAGCTACTTATAATATTGACACTACTCGATTCATCAAAGTAACATATACCAATGGTGGATGCAAAGCGGAGGATTCGATTAAAGTATCTTTGCTCAAAGACGCACTTAACTGGAAAGTAGATAGTCTTATTTGTAAAAACACTCCATTAACTGCTACTGCTATCAAAAATCCAATTTATAATCTTGTATGGTCGCCTAGCTCCATTTTGACAAGTGGTCAAGGTAATTCACCTGCTACTTTTAATCTTAATAATACTTCCCAAAAAATTTACATTGAAGCTACACATAATACTAGAAGCACATGTAAAATTAAAGATTCTGCTTTAATAAAATTTCTAGAAGATGAATTAAAGTTAACAGCCGATCAAACTCGATGTAAAGATAGTGGTGTTTCCATTACAGCCACCAATCTACCCAATGTTAACTATCAATGGACACCTGCTTCGTTATTGATAAGTCAAACCAATAATATTGCTAATTTCAAAACTACACAAAGTCAATTTTATAAAGTAAAAGCTATTGACAACTCGGGTTGTTCGGTATCGGATTCTATTTTCATTACAATAATCAACGATTTGATTATTGCTACAGCTACTTCAGATTCTGTATGTAAAAACAGTACAGTCGATTTATTAGTAACCCAAATGCAAAATGCTACATATCAATGGTTTCCAGCCATAGACATTACACAAGGAGCTAATAGTAATAACGCCAAAGCAATTGTTAAAAATACACAATGGTTTTATGTACAAATAATTGACACGAACGGATGTTTTTTAAAAGATAGCGTTTTTGTCAAAATAAAAGATTCTTCAAACTATATACAAGCTTATTTTACAAATAATATTGTTTGTCTAGGTGATTCTTTATTATTTTTTAACGGAACTAAAAATAGCACAAACAATACAATATATAAATGGGATTTTGGAGGAGGAATTACTACTAATTTAAAAAATCCAAAAAGTTTAATTTTAACAAAAGGTGCGAATCTAGTTACATTAATAGCCAGCGATACTTCTAAGTGTAATCTTTCTGATACATTTAAAAGTAATACATTTGTTATGGCTAATAATAGAGATACATTGCCTACATTTAAAAGCTGCAAGAACGATTCGGTCACGATTGGAATTAGCAATTTAGTAGATACAATAGCAAAAATTGTTTGGAATCCTGGAGGCATGACTACCTTCAACCCAAAAATTAAAGTATCTCAAAACACTACATTTATTGGTCTTTTAACCAAAAATAGTTGCACCGACACGTTTGTTCAACTTGTTTTAGTGGATACCATAAAACCTTTAAAAATACTAGGGGAAAAAGATGCATGCTTATTTATGACACGATCATTTACAAGTACAAAATATGATTCGGGGCAATATGTTTGGAATCCACAAAATGCACTTATTAAAAATAATCGAGATAGCGCTTCTTTTTATATTTCAATTGCTCCATTTAAAGTACAGTTGAACTATATAAGTGAATTTGGATGTATATCAAAAGATTCTTTTGATATTAATTTTGTTTCTCCTTCACTCAATATTACGGGAGATTCTATTGCCTGCAAAGATGAAAAATTACTTTTCAAAGGGACATTTAATCCAAAAGACGGCGTACTTTCATGGGTTCCAAATTCTTGGGTTTTGTCAAATACAGATACATCCGCAATTATAAAAATAGATACCTCTACTAATATTATTGGAAATTATTTTATAAATCTTCGTTGCCAAATATCGGATACGATTCCATTAAAACTGTTAAAAGATAAAGTGAACTGGGCGGTAGACAGTTTTATTTGCTACAATAACAATATCATTGCCACGGCAAATACATCTTCATTGTGGTCTTTAAATTGGCAGCCCAATGCGAACTTGATAAGCGGTCAAAATAGTTCACCCGCCATATTCAACTTCAATAAAGTAGATAATTCTGTAAAAATTAAAGCGACTTTATTATCAAGACCTAGCTGTACTTTTGATGATTCGGCAAGAATACGATATATAGAAAATTATTTGAAGCTTACAGCAGATCAAACTCGCTGCAAAGATAGTGGCGTTACTATTTTTACACCTTCAATTTCAAATGCAATATACAATTGGTCTCCACAAAATTTAATACTTTCTCAAAAGGACACACAAGCAACATTCATCACCGATAAATCTCGTTTTTATTACTTAGAATTGGTAGATAATTCGGGGTGTACGGTGAGAGATTCTATTTTTATTACCGTCATCAATGATTTGATGAAAGTAAGAGCAGATTCTATTATTTGTATCAATGATACGGTATCTTTAAAAGCAACTCCAATGACAGGAGCAAATTATACTTGGACTCCAGCGCCTTTAATAGTCAATGGAGTTGGTGCCACGGCTCTTGCCAAACTACAAAAAGGAGCTACGATTTATGTTCAAGTGGTCGATACCAATAATTGTCAGCTTATGGATTCTGTTTTCGTCAATGTATTGGACAAAAATACTTTTTTCATAAAAACTACTGATACGTTGAATTGTAAATTTGATAGTATTGAAATAGAAACGAGCCATCTCCCTAATATTCAGTTCAATTGGACGCCAACGGCTCCTATAACAAGTGGTATTGGAACGGGTAAAATCAAAGGATTTATCAATGCAAACACCTTGTTTATCGTTACCGCTTCTTTATCCAGAGGTTGTAGTATTTCGGATAGTTTATTCATCAAAAAAGACTCCAATTTTGTTAAACTTACCGCTAATCCAATCGTATGTAGATTGGATACATTTACTATCAAAGCTACGGCCAATCCAAACTACAAATACTCATGGAATCCACCCAATTGGGTAGAAAATAGAGACACATTGGTTCGATATGTCATGTTGGACAAATTCCAATATCGATGTGATATTACAGTAGCCCCTGCTAATAAATGTAAATATTTTGATACCATTACTGTGGATTATAGTCGATTGCTAGAAGATTTAGAAGCGATAGCTACACCTGCTCGAATTGAATTTGGTGATTCTTCAAGATTGCTTGCCAAAACTCAAAATGGCGCTGATTTTGTATGGTCGCCCAAAGAAACACTTGACAAATACCTCGTTCCCAGTCCTTGGGCAAAGCCCAAAGTAAATACAATCTATGAAGTGATAGTAAAAGACCGCTATGGATGTAGAAAATCGGATACTGCAGAGGTAGAAGTATATTATGAAATTTGTGACGATCCCGAAGTATATGTCCCCAATGCATTTACACCTAATAGTGACGGAAAAAATGATGCATTATATGTGCGAGGAGATAATATTGTAAAATTATATTTTGCCGTATACGACCGCTGGGGACAACTCATTTTTGAAACCAATACACAAAAAAAGGGTTGGGATGGCACTTATAAAGGCGTTTTGCTAGAACCTACAGTCTATGCATATTACTTAGACGTTTTATGTATAGGCGGAGCCCAATTAAAAAAATCGGGAAATATTACTTTATTAAAATAGCGAAGCATGGACTTGAAGAAGCGCTTTTTTATCTTTATAGTATCCATATTTATCTTAAAAATAGATTGTATAGCACAAGATTTGCATTTTTCGCAATTCAACCGAACGCCCTTATTCCTAAATCCTGCTTTATCAGGTGCTTTTGAAGGACAAGTTAGGGTTATGGCGAATTTTAGAAACCAATGGCAAGCCATTCCTGTTCCATACAACTCCATTTGTTTAAGTGCCGATTATAATTTAACGTTTGAAACCTCAAGAGATCGCTTTGGTTTTGGGGCTCTAGTAGTATCCGACAGAGCGGGTGATGGAAAATTTACCACCACCATGGCTTCTTTTAGCCCAGCTTATCACTATACTTTTGGTGGACGAAATCCAGCATCGTTGAGTATTGGGGCTCAAGTAAATTTTACTCAACGTTCGTATGATCCCAATCAACTTCGATTTGACAATCAATTCAACGGCGATTATTTTGACCCTAACATTCCTATCAATGAACAATTTGATCGAACCCAATTGAGCTTTTTTGATTTTGGAATTGGATTGAATTATAATCAAATTTTTAGAGAAGACCATATCTTCAATTTAGGATTTTCTATTCAACATTTGAATCAAACCAATCAGAATTTTCTTAATAGATCCACAAATGCATTGCTTCAACGAAAATTCAATTTTTATACCAGTGCCGATTTTGTGGTATGGAAACATATTGCCATGATGCCCCTCGGATTTTATCAATGGCAAGACGGTAAATATGAATGGGTCATGGGACTTGGGGTTAAGCTAGATTTAGCCAAAGGTTTTGAAGATGATAAATCCAGTATTACCTTTGGATTGAGCCATAGAATTGGAGATGCTTGGATTCCTTGGTTCCATTATGAAAAAAACGTTTTTACGGCACAGCTCAGCTATGATTTTAACAATTCACCTCTCAGTATTGCTTCTTCTAGTTATGGCGGACTGGAATTATCCCTAGGCTATTTATTCAAATCAAAAGATCAACCCATAAAAGGCGAGCCCAATTTTTGTCCTTATATTTGGTATTAACATTATTATGGAAACTATGATCGCAAAAACTCCCAAACCGCCTTATTATGCCGTTATTTTCACTTCTATTAGAACGGATATTGAAGACTACGAATATAAAAAGATGGCTCTTAAAATGGAAGAAGAAGTAAAATTAGCAAATGGTTTTTTGGGCATGGAGTCCGCTAGAGATGCTATTGGAATTACCATTTCGTATTGGAAAGATTTGGAGAGTATCAGAGCATGGAAAGCGCATACAGAGCACCAAAAAGCACAACAAAATGGCATTTCAAAATGGTATAGCGCCTTTAAAACAAGAATATGTCAAGTGGAGCGGGATTATGAATTTACATTATAACTGCTACAACTTTCCCAAAATCATCTCAATAGCTTTTTTAACCGCTTGTTGAGGGTTCTCCGAAAATTTGCCTAAGGCTCTATTGGCAATAATTACATTCACTGATAAAGCATGATGCCCTAGTAAATTGGATAAGCCATAAATGCCCGATGTTTCCATCTCAAAATTGGTAATTTTTCCCAAAGAAGATTGAAATTTTGACATTTTATCATTATAATTTTCTACTTTGGGAATAGCACGAACTTGACGTCCTTGTGGTGCATAAAAACCTGTATTGGTGAGCGTAATTCCTTTTACAAATTCGGGGAATAAATCCAACAATTCTTGCGAAGCCTCAGCTGTGTATGGCTCAATAACGGCAATAGATTCTTGTTTCAAAAAAGCTTCAAAATCTTGTTTCAACTGCATTTCTTTTGGCGAAGGACTCGTCTGATAAAAGTGCATCAAACCTTCCATTCCTATGGCATACTGGCTCAAAACAATACTATCCAATGGAATATCGGCGTGCAAAGCCCCCGAAGTTCCAATTCTAATAATTTTAAGCGATTTGAGTTCTTTTTTAACTTCTCTTTTTTCTAAATCGACATTCAATAACGCATCCAATTCATTAATCACAATATCGATATTATCGGTACCTATTCCCGTTGAAATTACGGTAATTCGCTTGCCTTTCATAGTACCTGTATGAGTCAAAAATTCTCTTTTTTGTTTTTTGACTTCTATCGTATCAAAATAGCAGGAAATATCCCCTACTCTATCGGGATCACCAACAAAAATAATGTTATCAGCAATATCTTGTGGCAATAAATTTAAGTGATATACACTAAGATCGGAGTTCAAAATCAATTCGGAAGCAGGTATTTTCATATCAATCCATTTGTTTTAATATTTGTAATAATTTTTCATAAGCCTCATCCGGCACGGCAGGGAAATTCCCTATTCGAATATGCAACGCTTTATTTTTTCCATATCCGCTACTAACCGATATATCTTGAGATTTCAAATATTTTTTAACGGCTTCAATGCGCTCGGCACTATCTGCCTGTATGACTATAATCGTTGGAGACTGAAATTTGGGCTGCGCTACAAAAGCACGAAAATGTTTCATAGAATTCAAGGATTCATAAAAACTTTGCGCTCTGGATTCAATTTGGGTTCTAATCGCCTCAATGCCTTTGTTCAAAAGCATTTCTACTATTTTATTGAGCAAATAAATAGCATATACATTGGGGGTGGAATGGGTTTCGTTATTCTCAAAATTTTTCCAATGCACAGGCAAGGTATGATGTGCGCCAATTCCTTTTTGAGCTTTCAGTTCAATGGATTTGGCTAGCATTCGAGGCGAAACAATCCAAACGCCCAATCCAGCAGGCATTCCAAAAGCTTTTTGAACCGAAAAAAAGGCATTATCGATATAATTAAAATCTAAATTTGCAATAGGAACCGAAGAAACCATATCCACCGAAATCAATTTTTCGGGATATTTCTGAGCAATTTCGGAAATGGTATTTTCTGGAATCCAAACGCCCGTTGATGTTTCATTATGGGTAATACAAATCATTTCTGCATCATTGTCGATTGAAATTTGCGTAGCTTCAAATCCTTCGCCTTCTTCAAAAGCGATCTTTTGCGTTTGCAAATTTAAACTTTGTGCATAATCATAAAATTTGCTAGAAAAGGAACCATTGACAATATGCGCACTTTTATGTGCTACACCATTTAATAGAATTCGTTCCCACAGCTCCGAAGCAGAACCCGAAAAGAAGATACCATATGTCTCAGGAATTTGCAACAACTTTTTCAAATTAGCAATGATTTGACGATGCAATTCTCTAAATTCTGGACTTCGATGCGAGACAGAGCCCATATTTTCTTGAAAAAATTGCGCGGTATACGCAGGCACTTGCTCAAAAATCATAGCGGGCCCTACATTAAAAAAAGTTTGAGGATTCTTCATGTCCATAAGTATTAATACAATTCTCTATACTTAATAGTTCCTTCAATAGATGTCAATTCTTGCTTCAAATCCGCATGATACCCTGCAGCAATATCGGTAATTACATATCCCAGATTTTCATCGGTTTTGAGATATTGCCCCAAGATATTAATTTCATTTTGGGCAAATACATGATTGATTTTAGCCAAAATACCTGGAGTATTCTGATGTATATGTATGATTCTATTGGAATTATCGCTATTGGCGGCTAGATGTAATTCGGGGAAATTTACCGCACCTTGCGTACTGCCTTTATTGATAAAATCTAAAAACCGATTTGGGACAAATTGACCTATATTTTCTTGAGCTTCTTCGGTGCTTCCCCCAATATGAGGCGTCAAAATAACATTGGGCATACCCAAAAGTTCGCTGACAAACGGTTCGTTGTTTTCTTTGGGTTCATACGGAAACACATCGAGTGCAGCCCCATTCAAATGCCCCGACCTAAGTGCATCTGCCAGATCTGAAATATTGACAATATGCCCACGCGATAAATTAATAAAAAGTGCGCCCGGCTTCATTTTTTCAAATTCTTTTTGGGTAAAAATATTGGCATTCATACTTCGTCCATCCAAATGTAATGAAACCACATCCGAAATAGCGAGTAATTCATCCAATGACTGACATTTTTTGGCATTTCCTAATGGTAATTTTTCATCTAAATCATAAAAATGAACTTCCATACCTATCGCTTCTGCCAAAACCGAGAGTTGGCTTCCAATATTACCATAACCTATAATCCCTATCTTTTTACCACGAATTTCATAGCTATTTTTGGCTACTTTATTCCAAATACCTTGATGCAATTGCATACTTTTTTCAAAAATACCCCGAATGAGCATGATAGACAATCCCAATGCCAGCTCCACAACAGATCGAGTGTTGGAAAAAGGTGCATTGAAAACGGGAATGCCTTTATTGGCGGCTGCTTTCAAATCAATTTGATTGGTACCGATACAAAAAGCACCAATTGCCATCAATTTAGGTGCGGCATCAAGCACACGCTGTGTTACCGTCGTTTTGGATCGGATGCCCAAGACATGTACATCCTTAATTTTCTCAATTAACTCTTCTTCATTCAAAGCACCTTTGAGACATTGAACCGAAAAACCGTCTTTTTCGAATATTTCTTTGGCTCTAGCATGAACATTTTCTAATAATAAAATGTGCATTTTGTTTTTTGGAAAAGATAAATTGGGCATATTTTTTAATGTATTAATATCTAAGAGGCGCTAAGGTAAAACTTTTTTTTGACAAAATAGGAAGAGAGCACAAAATGTATGGATTTTTAACAATTTTATACACAAAAAATCAACTATGCAAATATTTGAATTTCAACATTTTACAAATACAAACCTCGATACAAAGCTATTCACAATACATTGAATTTTAAATAATTATAATTTAAAGCAAACAATATCAATTTTTTTTTATAAGTTTGCAAAATAATTTAATCAATTTTAAACGTTGCTTTAGATGAATTTAAAAAGCATTTTAGTACTCATCGTAATGTTAATTTGGTGGCTGGTTTGTTGGAAATACTATACTTGTAGCATCAAAAACTTTTGCGATTCAGATAGAATTCCGGTAATGGATTCATCCCAATTTCATGTTCCGTCCTTCCCTATTTCGTTTAACATCAATTCGGATAGTGCGCTTTTACATGACTTTGATATATACAGAAGTAATATTTGTAGCCAATACAATGGCCAAACTATAGAAATAGTGGGCTCATATTTCTCCGATGAAACCAATGCGTCATCATTTGCAAACTTAGGATTGGCAAGAGCGCAGCAATTAAAAAACCTTTTAGCTTCTTGTATGGATACGAGCAAAATTAAACTTGTAGCCAGCGAATTAATCAAAGACTCATCTTTTGTAGCTCCTTTTGAAGCATTAAAAATACAAATGGCCGACACGACCCATTATTCAAATTTATCCGAAGTAAAAGTGGTAAGCCATGATAATATGTCCGAAATTTATTTCCCTTCAAGCTCAATCAAAGGCCTAAAAAATGAAGGTTTTACAAATTTGCTTAAAGATTATATCGCTAAAATAGGGACAAGTACTCAAAAAATAAAATTGGAGGGACATACGGACAATGTAGGTGCCGAATATGCCAATAAAACGCTTTCAGAAGACCGATGCAAAGTAGTACGAGACCAATTGGTAAGTTTGGGACTTTCCAAAGATAAAATAGTGATAGAAGCTTTTGGCTCGTCTAAACCAAAAGTAGATAATAATACAGCTGAAAATAAAGCCAAAAACCGCCGTGTAGAAATAAAAATTATTCAATAATAATAAATCAAAGATTATGATATTCACTTTAACCATTTTTCAAAGCAATTTATTAGAGAAATACGATAAAACGGATGCCTCTATCGAAATATTAATCATGCTATTTTTGGCATCTTTATTAGGTTTTCTATTGGGATATTTTATGAGCCATAGAACCAAAAAAGAATTTGTATACAATGATGTCAAAAATGAAACTTCTACTGAAAGCAGCATTGTAGAAAAATTTAATCAAATGGAAAAAGAAGCTTCTCTATCTACTAATAATAAGATTGGTTCTAATTCCCAAACAGCCAAAAAAGAAGCAATTTCTAAACCAGAAACAAAGGAGCAGGCACCAAAACCTACTGCTAAAAAAACAGTAGCCAAAACAACCGAAGTAAATAAAATAGTACAAACGGTAGAACCCGTTAAAACAGCTAAAAACACAACTACGGTTAAAAAAACGGTAGCCAAAACGCCTATTTCTAGTACAAAAAATGACCTAAAAGTAATTGAAGGTATAGGCCCAGCTATTGAGAAACTGTTGAATGCTAAAAATATCAATACTTATAAAGAATTAGCTGATAGCAAAATAGAAGTGATTCAAGAAATATTGAATGAGGGAGGACCTCGTTTTGCAATGCATTCACCTGAAACATGGCCAATGCAAGCGCAATTATTATTTGAAAACAGAATGGAAGATTTCAAAAAATTAACGGAAGAGCTCAAAGGCGGTAAAATCGTTTAATAATCTTTTTTCTTCTTCTTAACAAATAAAAACGTAGCGTATCAAATGGTTATTGGCATTGCGGGCGGTACAGGCTCTGGAAAAACAACAGTAGTAAAAAAAATCATGAATCTTTTTCCCAAAAAAGACGTGGTGTTACTTTCCCAAGATAACTATTATAAAGACAATGGTCATTTGACCGAAGAAGAAAAGAAAAATACAAATTTTGACCATCCCGATGCCATTGAATTTAGTCTTTTGGCTAGTCATGTAGAAGATTTGAAACATCAAAAAGCCATTGAACAACCCATTTATTCTTATCTAACATGTAGTAGAAGCAAAGAAACGATTCATACCGATCCCAAAAAAGCCATTATAGTAGAAGGAATCTTGATATTGACGGATAAAAAACTACGAGAGAAAATGGATATTTGCGTATATGTAGATGCGCCTGCCGATGAACGCTTGATTCGTGTAATCCAACGAGATATTGTAGAGCGTGGACGCGATGTCAATGAAGTTTTGAAACGATACCTCGAAACCGTAAAACCTATGCACGAACAATTCATTGAACCCACCAAAAAATTTGCGGATATTATCTTGCCTTTGGGCGGATTCAACAGCGTGGCTATCAAAGTTTTGGGGGATATTATCAAAAATAAAATTCGCGAAGAAGAAGATAAAGAAAGTAAAGAGGGAAATTCGTAGTTTTTTATTTCCTCCCAAAATCGGCGGGTATTTCGCCCCATTTATTGGTTTCCCATTTGACGATAGGCGTAGTAATATCATTTTGCCTCAACCAATTTTCTGCTTTTTCTACCCATTCAAACGCCATTTTATTTCGCTCGGTCAATTCGAGTTTCGTGCCTGCTTTCTTTTTCTTTACCCATGCTATAGCGGTATTGCTATCGGTATAGATTATTTTGTTCAAATTGTGTTGTTTGAGATAGCTGAGCCCGTGTACTATAGCCAAAAATTCACCAATATTCACAGTAGCATCTTCAAATATTCCTTTTCGGAAAATTTCGGTACGGGTTTGATAGTCCACGCCTCTATATTCCATTTTGCCGGGATTGCCCAGACAGGAAGCATCTACGCATATCGCATTTTCAATGATTTTGCCTTGCTGATTGTATGTAAAGATGGGATTTTTTTCGGGTTCTTTCTTTTTGTAGATAAAAGTTTTAAAATCGCTACGATAGGCTTCTATAGCTTCTTCTTGTGATTCAAAAGACTTGTATTTTGCGCCTTCAAACCCATCTACCTGACTTTTACATTCTATCCAAGACTTGTAAATACCGGGATTGCGCCCTTGCCATACTACATAAAACTTAGTCCTATTCTTGCTCATTTTTTCTAAAAATTAGATATACATAAGACAAAAGTCCTCCAATTACCAATGTAACGGTTTGAATCAACCAAAGTGCCCAAGAATATGCCAATCCAATTTTGGTAGGAATATTATATAATTCCAAAGCTTTAGTAATTAAAATTTGATAGGCTCCTATCCCACCTTGTGTCATGCCTACTCCTATCGTTCCTGCTGTCAAAACCAAAAAAGCAGTTTTAATACTCAAATGCTCCAAGCCGGGTATAGCAAGGTAAAAAATATAAGTTGTGATGAAATATATAAAATAAATCAAAACACTGTATATGATGAATAAATTATAGTTTTTTACTTTTCTAATAGAGCTCAAACCTTCTGCAAAACCTTTGATTTTTTCAATCAAAATACTATAGAATCTTGTCTTTCTAATAAAATAAAATGCGATAGCTCCTATAAATAAAAGCGCAACCAAGATGATCCATTTCATATACGATTGACTGTCACCAACCGTTTTGGACTGAAGAGAATTATACAATATATTTATCTTATCCCATTCAAAAACCAATGCTAAAAAAGCGATAATTCCCATACCTAACACATCCACCAATCGCTCCACAACCATTGTCCCCACGCTTTTTTCAATGGGCACTTTGCTGTATTTTGCTAGAATGGAGCATCGAAGTACTTCGCCCAATCGGGGAAAGGCTAAATTGGATAAATACATAATAAAAATAGAGGCTGTCAATACTTGTGCAGAAGGCTTATACCCCATTGGCTCGAGCAATAATCGCCATCTCAAAGCACGAATCAAACAAGCAATACTTCCCAAGACAATTAAAATAACAATATATATCCATTTTGTATTCTTGATACTTTCAATAATAAATTGTATATCTTCAGGCTTCAAATCTTTTTGAATAAACCATATTAGAAAAACTCCAATACCAATAGAAATAATAAATTTAATGATGTTTTTTGTAAGATTATTCACGCTTTTGTTACTTTATATACGAAAGAGGACAAATTTAACTCAATTTAATCATTCAAATGATATTTTTTGTGCTTCAAAATAAACTTTTCGCTTTACATTTGGTCAAAGTTAAAAATAAATCGCTATGTATAATATCATCTTTTTATTATCCTTTTTCCAGCATGAAATGTCCATGAATGGTTTTGCTATAGCTGAAAACAAGCAAGTTTTCTACAAAACCAATGCCTATCGAAAATCAAAAGGACTGGATACGCTGCAATGGGATAACGCATTGTTTCTTTCAGGATACACCCATGCCACCAATATGGATCGTTATAATTTTTTTGGGCATGAATGCAAACAAAACAAGCAATTTCAAAAGCCGGGCAATCGCATCAAATATTTCAACTATAACTATGGCTATATGTCAGAAAATATTGCGTTCTACGAAACCTCCAAAGAGGCTATGACCAGCGAAGAAGTAGCCGAAATGTTTTTCAAAATGTGGGAAAAATCGCCCAATCACAGAAAAAATATGCTTTCAAAAGATGCAAATGACTTAGGTGTAGCCATTTATACGGTTTATAAAGGTAAAAAAATTGTGTATTATGGGGTTCAAAATTTTGGCAAACGACTTGTAGACACGAAATAGTCGCTACTTTTGCTTTTTCACCAATAAATCCTTTTATTTTTGATAATTTTAAGTAGTTTTGAGTTGTAATAATTTTTCAAACAAAGGATTGAGTACCTCCGAATTGAGAATATAATTTTTGTAAGAAGCACAAGCCTTCGGGTAGCTATTCTCTGAGCCTATGGGTAACCAAGTCATAGCATCAAACTGCGCATGACATTACAACGCTTGAAAAAAAAGGACAAAAACACAGAGAATTTTGTTTATGAATACAATTAAAGGGTAGCCAATTCTTGTTGTGCCTCTTTCATTTTTTCATCAAAAACCAAAGCTTGTTTGAAAGCTTCTTTCGCCTTTACCGTATTATTTTGAGCTTTATATATTTTTCCCATAATATAAAAAGCGGGAGCATACGTGGGCTCTATTTTGATACAAATATTCAATTGTTTCAAGGCTTTTTCATACTCTTTTTTCTCCCAATTGATTACACCTAGACTGTATATAGCATCGGCATTTTGAGGAAAATCTACTACAATGGATTCATATTCTTTTTCAGATTCGGCTACTCGTTTCGTTTTTTTGTAATAATATGCTTTTTCGAGCCTAGAACTTGTATTTCGCTTGTCGGCAGTGGCTGCATTATCAAAAAATTTAATTGCCAAATCGTTGTTTTGTTCCGCATAGATAAGCCCAATTTGCTCAAATGGCTCATACCAAGTGGGATCTTGCTCTGTAGCCGTCGTAAAATTAGAAATAGCCTTGTCAGTTTGTTTCAATTCTTTGTAGATATATCCTTTGTAGAAATAAGCATCGGGGCGCAACGCATCTAGCTTCAAAGCATTATTCAAATAGTTCAATGCTTTTTGATAATCTTTCATATAAAGATGATATTTGCCTGTCTGAATATAATGTTTGGGTTCTTTGGGTTGAAATTGGATGGCTTTTTCCATGGCCAAAATCCCTCGATCCAAATTACCATTTTCCACCATAAAATTAGCTAAAACATAATAATAATCCGCATTGGTACTATCAAAAGTCACGGTTTTATAGAAATCATTCAAAGCCATTTCCATTTCATCTTTTTGCCAATACAAATTGGCGCGTTCAAAATACAAACGAGCGTTTTTGGGACTTTCAAAAATACTGTCCGACAATAATTTTATCTGTCTGTCTACAGGATCTTTGGGCAAAGCCGTTTCTTCGGTCTTTTTTTTATTATTACATGCCAAAAGCGAAATCAAAATTCCAATAAATAAAAGACTTTTTGTGTACATTTTGTGTATTTTTAATGTAGCAAAATTAATAAGTCTTGCTTAAAGTTAAATTATTTTTAAGTTTGCAGTACCATGATGCCAAAAAAACATCTCGCTTTGGATAGTATTCGACTCAAAATGGAGTATTTTTGTTCCTATCAGGAGCGTTGTATCTATGATGTAGAACGAAAATTGGAAAAATATGAAATGGAGGATGCCGAAAAAAAAGAAATTATTTCGCATCTACAAGAGCATCAATTTTTGGATGAAAATCGTTTTGTAGCGCTTTTTATCAAATCCAAAGTAAATCTGAAAAAAGACGGTGTAAATAAAATAAAAGCGGCGCTCTACGCCAAAAAAATCCCCCCTAAGCTGATACAAGAACATCTCAAAGATATAGAATCGGCTATCTATTCCGAAAATATGCAAAAACTTATCGACCGAAAAAAAGAGGAATTACTCAAAAAAAATGACCCCGCACAAGCCAAACAAAAACTCATCCGCTACTTGATGAGCAAAGGCTACAATTATGGAGAGTTTAGGGATTTAGTGTAAATTTATATTGCTTCCTAATAAGCTCTTCCTGTTTTTTTCTCTACAAAGTTGATGAATGCTTGATTGGCTACTTTGTTGCCACCCGGTGTAGCATAGTCGCCGCTAAAATACCAATCGCCTCGGTCGTTTGGACAAGCAATATGAAGATTTTCAAGGGATTGAAAAATCAAATCTACCTCAAAGTCTATATCCTCGGGTTTTACGATTTGTGCCGCTTTTCGGCTGAGTTCTTCCTCCGAAAAAGGCGCATAAAAATCTTTGACTTTATTCTGTATTTCAGCCAATGGTTTTTGATTTTCGGCAATGCAATTTTGATATACTTCTTGAATCAGCTGCGTGTTGCCTCGTTCTTGGAGCAATTCAATAGCCGCTTTGAAGATCAATAAATCGCCCATATTACTCATATCTATTCCATAACAATCGGGGAAACGAATTTGTGGTGCGGAAGATACAATAATTATTTTCTTTGGCTTGAGACGCCCCAAAATACTGATAATACTCTGTTTGAGCGTAGTTCCACGCACTATGCTATCATCTAATATACAAATGGTATCTTGATGTTTTTCTATAGAATTGTACGTGATGTCGTACACATGCGACACAAGGTCGTTTCGAGATTGATCATTGGTGATAAAGGTTCGCAATTTCACATCTTTCACGATGATTTTCTCCGCACGAATTCTATCTTCAACGAGCAACTTTGTTAAATCGGGATTGGGTTCATTTTGCAACGATTTTACAATTTGTTGTCTATAGATGCTTTCCAATCCTTTTATCATCCCATAATAGGCCGTTTCGGAAGTGTTGGGGATAAATGAAAATACCGTATGGGTGAAATCGCCTTCTATGGCATCAAAAAG
>Ga0208597_1000232_pt1 | contig 21714 bp, 31 predicted proteins | sample LakMenEpi05May12_FD_150673 | JGI IMG/M metagenome (GOLD analysis project Ga0208597, IMG submission 150673) | Freshwater microbial communities from Lake Mendota, WI - 05MAY2012 deep hole epilimnion (SPAdes) | ecosystem: Environmental > Aquatic > Freshwater > Lake > Epilimnion/Euphotic zone ...
TCGAAAGAACTCGTGACCGTGTTCGCGTTGACATCCACACCGCTCGTCCAGGACTAGTTATTGGTCGTCGTGGTCAGGAAGCCGAAGCGATTCGCTCCTCACTCGAGAAGCTAACCAACAAGCAGATTCAGCTCAACATTCTTGAAGTCAAGAACGCTGAAATGGATGCACAACTTGTTGCTCAAGGTGTTGCCGAGCAGCTTGCAAGCCGTGTTGCTTTCCGTCGCGCGATGCGCAAGGGAATGCAGGGAGCACTTCGTCAGGGAGCTAAGGGAGTTCGTGTTCAGTGCTCGGGCCGTTTGGGTGGAGCTGAAATGTCTCGTAGCGAGTTCTACCGCGAGGGTCGCGTTCCACTACACACCCTGCGCGCAAACATTGACTACGGTTTCTACGAAGCCAAGACAACTTTCGGTCGTATCGGTGTGAAGGTTTGGATTTACAAGGGTGACCTAACAGCCAAGGAGCTTGCTCGCGAAACTGCAGCTGCTCCAAAGGTTGCAAGGCCTCGTCGTGAAGGTGCACCTAGACCTACTGGTTCAGCTGCTCCCGCAGCAGCTCCAGTTGCGGCAGCACCGGCAGCTGAAGCTCCAGCAGAAAACGTGGAGGCGTAAAGATGTTAATTCCTAGAAAAGTTAAGCACCGCAAGCAGCACCACCCGAAGCGTTCCGGCGCTGCAACTGGTGGTACCAAGGTGCACTTCGGTGAGTGGGGAATTCAGGCTCTAACACCTGCGTACGTAACAAACCGTCAGATTGAAGCAGCGCGTATTGCGATGACTCGTCACATCAAGCGTGGTGGAAAAGTTTGGATCAACATATTCCCAGACCGCCCACTAACCAAGAAGCCTGCAGAAACTCGTATGGGTAGCGGTAAGGGATCACCTGAGTGGTGGATCGCGAACGTAAAGCCAGGACGCGTTTTGTTTGAGGTTGGAGGCGTTACTGAGGCTCTAGCTCGTGAAGCTTTGACTCGTGCAATCCACAAACTGCCTCTTAAGGCTCGCATCATCAAGCGTGAGGAAGGTGACGCATAATGCCAATTGGATCTAAGGAACTAATCGTTGAGAACCTTGACAAGATTGAGGACTCTTTGTTGGTTGAAGAACTAAAGAAAGCTAAGGAAGAACTATTCAACCTTCGCTTCCAGTCAGCAACCGGTCAGCTTGAATCTCACGGAAGACTGCGCGCTGTAAAGCGCGACATCTCTCGCATCTACACAATCATTCGTGAGCGTGAACTAGGTATCCGTGCCATCCCAGCTCCAGGTGCAACTTTGCCACCAAAGGCTAAGAAGGCAGAAAAGCCTGCTGCAGCAGCAGTCGAGACAGCAGCAGCCGAGGTTGCAACTGAAGAAGTAAAGACCAAAAAGCCTGCCGCTAAGAAGTCTTCCAAGACCGAAACTAAGGAGAGCTAGAAATGGCTGAGACCAAGAAGGCTGAAACTGCCGAAGTTCGCGGTTACCGCAAGTCACGTCGTGGCGTTGTAGTAAGCGACAAGATGAACAAGACCATTGTTGTTTTGTTGGAAGACCGCGTAAAGCACCCGCTTTATGGAAAAGTTGTCACCCAGTCCAAGAAGGTAAAGGCTCATGACGAGACCAACCAGGCTGGCATCGGTGACCTCGTTCTAATCAGCGAGACCCGCCCACTAGCAGCAACTAAGAACTGGCGCCTAGTCGAGATTCTCGAAAAGGCCAAGTAACCAAAGGACAAAACAGTTTCTGTTTTGACCAACTAACAAGGAGTATGAAGTGATTCAGCAGGAATCTAGACTCAAGGTAGCCGACAACTCGGGTGCCAAGGAGTTGCTCGCTATTCGCATTCTCGGTGGCTCAGGTCGTCGCTATGCCGGTATCGGTGACTTGATCGTTGCGTCTGTAAAGGACGCCATCCCAGGCGGAAACGTTAAAAAGGGTGAAGTAGTCAAGGCCGTTATCGTTCGCACAGTGAAAGAAACTCGTCGTGCAGATGGTTCATACATCAAGTTTGATGAGAACGCAGCTGTAATCGTAAAGCCAGACGGCGAGCCTCGCGGAACCCGTATCTTTGGCCCAGTTGGCCGTGAGCTACGCGACAAGAAGTTTATGAAGATCATCTCTCTTGCACCGGAGGTTATTTAATCATGCCGAGAATTAAAAAAGGCGACCTAGTTCAGGTCATCACTGGAGCCAAGGCGGATCGCGGCGGAGACCGTGGCAAGCAGGGCAAGGTTTTGTCTGTTGATTTCGAAAAGAACCGCGTAATTGTTGAAGGCGTAAACATGGTTACTCGCCACAACAAAATTGGTCAGACCGAAAAAGGCGCCAAGACCGGCGGTATCGAGACCATGGAAGCTGGAATCCACATTTCTAATGTTGCTCTAGTTGACCCAAGCACCAAGAAGCCAACTCGCAGAGGTGCCAAGGTTGCTTCGGTTACCAAGGGCGGCAAGACCAAGACTGTTCGTACCCGCGTATCGGTTAAGTCAGGTAAGGAAATCTAATGGCTGATGAAAAAGACACCACAGTTGAAGCTGAGGTAACTACAGAAGCTGCTGCCGAAGAGGCAGTAGAAGTAGCCGCTAAAGAAGAGAAGCCAGCTAAGGCAAAGGCAGAAAAGAAGCCTTACGTTCGCATTGAGCCACGTCTTCAGAAGCGCTACCGTTCAGAACTCAAGGCTGAGCTCATGAAGGAATTCGGTTTCAAGAACATCCACCAGGCACCAGGGCTCACCAAGATTGTTGTCAACATGGGTGTTGGAGCAGCTGCTAAGGACGGCAAGCTAATCGATGGCGCAGTTAAGGAATTGACTGCTATCACCGGTCAGAAGCCAAAGATCAACTTGGCAACCAAGTCCATCGCACAGTTCAAGCTTCGTGAGGGTCAGGCAATTGGTTGCCACGTGACCTTGCGCGGAGATCGCATGTGGGAATTTTTGGACAGATTGCTAAACCTAGCTCTTCCTCGTATTCGTGACTTTAGAGGACTTAGCCCAAAGCAGTTCGATGGCAAGGGTAACTACACCTTTGGTCTAACTGAGCAAAACGTTTTCCATGAGATTAGCCAGGATGACATCGATCGCGTACGCGGCATGGACATCACGGTTGTCACAACAGCAAAGAACAATAACGAGGGTCTTGCGCTACTAACAGCGCTTGGCTTCCCATTCACCAAACCAAACAACTAATCGGATAGGTCCCCTAAAGGGAAACCACCGAGGAAGGCACACACTATGACAATGACAGATCCGGTTGCAGATTTTCTGACCCGGCTGCGCAATGCTAACTCTGCACACCACGAGAGCGCTTCCTTGCCTTACAGCAAGCTCAAGGGTCAGATTGCTGAAATCCTCAAGTCTGAGGGTTACATCAAGAGCTTCGCAGTTCAGGATGCGGAAGTAGGCAAGACCCTTGTGGTCGACCTAAAGTACGGACCTAACCGTGAGCGTTCAATCGCCGGTATCAAGAGAGTGTCGAAGCCTGGTTTGCGCGTATACGCAAAGTCAACCGAGCTACCTCGCGTTCTTGGTGGTTTGGGAATCGCAATTTTGTCAACATCATCCGGTCTACTAACAGACCGCCAAGCAGCCAAGAAGGGAGTAGGCGGAGAAGTTGTCGCCTACGTTTGGTAATCGAAGATGTCACGTATTGGAAAGTCACCGATCCCGGTTCCAACCGGCGTCGAAGTTAATATCTCTGGGTCTGCAGTTTCTGTAAAAGGACCTAAGGGTCAGTTGAGCCTAACTGTCGCCTCCCCAATCACTGTTGCGCTGACCGACGGTCAGGTAATTGTTAGTCGCCCAGACGAGGAGAGAATTTCTCGCTCACTGCACGGACTGACCAGAACTTTGATTGCCAACCAGATCATTGGTGTCACCCAAGGGTTCACCAAGGCTTTGGAAATTGTTGGAACCGGTTACCGTGTAGCTTCCAAGGGCCAGGCTCTTGAGTTTGCTCTTGGTTACTCGCACCCAATCACTGTTAACCCACCACAGGGAATTTCATTCGCTGTTGAGGGAAACACCAAGATTGTTGTCTCAGGTATCGACAAGCAAGCTGTTGGAGAAGTTGCAGCCAACATCCGTAAGCTACGCAAGCCAGAGCCATACAAGGGCAAGGGTGTTCGTTACGCCGGCGAAGTTGTTCGTCGCAAGGCCGGAAAGAGCGGTAAGTAATCATGGGACTAATTCCAAAACTACGCGGTAAGAGCTCAACAGCTGCTCGTATCCGTCGTCACCTTCGTCTTCGCAAGAAGATCGCGGGAGACGCAATGCGTCCACGCATGGTTGTTACTCGCTCCGCTCGTCACATGCTGGTTCAGCTAGTTGATGACACCAAGGGTGTAACCCTGGCTTCTGCTTCAACCATGGAGAAAGATCTTCGTGGCATAAAAGGAGACAAGACTGCCAAGGCCGCAAAGATTGGCGCAACAATCGCCGAGCGCGCCAAGAAAGCTGGCATTACCGAAGTGGTCTTCGACCGCGGCGGAAACAAGTATGCCGGACGCATTCAAGCAGTTGCTGATGCAGCCCGCGAGGGAGGTCTGAAGCTATGAGCGAAGAAAACAAGGAGACAAACTTGGAAACTACCGAAGCTGCAGTTGCTGTAGCGGTTGACCCGCAAGAGCGCGAAGCTCGTCGTGGATCACGCGACCGTGCACCTAAGGGTGAGCGTCGTGACCGTGAAGAAACCAAGAGCCAATTCCTGGAGCGTGTTGTCACCATTAACCGTGTTTCTAAGGTTGTAAAGGGTGGACGCCGCTTTAGTTTCACCGCTCTGGTGGTTGTCGGAGACGGTAACGGAACAGTTGGCGTTGGCTACGGTAAGGCTAAGGAAGTTCCAGCAGCTATTGCTAAGGGAGTTGAAGAAGCAAAGAAGAGCTTCTTCCGCGTTCCTCGCGTTGGAAACACCATTCCACACCCTGTTCAGGGTGAAGCTGCAGCTGGTGTTGTACTACTTCGCCCAGCATCTGCTGGTACCGGTGTTATCGCCGGTGGTCCAGTTCGTGCCATCTTGGAGTGTGCAGGAATTCATGACGTGTTGTCTAAGTCATTGGGATCTTCAAACACCCTAAACATCGTTCACGCAACCGTTGCCGCACTGCGTCAGCTCGAAGAGCCATCCGCAGTTGCAGCTCGTCGTGGATTATCGGTTGAGGAAGTTGTTCCTGCCGGACTACTTCGCGAGCAAAGAAAGGCGGTTTCCTAATCATGGCTGCCCGTCTAAAAGTCACCCAAATCAAAAGCAAGATTGGTGGAAGACCGAACCAGGTCAATACCCTTCGTAGCCTCGGACTGAAAAGAATTGGCGACATCATTGTCAAGGAAGACACTCCCGTGGTACGCGGAATGGTGAACACAGTTTCCCACCTAGTAGTAGTCGAGGAGATCAACTAATGGCTGAAGAAAAAAAGCCTGCGGCCAAGAAGCCAGCAGCGGCTAAGCCTGGCGCGAAGAAGCCGACTGCTGCAAAACCTGCTGCTGCCAAGAAGCCTGCCGCTGCAAAGCCAGCTACTGCAAAGCCTGCTGCTGAGAAGAAGCCCGCTGCAAAGCCTGCCACTGCAAAAGCTACTGCTAAAGCTGAAGCTCCTGCAGTAGAAAAGCCAGCTGTGGAAAAAGCTGCTGCAAAAGTCGAGAAGAGCGTTCGCCAGGGTAAGTCTGTAAAGAAGAAGTCTGCGCCAAAAGCGAAGTCACCGATTCTGAAGCTTCACCACTTGCGTCCAGCTCCTGGATCAAAGCAAGAGCGTACCCGTGTTGGTCGTGGAGAAGCATCTAAGGGTAAAACTTCCGGTCGTGGAACCAAGGGAACCAAGGCGCGCTACCAAGTGCGCCCAGGTTTCGAAGGTGGTGGAGTTCGTCTTGTTATGAGAACCCCGAAGCTTCGTGGTTTCAAAAACCCATTCCGCGTTGAGTACCAGGTGGTCAACCTTGAGAAGCTTCAAGAGTCTTACCCACAAGGTGGAGCCGTTACTGTGAAAGATCTAGTAGCTAAGGGCCTAGTTCGTAGCAACGAGCCAGTAAAGGTTCTGGGCAACGGAGACATCTCGGTTAAGCTGGACGTGCAAGTTGACAAGGTCTCCGAGCAGGCAAAATCAAAGATTTTGGCTGCTGGCGGCTCAGTTAGCAAGTAGCTACTAAGCCAGGAGGCTCAAGTTGATTAATGCCGTGATTCGTGCGTTTCGCACACCGGATCTAAGACGCAAGCTGTTTTTCACGCTTGCGATCGTGGCTGTTTTCCGCTTGGGCTCTTTCATTCCTGCACCATATGTTGACTACGGCAACGTGCAGCAGTGTCTGGCTCAAACCAACAACACCTCGGGTCTATACGAGCTAGTGAACCTATTCAGCGGTGGGGCGCTGCTTCAGCTGTCTATCTTTGCTCTTGGAATCATGCCTTACATCACAGCTTCGATCATTACTCAGCTACTTAGAGTTGTGATTCCTCGCTTTGAGACACTTCATAAAGAAGGTCAGGCTGGACAGGCAACACTAACTCAGTACACCAGGTACCTAACTATTGGTCTTGGTCTATTGCAGTCAACAACTTTGATTGCGGTAGCAAGACAGGGAGCCCTTTTCGGCGCTGACTGTGTGCTCCCGATTTTGACTGATTCCTCACCTCTTGCAATCACCATGATGGTTATCACCATGACAGCCGGAACCGGTCTAATCATGTGGATGGGTGAGCTCATCACCGAGCGCGGTGTGGGTAATGGAATGTCTTTGCTTATTTTCGCCTCCATTGCATCTTCTTTCCCATCTTCACTTCTTGCTATCGCCGAGACTCGTTCAATCGAGACTTTGGTGGTAGTAATCGTGGTGGGTATTGGAATTGTCGGACTAGTAGTACTTGTTGAGCAGTCGCAGCGAAGAATTCCAGTTCAGTACGCAAAGCGAATGGTTGGAAGAAGAACTTACGGTGGACAGGCAACTTATATCCCAATCAAGGTCAACATGGCTGGAGTTATCCCAGTTATCTTTGCCTCCAGCTTGCTTTACCTTCCAGCACTGATCGCACAGTTTAACCAGCCAGATGCTGAAGGACGAGTTGCTCCTTGGGTTGAGTGGGTTTCGAACTATCTGACACAAGGTGACCACCCGCTATACATGGCACTTTACTTCTTGCTGATTATCGGATTCACCTACTTCTATGTTGCAATCACCTTCAACCCAGAAGAAGTTAGCGACAACATGAAAAAGTACGGTGGCTTCATTCCAGGTATTCGTGCCGGAAAACCAACAACAGAGTTCCTGGAATACGTGCTTTCTCGAGTTACCTTCCCAGGTTCGATTTACCTAGGCCTAATTGCACTTATTCCGCTAATCGCATTCTCGCTGGTGGGTGCCAATCAAAACTTCCCATTCGGTGGAACTTCGATTTTGATCATCGTTGGTGTTGGTCTTGAGACGGTGAAACAAATCAGCGCTCAGATGCAGCAGCGCAATTACGAAGGTCTACTGAAATGATGAAGCTTCTCTTGATCGGTCCCCCTGGGGCAGGCAAGGGAACGCAGGCCTCAAAACTCTCTGAGGTTTTTGGCATCCCTGCTATTTCCACAGGTGATATTTTTCGTGAAAACGTAAAGAACCAAACACCTCTTGGAATCGAAGCTAAGTCATACATGGATAGCGGCGAGTATGTTCCAGATGAGCTAACCAACAAGCTGGTTCGCGACAGGCTACAAAACCCTGACTGCGTGAATGGATTCTTGCTCGATGGCTACCCAAGAACAGCCGATCAAGTTCAAGAACTTGACTCAATTCTGACTGAGACAAATTCCAAGCTTGATGCCGTGGTGCAGCTAACCGCAGATACTGATGAGGTTGTTAGACGTCTTGCCAAAAGAGCTATTGAGCAGGGTAGGTCAGATGACACGGAAGATGTTTTGCGTAACCGACTTCATGTTTACGAAGAGCAAACTGCTCCGTTGATTAGTGTCTATGAGGCGCGCGGTCTTCTTGTCAAAGTTGATGGTCTTGGAGAAATTGCTGAAGTGACTAAAAGAATCACCGACGCTCTCGATTCCAAAATTCAGAACTAACCGGGGGTAATCAAAATTTCCCGTGCTGACTTCGAACTAAAAACCCCAGAGCAATTTATTGCTATGCGAAAAGCTGGGTTGATTACCGCTAGAGCACTCGAAGCAGTAAACAAGGCCTGCGTAGCAGGCGTGTCAACTCTTGAACTCGATGCAATCGCAAACCAAACAATCGAGTCCTTTGGAGCGCACTCCAATTTTCAACTTGTTGCCGGTTACAACCACACAATATGTGCTTCAATCAACCACGAAGTGGTGCACGGCATCCCTGCCCCTGAAAGAATTCTCGAGGCAGGGGACATTCTTTCGGTTGATTGTGGGGCAGAGATTGAAGGCTGGAATGGCGATAGCGCAATTACCATAATCGTTCCGGATTCATCAGGCAATCTTCCTGATACCGACCTAGTTCGATCAAGACTTGCGCTCTCAGAAGCAACCGAAGGTTCGCTTTGGGCTGGAATTGCAGCTTTGGCAAAAGCCGAACGACTTGGCGAAGTTGGCGCAGCAATCGAAGATTATGTTGCTAGCCAAGGTAGCTACGGAATCTTGGAAGACTATGTAGGTCATGGAATTGGTAGATCAATGCACGAGGAGCCACCGGTTTATAACTTCCGTACCAAGTTACTTGGACCCAAAGTAACCCCCGGACTTGCTGTTGCAATAGAGCCCATGGTGACCCAAGGGTCTAACAAGACCAAGGTGCTAGCCGATGGTTGGACAGTTGTTAGCAAAGACTCTTCCGATGCCTCCCACTGGGAGCACTCGGTCGCGGTCACTGAGACCGGGGTATGGGTTTTGACCGCTCTAGATGGCGGAAAATCAAGGCTCGAGAGCCTGGGAGTGCCATTCGGGGGCCTTGGGGTCTAGAAATATAATTTCCATTTGGGCGTGTTTTAGCCTAGGCTAGGACTTTGGCGCTGTAAGAGCGAAATCCCATTTTTTGGATTTGTTTTTTGGTGCCTAAAACCAAGAAGATAAGTGAGGCTATGGCCAACAAAGACGGTGTCATTGAGATCGAGGGGTCTGTTGTTGAAGCACTCCCGAACGCAATGTTCAGAGTTGAGTTGACTAATGGTCACAAAGTTTTGGCTCACATCTCAGGAAAAATGCGTCAGCACTACATTCGTATTTTGCCTGAAGACAAAGTAATTGTTGAGCTAAGCACTTACGACCTCACCAGAGGTCGAATTATTTATCGCTACAAGTAAATCGGTTTTGGCAACAAAACCCTAAACGAAGTAAGAGACATGAAGGTAAACCCAAGCGTCAAGAAGATCTGTGACAAGTGCAAGGTCATTCGTCGCCACGGTCGCGTCATGATCATCTGCGATAACCCTCGGCATAAACAGCGTCAGGGCTAGAGCTTCAAAACTAAATAGATCCAATAGCAGTACCGAGGTGAGCAATCACTTTACCTCCGGAGAAGGCCGGAGCCCAATTTGATTGGGATGGTATTGCTACAGACCTTCTGACAAACAGGAGTAATCCAAATGGCAAGAATTGCCGGTGTTGATATTCCACGCGACAAGCGTGTTGAAATCGCCCTAACCTACATCTATGGAATTGGCCCGACTCGTGCGGTCAAGACTCTAGAAGAAACCAAAATCGACAAGAATATTCGCGTCAAGGATCTATCCGATGACCAGCTTGTCGCACTTCGTGATCACATCGAAGGAAACTTCAAAGTTGAAGGTGAGTTGCGACGTGACGTTGCTGCTGACATTCGTAGAAAAGTTGAAATCGGAAGTTACCAGGGTGTTCGCCACCGCAAGGGCCTGCCTGTTCACGGCCAGAGAACTAAGACCAACGCTCGTACCCGCAAGGGACCAAAGCGCACCGTAGCCGGCAAGAAGAAGGTGGCTCGCTAAGGCGGGTCACTCAAGGATTTAGGAGAAAATCATGGCAGCAGCTAAGACAGCAGCTAAGACCACAGCTAAGGCAGCACCGAAGGGAGCAGCCCGCAAGCCACGTCGTAAAGAGAAAAAGAACGTGACTGTTGGTCAGGCACACATCAAGTCAACTTTCAACAACACAATCATTTCCATCACCGATCCATCCGGTGCTGTTATTTCTTGGTCTTCATCTGGTGATGTTGGCTACAAGGGTTCTCGTAAGTCCACCCCATTCGCAGCTCAGCTAGCAGCCGAGAGCGCAGCGAAGAAGGCTCAGGAGCACGGACTAAAAAAGGTTGACGTTTTCGTAAAGGGACCTGGATCTGGTCGCGAAACTGCGATTCGTTCACTACAAGCTGCCGGCCTTGAGGTTGGTTCAATTTCCGATGTGACCCCACAGGCTCACAACGGTTGCCGTCCACCAAAACGTCGTCGCGTCTAACACTAAAACTTAGCTTCAAGCAACAAACTGCCAAGTGGCCACTTGGCAGCCCCAACAAATGAGCATCAAATAGCGGATGCTCAGCTGAAAGGAACTACAGTGCTAATTGCACAGCGCCCCACACTAAACGAAGAAGTACTTTCTCCAAACCGCTCCAGGTTTGCTCTTGAGCCACTTGAGCCTGGTTTTGGATACACACTAGGAAACTCACTGCGTCGCACCCTGCTCTCCTCCATTCCGGGAGCGGCTGTTACCAACATCAGAATTGATGGCGTTAGCCACGAATTCTCAACTGTTGATTCAGTCAAGGAAGATGTGACCGAAATCATCTTGAACATCAAGGAGCTAGTTGTTTCTTCCGAGAACGACGCACCTGTTGTTGCACACCTAAAGAAGTCCACTGCCGGAACAGTAACCGCAGCTGACATTCAGGCTCCAGCCGGAGTTGAGATTCACAACCCAGAGCTAGTTATCGCTACCTTGACCGGTAAAGGCAAGTTCGAAGTTGAGCTAATCATTGAGCGTGGCCGTGGCTACGTTCAGGCTTCTCAGAACCGCAACCCTGACTCTGACCCAGGTGTTATCCCAATCGACTCGATCTACTCTCCAGTTTTGAAGGTCTCCTACCGCGTGGAGGCAACTCGTGCCGGTGAGTTCACAAACTTCGACAAGCTAATTGTTGATGTTGAGACCAAGAACTCAATGACACCAAGAGATGCCGTTGCATCTGCTGGTTCAACTTTGGTTGAGCTATTCGGTCTTGCACGTGAGCTAAACATTGCAGCTGAGGGTATCGAAATTGGCCCGGCTCCTGTGGAGGCAACTTTGTCACCAGAGCTAGCTCTACCAATTGAGGAACTGGACCTAACAGTTCGTTCTTACAACTGCCTAAAGCGTGAGGGTATCAACACCGTCAGCGAGCTAATCGGCCTCACCGAAGAGCAGCTAATTAACATCAGAAACTTCGGATCCAAGTCAGTTGATGAGGTTCGCGACAAGTTGGTTTCTATGGGCCTAAGCCTGAAAGAGTCAGCGCCTGGTTTTGACGCTGCTTACTTCAGCTCTAACTACGAAGAGGACGACCGGGTCTAGGCCTGGATCGTCAAGAAATACTAGAGGAGAAACAAAATGCCTACCCCAACCAAGGGTCCACGTCTAGGTGGCGGACCAGCTCACGAGAGAATGTTGCTTGCCAACATGGCTCGTTCGCTGTTTATCAACAAGTCTGTCACCACAACTGAGGTCAAGGCCAAGCGCCTTCGTCCAGTTGCTGAGAGGCTCGTAACCTTCGCAAAGCGTGGAGACCTTCACTCACGTAGACGCGTCATGCAGTCAATCACTGACAAAAACGTTGTTCATGAGCTGTTTGTAAACATTGCACCTCAGGTTGCTGAGCGTCAGGGTGGATACACCCGAATCACAAAGCTAGGTTTCCGCAAGGGCGACAACGCTCCAATGGCGGTAATCGAGTTGGTGCTTGACCCAGTTTCGCCAAAGAAAATGAACAAGAAGCCAAAGCTTGAAAATGCTGTTAAGGCTGCTCCAAAGGCAGAAGTTCCGGCCGAAGAAGTAGTAGCTGAAGAGGTTGTAGTAGAAACTCCAGCTGCTGAGGCAGAAGTTGTAGAAACTGCTGCGGAAGTGGTTGCAGAGACTCCAGCTGAGGAAACTCCCGCACCAGAAGCTGCTACCGAAGAGCCAGCAGCCGAGGCTGCTGCAGAAGCTCCTGCCGAAGAAGCTGCCGCTTCTGAAGAAGAGAGCAAGTAGTACTTAGAAATGACTAAACCCGTTGACCTGCCGGTCGACGGGTTTTGTCGTTACCGGATTGACTTTGGATATGACGGCACAGACTTTAGTGGCTTTGCTAAACAGCCAGGACTTCGAACCGTTCAAGCTGAGCTGGTAAAAGCGATTGCAGTTATCTTCGGCAAAGACAGCTCTGATTTCAAGCTTCGAATAGCTGGTCGGACTGATGCCGGGGTTCACGCTCAGCACCAAGTTGCGCACATTGATCTAACCCCGACACAGCTAAAGCGCATTGGTAGAAACCCAGATGTTGCAGGGCGAGTTAACACCGCCTTGCCACAAGACATTAGGGTTTATAGCTTTGAAGTGGCTCCAGAGGGATTCGATGCTAGATACTCGGCAACCTTTAGGCGCTATCGATATCGAGTGGCCGATAAGAACTGCTTTGTTGATCCACTGGATGTTAGATACGTTTTGGAGGTCAAGCCAGAGCTGGATTTGAAGCTCATGAAGCAAGCGGCCAGGTTGCTGGTTGGACTTCACGACTTTGGTGGGTTTTGCAAACCGCGAGCTGGGGCAACGACGATTCGAAGACTACGTTCAGTCAAGATTTCTAGGAATCTCAGTAAGGGTCGGATTATAGAAATCGAGCTCAAAGGTGATGCCTTCTGTCACAACATGGTTAGGTCTCTGGTCGGAGCTTTGGTCGCTGTTGGCAGAGGCCGAGCTAGCGTATTGGATGTTCAAAAGCGGCTCAAGTCTGGCTCTCGAGCAGGGTCCCTGAAGGTAGTTGCGGCTAAGGGTCTTAGCCTTATTGAGGTTGGTTACCCCAAGGACTCGAAGATGGGTTTGCAGGCCCAAAACACCCGTAAAAGAAGGGTTCTAGAGGAAAATTAGGGTTTGACCAAGCCACTTGGCAGGGGCTAAACTGTTATCTTGTTGCGGGTTTTAGGACCTTTGCAAAGTGAATCCAAGCCTCAAGGCTGGATACATGAAATCGACTAAGAAAAGTAAGGCAAATTAGCGTGCGTACGTATTCTCCAAAGGCTCACGAGCTAGACAACAATTGGCTGATCATTGACGCCACCGATGTTGTTCTGGGTCGTTTGGCAACTCAAGCCGCAACTTTGCTTCGTGGCAAGCACAAGCCAACCTTTGCTCCTCACATGGACAACGGAGATTTCGTCATTATTATCAACGCCGAGAAGGTTGCCCTAACCGGCTCTAAGCTGTTGCAGAAAAAGGCTTACCGTCACTCTGGCTACCCGGGTGGACTAACTGCAACCACATACGCTGAATTACTTGAGAAGACTCCAGAGAAGGCTGTTGAAAAAGCCATCCGCGGAATGATTCCAAAGAACTCTCTTGGTCGCGACCAGCTTGCCAAGCTAAAGGTATACAAAGGTAGCGAGCACCCGCACGCAGCCCAGAAGCCAGCCAAATTTGTTATTGATCAGGTAGCCCAGTAATTACTGGCGACATAAGAAAACTAGAGGATCACCTTGCCTAAGAACGAAACCGAAGTAGAAGCTACTAACTACTCAACCGAGACTCCTGCAGAAGCAGTGAAGGCCGAGACCAAGAAAGTCCGCGCCCCGCTAACTGTTCCAGGTGCAGGTCTTGGTCGTCGCAAGGAAGCAATTGCAAGAGTTCGCATGGTTCCAGGTACTGGTGTCATCAAAGTAAACGGAAGAGCACTTGAAGAGTATTTCCCAAATAAGCTGCACCAGCAACTGGTTCAAGACCCGTTCACTGTTTTGGAGCTGTCTGGTAGCTACGACGTAATTGCAAAGATTTCAGGTGGAGGAGTTGCCGGTCAAGCTGGAGCACTTCGCCTAGGCATCTCTCGTGCCCTAAACGAGATCGACCAAGACAATAACCGCGCCACTCTAAAAAAGAGCGGCTTCCTTTCCCGCGACTCCCGAATCAAGGAGCGTAAGAAGGCTGGACTTAAGAAGGCTCGAAAGGCTTCTCAGTTCAGCAAGCGTTAATCTTTCGAAGATTTCGCTAACCTTTTTATCATGGCACGCCTATTTGGCACCGACGGAGTTAGAGGTCTCGCTAACCGAGACATTACTGCCGAATCCGCACTCAAGCTAGCCCAAGCTGCAGCTATTGTGCTGGGAGAGCAGTCAAGATCCAGAGGTCAAAAACCAATTGCGGTTATTGGACGCGATCCTCGAATTTCCGGTGAGTTTTTAGCGGCGGCCATCTCCGCTGGGCTTGCAAGTAGCGGCGTTGATGTTTTTGACGCCGGGGTTATTCCTACCCCTGCGACATCTTTTCTAACTGCCGACTTGGATGCAGATTTCGGTGTCATGATTTCTGCCTCACACAATCCAGCTCCAGACAATGGAATCAAGTTCTTCTCCCGCGGTGGCCACAAATTAGCCGACGAGGTTGAAGACCAAATTGAGCAGGCTTTGTCAAAATCAGTTCTTACACCTATTGGAACAGAGATAGGCCACGTCCAAGAGTTCGTGGATGCCAAAGAGCGCTACCTGGTTCACCTCGGCAGCACACTTCCTAATGACCTAGAGGGCATCAAAGTAGTGCTTGATTGCGCAAACGGCGCGGCCTCGGATATTTCCCCACAGGCTTTCAAAGATGCTGGAGCTCAAGTTTTTGTCATTGGTAATGACCCTGACGGTCACAACATAAATCTTGGTTACGGCTCCACTCACCTCAGTGCTTTGCAAGCTGCTGTTTTGGAACACAAAGCCGATGTCGGTATTGCTCATGACGGAGATTCCGACCGCACGCTGGCAGTTGACGCCACGGGAGCGATTGTTGACGGTGATCAGATAATGGCCGTTTTGGCATTGGCTGCTAAGCAACGCGGGGATCTCGCAAGAAACACATTGGTTGCAACGGTGATGAGCAACTTGGGTCTTCGAATTGCCATGAAGCAGGCCGAGATTGATCTTATTGAAACCAAAGTTGGTGACCGCTACGTCTTAGAAGTAATTAGAGAGGGCGGCTACACACTAGGTGGAGAACAATCTGGCCACCTAATCTTCTCCAGGTTTGCTTCAACCGGTGACGGAATTTTGACCGGATTACAACTTCTGGCTCAAATGAAGTCAACCGGCAAGAGCCTAAAAGAACTCGCGGCTGTGATGAGCGTATACCCGCAAGTTCTAATCAATGTTCCAGGCGTTGATAAATCCAAGGTTGATTCTGATCCAGAGCTAAAGAAAGCCGTTTCAGAAGCAGAAGGTGAACTTGGTGAAAACGGCCGGGTGCTTCTTAGAGCTTCGGGAACCGAGCCGTTGGTTCGCGTAATGGTTGAGGCCAAAGACGCTGGAAGCGCCCAGAGCTGGGCGGAGCGAATAGCTCGAGTTGTTGAGAAGCAACTAAAGCTTCCTAAGTAGCACGCTTTCTACTTTGTGATTGTCACCCTTATTCAACACCAGCGTCGCTCTGGATTTTGTGGGAAGGATGTTCTGAGTCAGGTTCGGTAGGTTTATGGTTCCCCATATTTCTTCGGCTTTGGCCAAGGCCTGTTCCATTGGCATTTGAGAATAGCGGTGGAAGTAGCTCTCTGGATTGGCAAAAGCCGATTCTCGAAGGGCGTGGAATCTGTTTAGAAACCACTTTGTTATGTTTGCCGTTTTTGCATCAACATAGATCTTGAAATCGAAAAAATCGCTCAAGGTAATGTCTTGATCTGGTCCAGGACCTTGAAAAACATTTAGTCCTTCAATGATTACAACATCTGGAGAGCTAACAGTGACTTTCTCGTTTGGCATTATGTCGTAGCTCAGATGCGAATAGACCGGAGCTGAGACATTTTCTTTACCACTTTTGATATCCGACACAAATTGAATCAGTGCCAACCGATCATAGGATTCTGGAAAGCCTTTACGGTGCATTAGCGAGCGTTTCTCGAGCTCAGCGTTTGGGTACAAGAATCCGTCAGTTGTAATCAGCTCAACTTTTGGAGTTCCATCCCAGCGTGCTAGTAATTCACGAAGCAATCTTGAGACAGTAGATTTCCCAACAGCAACGGAACCTGCAACACCAATAATGAAGGGCACCCGCTTTGCTCTTTCACCCAAGAAGTCACTTGTTGCCCGATGCAGCTTGGAGTACTCAGATACGTAGATGTTTAGAAATCGACTTAGCGGAAGGTAAACATCGCTAACTTCTTGTAGATCCAGGAAGTCACCAAGACCCCGAATCTGGGAGATTTCTGATTCCGTTAGTGGCTGTTCATTCGCTGTCCCAAGTTGCGACCAATCAGAGCGATCAATTTTCACAAAAGGAGTTAAGTTTCCTTGGTTTTTGGCGGAGGATTTGCTGGGAGAGCTCACAACAAGTCATTCTGCCGTAAAATTAGGGTATGTGTGGAATCGTTGGCTACGTAGGGCCGAAATCAACCAAAGATGTCATTCTCGGAGGATTACGACGCCTGGAATACCGAGGCTATGACTCCGCGGGTATCTCAGTCATCACCGGTCACGGAACTCTAGAAACCAGAAAGAAAGCCGGCAAGCTAGACAACCTCATTGCCGACATTGAAGCTAATCCGCTGGAAGATTCCAAGACCGGAATTGGTCACACCAGGTGGGCCACTCACGGGGCTCCTACTGATCAAAACGCCCACCCGCATCTAGGTGGAGCTCGATCCAAGTTAGCTTTGATTCACAACGGAATCATTGAGAACTTTGCTGAACTAAAGCAGGAATTACTTGATTCGGGAACCAGTTTCGCAAGCGAAACCGATTCCGAGGTAGCGGCTCATTTGATTGCCAAAGAATTTGAAAAATCTGGAGACTTACCGTTTGCGTTTGGTCAAGTTGTCAACCGGCTCCATGGAGCCTTTACTATTTTGATTATTCACGAGGATTTCCCAGACCTTATTCTTGCAGCGCGCAGAAACGCACCTTTAGTGATTGGACTTGGATCGGGTGAAAACTTCCTAGGTAGCGACGTGGCAGCCTTTGTTGAGCACACCAAGCGCGCAATCTCTGTAGGTCAAGATCAAATCGTGAGCCTGCGATCTGGTGAGGTCACGGTCACTAATTTTGATGGAACCCCAGCTGTCAGTAAAGAATTCACAATCGACTGGGACGCTTCGCAGGCATCAAAGGGTGGCTGGCCATCATTTATGGCCAAAGAAATCGCTGACCAACCTCAAGCTGTTGCCGACACCATGATGGGACGCATTAGTTCCGACGGTCTTGTAACACTGAGCGACTTAGAAGCATTAGACAAAAAGTACTTCGACGAAATTGAACGCATAATTGTTGTCGCCTGTGGCACAGCAAGCTATGCCGGAGAAATTGCAAAGTACGCAATAGAAAAGTGGGCAAAGATTCCTGTTTCGGTGGAGTTAGCCCACGAGTTTCGATACCGAGATCCGATACTGACCAACAAAACCTTGATTGTTGCAGTTAGCCAGTCGGGCGAAACGATGGACACTTTGATGGCTACTCGTTTTGCCAAGGAACAAGGAGCCAAGGTTCTAGCAATTTGTAATACGCAAGGTGCAACTCTGGCTCGGGAAAGCGATGCCGTTATTTACACCCACGCCGGGCCAGAAGTAGCGGTAGCTTCCACCAAGGCATTGACTGCACAGATGACTGCCGTCTATTTGCTAGCTCTTTTTCTAGCGGCCAATCGAGCGGTACTAACTCGCAATGAACTCATGACTCTTGGAAAGCAACTCCTGAAGATTCCTGCTAAGGTCGAGCAAACTTTGACTTCTCTAGGTCAAGTTGCCGAACTTGCCAAGAAAATGGAAAAAGTGAAGACTGTGCTGTTTTTGGGCAGGAACGTTGGTTATCCGGTGGCCATGGAGGGAGCCCTCAAGCTTAAAGAGCTTGCATACATCCACGCTGAAGGATTTGCCGCGGGTGAACTAAAGCACGGTCCAATAGCTCTAATCGAAAAAGACCAGCCAGTAATTGTTATCCTTCCAGCGCCAGCCGATCCGTTGCACCCGAAAGTGGTGTCCAACATCCAGGAAATTAAGGCCCGAGGAGCGGAGGTAATTGCCATCGCCGTTGAGGGCGACACCGAGGTTGCCAACTACGCAGCAAGCGTATGGTACGTTCCTGAAACTGAATGGCTAATGGCACCAATCCTGACCGTAATTCCCCTCCAGGCATTTGCTATGGAGCTTGCCACCGCCAAGGGCCTCGACGTTGATCAACCGAGGAACCTGGCAAAATCAGTTACGGTCGAATAATGATTTTCGGAATCGGTGTTGATTTGGTTGACATCATTAGATTCGGGAAGGCGCTCGAGCAAACACCTAAGCTTAGAGACCGCTTATTCACCGAAAGTGAGAGAGATCTTTCTACTCAATCTTTGGCAGCCAGATTCGCCGCCAAAGAGGCGTTGGTGAAAGCACTAGGAAAGGCAAAGGGCCTCTCCTTTCAAGATGTCAGTGTGGCAAAAAACAAAGACGGCAAGCCATTTTTTGAGCTAGCTGGTGAAACTGAAAAGACCATCAAAACAGAGGGAATTAGCAAGCTCCATCTGTCTTTGAGCCACGATGGGAATATTGCAGTTGCCTATGTAGTAGCTGAGGTTTCAAATTGAGAACCATCAGAATTGATCTTGAAGCAATCGCAGACAACTACAAGACAATAAAGCGACTAACCGGCGGAACCGTGATGGCAATTGTTAAAGCTGACGCTTTTGGTCACGGAATGATCGAAGTTTCCAAGAAACTAGAGTCAATTAATGTCGATATTCTTGGAACCGCTGATATCGAAGAAGCCCTAGAAATTAGATCAGCTGGTATCAAGTCTCCAATCATGTCTTGGCTATACGGCAAAGACACCGAGTTTGATGAGGCAATTACTCAGGGTATTCAACTCGGGGCTTCGACAATATTGACCCTTGAGAAAATTGCTGAATCCGCAAAGAGGGTTGGCGCTGAAGTTCAGATTCATTTAAAAGTAGACACTGGACTTGGAAGAAATGGCGCAGCACTATCCGACTGGCCCGAGCTTGTAAAAAAAGCTGTCGATTTGCAATCTAGTGGAAGCATAAACCTAGTTGGAGTTTTCTCCCATCTGTCTGGAACTAGTGAGCAAGATGATTTAGAGCAACTTCGAGTATTCGAAGAGGCCATCGCTACCGCTTCAAAACTTGGCGCAACCTTTAAGGTTCATCACATTGCCGCAAGTCTCGCGGCACTTAGATACCCAAGCACCCGACTAGACATGACTCGGGTTGGTGCCGCGCTTTATGGACTTGACCCAGGACTGGAAACTAACATGCGGCAGTTTGGATTGCGCACTGCCATGAGAGTGACCTCCGAGGTGGTACATGTAAAAAAGGTGCCCGCAGGCCACGGCCTTAGCTACGGATACCTTCACAAAACTACCGGGGAGTCCAACTTGGCCCTGGTGCCCTTCGGTTATAACGAAGGGTTCCCGAGAATATCTGCCGGCAAAGCAGAAGTGTTTCTCAATGGTAAGAAATATAAGGTATTGGCCCGAGTGGCTATGGACCAATTTATCCTGGACCTCGGTTCCGATACTGCGCAGGTCGGTGATGAAGTGGTGATTATCGGAGATGGCGCTAAGGGGGAGCCAACGGTTGAGGACTTGGCTAAGGCTTCAGGAACGATAAACGATGAAATTGTGACCAAGATGGGCGGCCGAGCAAAGCGGGTCTTTAGTTGACTGACAGACGGGACCTAACTGTCACAATTGAAAATGAACGCAAAATGCACAAGTTTGGCTTTCGCCTAGGATCCTTTTTGGAACCAGGAGACATTGTTTCTCTAAATGGCGTTCTGGGTGCCGGGAAAACAACTCTGACAAAAGCGATAGGCGAAGGCGCTGGGGTTCAAGGAGTTATCTCCTCACCTACTTTCTTAATTGCTCGCACTCATCCAACAAATTCTGGTTCCCACTTTGTTCACATGGACGCCTATCGATTGTCTTCCCCCAGCGAACTCGATGATCTTGATATCGACTACCCAAACTCAATTTCTGTAATTGAGTGGGGTCAGGGGTTCACTAACGGTCTTTCGGAATCAATTCTAGAAATACACATTGAACGATTCATTGAATCCGAAGAGCGCAGGTTGACTTTTTCTGGCCACGGTCGCTTTAGTGAAGTTGCTGAGCTGCTTGGGGAAGCAACATGAAGCAAGTTTTTCTAGCAATAGATACTTCACAAGGAACCTCAGTCGCGGTGCTAATTGATGGTGAAGTTGCAGCAGAAGCTGCAGATTCTAATCCCATGCGTCACGCAGAGAACATCGGAACACTTATTGCCCGTTGCATTGAACAAACTGGTGTAAAGGCTAGTGAGATTTCCGATGTAGCAGTCGGCGTTGGCCCTGGCCCGTTCACGGGTTTAAGAGTTGGAATTGCTGCCGCCAAGATGTTTGCCGCGGGCTCGAAAGCTAGGCTTCACGGCGTCGGATCCCTTGATGCAATTGCTTTTGAGCTCGGACTCGAGGAACCAACCCTTGTTATCACAGATGCGAGAAGATCCGAAGTTTACTTCGGACTCTTTCAGGCAAAGAGCATAAACGGTGTCCCACGGCGCCTGCAGGTGCCAGCAGTTGCCAAGCAAGCACAGGTCGAATCCAACCTCCAAAGCCAAGGTCAGCCCTATGAGCTAGTCCAGCGCCCAGTTTCAGCAGCCTCCATTGGACTGTTGGCTATCGCCATGCTTTCAGAGGGAGTAAATCCAGAGCCAATCCAGGCTAATTACTTAAGGGAACCCGACGCCACCCAGCCCAAGCCTAAGAAGGTGAGCGGTTGAGTCATCAAATCAGAATTGCCACGGAATCTGATCTAGGGCCCATCATGCAGATAGAGAAGGCATGTTTTGGCAATGACGCGTGGTCTAAATCAAACATGAAAAGCGAACTTGTGGCTCCTCACACAACTTATGTGGTGGCTGAACAAGGCGATGAGGTGATTGGCTATGCCGGACTCAGCAAACTTGCCAGCTCAACAAGTTCTGATGTTCAAACAATTGCTGTTAGCGATAGCCACCGGGGTTCAGGCATCGGTCGATTACTTATGCAGAGCCTTCTAGAGTTTGCAAGAGAACAAGGTGCCAAAGACGTCTTTCTCGAGGTTCGTGAGGATAAGCCAACACCGCAAGCGTTGTATGGATCTCTAGGTTTTGTGGCAATAGATCGCCGTGAAAACTATTACCAACCAGATGGAGTTGCAGCCATTGTGATGCGACTTGATCTTGAACTAGGAACAAACAGCGCCCCGATAGTTTTAGGAATCGAAACTAGTTGTGATGAAACTGGAATCGGAATTGTTCAAGGCAACAAGTTACTTGCCAATGTCATTTCCTCTTCCATGGATCAGCACGCAAGATTTGGTGGCGTTGTGCCGGAGATAGCAGCTCGAGCACACTTGGAGGCGCTGGATTCAGTTCTTGCACAAGCCTTGAAGGACGCAAACATTTCGATCGATGATGTGGATGCTGTAGCAGTGACCAACGGTCCGGGATTAGCTGGAGCGCTCATGGTCGGAGTTGGTGCAGCTAAAGCGTTAGCCGTGGCACTCAATAAACCCATTTACGCGGTGAATCATCTGGTGGCTCACGTGGCGGTAGATATCCTGGAGCGTGGAAAGCTAGAGACGCCTACCGTGGCACTGCTAGTAAGTGGCGGCCATACCT
>Ga0208597_1000234_pt1 | contig 21503 bp, 15 predicted proteins | sample LakMenEpi05May12_FD_150673 | JGI IMG/M metagenome (GOLD analysis project Ga0208597, IMG submission 150673) | Freshwater microbial communities from Lake Mendota, WI - 05MAY2012 deep hole epilimnion (SPAdes) | ecosystem: Environmental > Aquatic > Freshwater > Lake > Epilimnion/Euphotic zone ...
ACCATGAAAAATAAAAATTTTCTCATTTGCATATTATTTGGTTAAAAAATAAGACCCTAAGTTAAGTAATAATTAACTAATTGTTAAAACTTTTTAACATTAGAGTGTATTTTATTCATTTTCAATCAATTATAGCCTAACTAACGATCGTTTTTATCGATTAAACGGCAATATAAAAGGATGAATGGTAAAAAATTAGGCTTTCGTCAAGTAGCATTTTAGGGTACTTTTGCAGCATGTTAGTACTAGACGGAAAAATTGCAGCAGCCGCTGTAAAAGCATCATTGCAAGCGCAAACAGCAGCCCTTGCTGCAAGTGGTAAAAGAGCGCCACATTTAGCAGCTATATTAGTAGGAAATAACGGAGCGAGTGAAACCTATGTAGCTAGTAAGGTTAAAAACTGTGAAGAAACAGGCTTTATATCGTCACTCATTCGTTTAGACGAAAACGTTTCAGAAGACATCTTGTTAACAACCATCCAACAGCTCAATAACGACCATACCGTAGATGGCATATTAGTGCAACTTCCTTTACCCAAACATATCAGTGATCAAAAAGTAATTGAAGCCATTGATCCTAAAAAAGACGTGGATGGATTTCATCCGGTAAACGTTGGAAAATTAGTACAAGGCCTCGAAACCTTTATCCCTGCTACACCTTACGGCATCATGTTATTACTAGAACATTTTAATATTGATACCAAGGGCAAACACGCTGTAGTTGTTGGACGTAGTAATATTGTAGGGCGTCCTATGAGTATATTATTAAGTAGTAACGTTAATAAAGGTAATTGTACCGTTACTATTTGTCATTCACATACACCCAACATAGAATCGTTTTGTAAAGACGCCGACATACTAGTTGCCGCGCTTGGTAAGCCCGGATTTATTACCGCTAACATGGTAAAACCTGGCGCCGTTATTATTGACGTAGGTATTACAAGAGTGGCCGACGATACCACCAAAAGTGGATTTAGAATTAAAGGAGACGTTGCCTACAACGAAGTATCAGAAGTAGCAAGTGCTATTACGCCAGTACCAGGTGGTGTAGGACTTATGACCATTGCTGGGCTTTTAAAAAATACCATGCAAGCATATTTGCAACACGCTTAATAATTACATGAACGAATCAACCATAGCCACAATTACATTACCCGTGATGGAGTATTTTTATACCCTCCAAGGCGAAGGCTATCACCAAGGTAGAGCTGCCTATTTTATTAGATTAGGTGGTTGTGATGTAGGTTGTGTGTGGTGTGATGTAAAAGATAGTTGGGACGCTAGTAAGCACCCTTTACAAACAGTAGATTTTTTAGTGTCGGAAGTACAAAAAACACCGGCCAAACTAGTAGTAATAACGGGTGGCGAACCACTCCTACACAATTTAGATGCATTAACCACGGCGCTTCAAGCAGCAGGGCTTGAAACAAATATAGAAACCTCTGGCTCCTCACCATTATCTGGTAGTTGGAACTGGATTTGTTTATCGCCTAAAAAATTTAAAGCGCCATTAGATCATGTGGTACAAGTAGCACAGGAATTAAAAGTGGTGATCTTTAATAAACATGATTTTGAATGGGCCGAAACCTTTGCGGCCCAGGTGCCTCCTTCTTGTAAATTATACTTGCAACCCGAATGGGAAAAAGCGTCAAGTATGCTCCCTTTAATTACAGCATATATTAAAGAAAACCCAAAATGGGAACTGAGTGCACAACTGCACAAATATATTAACGTACCTTAATTGCATGAAGCAAAAAAGTAGGTTTAGGGGGCTGATATTTTGTGGTGCTTTTGTTTTAATGAGCACTTTTGCGTTTGCGCAAACACCACGTCAATCCAGTAATCCAAAAGCTTTAAAAAAATACAACGAAGCGCTTGTTGCACTCGAAGACAACCGCAGCGCCGAGGGCATTGCACTACTTGGGAGTGCTTTACAAATAGACTCTAATTTTATTGACGCCTATTTGTCACTAGCAGGTGCACTTGGAAATACCAAACAGTATAAAAAAGCGGTTACGGTGTATGATCGCGCGCGTTTAAAAGACAGTACTTATTTTACACCTTATTTACTGCCCTACTCTATAAACCTTGCTGGACTTGGACAATTTGAAGAAGCTCTTGCAGCCATTCATAATTTTCTAACACTCGACGGATTAAGTGGGCGAAGTATAAAAGCCGCGCAGTACCGAAAAAAAACATTTGAATTTGCGCTCAGTACTTCGCAAAAAAATAAAAACGCATCTTATGTTTTTGCTCCAAAAAATTTAGGCGACAGTGTTAACTCTAGTTCTTCCGAATATTATCCTTCTGTAACTGTCACAGATGATGCACTTGTTTTTACAAGACGAACTGGTAATGCCAGAGAAGATTTTTTACTAAGCGCCATTAATAGCAAAGACAGTTTTAATAAAGCAGCGCCGCTTGATGGTGATATTAATTTGGAGCCACGCAAAGGTGCTATTACGGTATCGCAGGATGGTGATTGGCTGTTTTTTGCAGCTGATATTGCAGGTGCAGGCATTGGCGATTTTGATATTTACAAATCGGTGTATACACCATCAGGATGGAGTGAACAGGAAAATTTAGGCGACTCTATTAATACCGATTTTTGGGAAAGTTCACCAGCCATTAGCCCTGATAAACGTGCACTTTATTTTAGTAGCACTAGACCCGGCGGATACGGTGGTGCCGATTTATACGTGAGTTATTTAAAACCAAATGGACGCTGGACCGAAGCGGTAAATATGGGCCCTACCATTAATACCGCTGGTGATGAAATGGCGCCTTTTATTCACGCCGATAACCAAACACTTTATTTTACTTCGGATGGCCTACCCGGTTATGGTGGATCTGATTTATTTGTTTTAAAAAAATTACCAAACGGACAATGGGGCATACCAGAAAATATGGGCTACCCTATAAATACCATCGAAAATGAAGGCAGTTTAGCCGTAGCCGCTGATGGCTACACCGCTTACTACGCAAGCGATAGAGAAGATAGCAGGGGTGGCCTCGATATTTATTCTTTTACACTTCCCACACATGCAAGACCTTTTAAAACCATTTATGTAAAAGGCGTTGTTACAGATTTGATTTCTAAAAAAGGATTACCTGCTAATTTAGAATTAACAGACAACGCAAGTGGCACACTCATTAATAAAGTACAAACCGACGAGCTTGGACATTATTTTATTACACTACCAGAAGGAAAAGATTACACGTTTACCGTTAATAGAAAAGGATATTTATTTTATTCGAGCGCCTATGCATTATCGGGTGCTGCACCTGATAGTACTTACGTTAATAATATTGCACTAGAACCCATTAAGCTAGCAACTAGTTTTGTATTTACACAGGTGCTATTTGATAACAATAGTTTTGCACTTTTACCAGCTTCGTTGCCGGAATTAAATAAGCTGTTGCAAATACTAGAAGAGAACCCTAGCATGCATATTCAAATTAGCGGTTACACAGATAATATTGGTAAGGCTTCTGATAATTTAATACTCTCTACCAACAGAGCTAAATCTATTGTAAATTATTTATCGGGTAAGGGCATAGCTACGGAAAGGCTTAGCTACAAAGGGTTTGGTAGCACAGAGCCAATTGCCACCAACGAAACCGCAGCAGGTCGTGCACTTAACAGACGCACTAGTTTTACAATTACGCGTTTGTAGTTTTTGTTGCTCGATTTTTGCGGTTGCGCGTTTTTAACGTTGCGCGGGTTGTTGAGTTGTTGAGTTGTTGCGTTGTTGCGCGTTTTTTCGTGCGCATATTTACACGTACTAGTACTGATTTTTGTTTGCATGTTTTGTGTGAGCTTGCACTATGATGGACACAGAAATTTCAAACAACGAACTACGCTATCAAATTGCGCTCACACAAATAGAATCGATAGGACCAAGCCTTGCCAAATTTTTAATAGAACGTTTTGGAACAGCGAGTGGGGTATTTAATGCTTCTAAAAAAGATTTACTCGACATTCAATATTTTGGAAATTATAGAGCCGAAAAAATTATTCGTTTCAATAATTTTACAGCCGCCGACACAGAGGTTTCTTTTGTAAATAAACATGGCATTACGCCCCTATTTATTAATGCTGCGGGCTATCCAAAAAAATTAGCGGCCTGCTACGATGCCCCTACCATACTGTATTACAAAGGATCGGCACCCATCAATCAAACGCGCATTATTAGTATTGTGGGTACCAGACTTCCTACGCCATATGGTAAGTGGCTTACCACTTTATTAATAGAACAACTCGCACCCTACCAACCACTCATTATTAGTGGCCTCGCTTATGGTATCGATGTTACCGCGCATCAAACAGCACTGGATTGTAATTTACAAACGGTAGGTGTGCTCGCACATTCACTGGCCACTATTTATCCGGCAGCGCACCAGCATATTGCAAAAGATATTGTAGCGCAGGGCGGACTCTTAACCGAACTCTCTTCTACCGCACGCATCGAAAAATTTAACTTTCCAAAACGCAACCGCATTGTTGCAGGCTTATCAGATGCTACTATTGTTATAGAAACAGAAACCAAAGGCGGTAGTATGATAACCGCAAACCTAGCCTTCGATTATGACAGACAAGTATTTGCCTGCCCCGGAAAAATTACCGATAAAAAAAGCAGTGGCTGCTTGCAGCTCATTCAAACACATAAAGCGGCCATGCTAGACTCTGTAGGCACTTTTATTGAAGCACTGGGTTGGGCGCCCATCACCACAAAACAAATAGCACCCAAAGTGGAGCAAAACTTATCAGATCCCGAAAAATCAATACTTGCCATACTGGACCATCAAATTCCCGTTTCCATCGATGAAATTTACCTCAAAAGCATGCTCCCAAACGCTATTTTAGCGGGTAGCCTGCTCAATTTAGAGCTATACGGCCTCATTGGAGCCCTTCCGGGTAAAACCTACCTGCGGCTACTGGGCTAAATCATTTTTTTGGCTGAAATATGCGGTTCCTATTATCTTTGCACATGGCAACAAGAAATACAAAGACCGCCAACAAGGCAACAAGTTCTAGATTATTTGGAGAAGGGCTAACGTTCGATGACGTTTTACTCATGCCAGCCTACTCCGAAATTTTACCCAGAGACACCGACATCCGCTCTCAACTTACAAAGTCTATCACGCTTAATGTACCGATGTTATCCGCCGCAATGGATACCGTTACAGAAGCCAACCTAGCTATTGCACTTGCACGCGAAGGGGGCATTGGTATTTTACACAAAAACATGAGCATCGACAAACAAGCCGAGCAAGTAAGACGTGTAAAAAGAAGTGAAAGCGGTATGATTGTTGACCCTGTTACTCTTTTGGTAGACGCCACCATTGGTGACGCTCTTAAACTCATGCGCGATAATAAAATTGGCGGAATTCCAATTATAGATGCTGGACAAAAATTAGTAGGTATTTTAACCAATAGAGACCTTCGTTTTGAAACAGACAAAAAACGTAAAGTAAAAGAAGTAATGACTAAAGAAAATTTAGTGATTGCACCAGAAGGTACCGACCTCAAAAAAGCAGAAATTATTTTACGCAAACATAAGATCGAAAAATTACCCGTTGTAAACAAACAAGGTAAACTGATTGGTCTTATCACCTACCGCGATATTTTACAACTACGTAATTTTCCAAACGCCGTTAAAGATGGTATTGGCCGTTTACTAGTGGGCGCTGCACTTGGCATCACTTCCGATTTAATGGATAGAGCCGCAGCACTTCAACACGTTGGCGTAGACGTAGTAACACTCGATAGCGCACACGGACATAGCAAAGGTGTTATTGAAGCACTCAAATCATTACGCAAAAATTTTAAAGGACTACAAATTATAGCTGGTAATGTGGGTACGGCAGAGGGCGCCCTTGCGCTTGCCGCAGCCGGCGCCGACTGCGTTAAAGTGGGCATAGGGCCTGGTTCTATTTGCACCACACGTATCGTAGCGGGTGCAGGCGTTCCGCAGCTTACGGCCATCATGGAGGCCAGCATGGCCCTAAAATCTAAGGGGATCCCGGTAATTGCAGATGGTGGTATCCGTTACACCGGCGACATGGTAAAAGCACTTGCTGCTGGCGCCAACGTAGTGATGATGGGATCTGTTTTTGCAGGTACCGAAGAAAGCCCTGGAGACACTATTATTTATGAAGGACGTAAGTTTAAAGAATACCGTGGCATGGGAAGTTTAGGCGCCATGAGTCAGGGAAGTGGCGACCGTTATTTCCAAGACGTAGAAGCGGATATTAAAAAATATGTGCCAGAAGGCATCGAAGGACGCGTGGCCTACAAAGGAAATATCTCTGAAATAATTTACCAATACGTGGGTGGATTAAGATCAGGTATGGGCTACTGCGGTGCTAAAAATATCAAAGCATTACAGCAAGCAACTTTTGTAAAAATTACAAACGCGGGCATGAAAGAAAGTCACGCACACGATATTGATATCACAAAAGAAGCGCCAAATTATAGCCGTAAATAATTACACGACTTGAAAAAATCAACCCTACTCGGTTATAGTATTTTAACAGGCCTGTTACTCGTTGTAGCATGGCCTGTTTTTTGGTTGGCACTACTTTTATTTGTAGCATGGGTGCCCCTACTTATCATTGCAAATAACGTTAGCAAAAAACTTCATTTTTTTGGATATACTTTTTTGTCGGTACTCATCTGGAATATTGGTACCACCTATTGGATGTGGAACTCCACCGATGTGGGTAGCGTAGCAGCCATCATCGCCAACAGCCTACTCATGTGCGTGCCTTGGCTATTTTATTTTACTGCAGCACAAAAAAATAAAAACATTGGCTTTTTTACCCTTATTGCGTCTTGGCTTACTTTCGAATACATCCATTTAAACTGGCAAATTAGCTGGCCATGGCTCACTCTAGGTAACGGTTTTGCCATGCATACCAGCGTTATTCAGTGGTACGAATACACCGGCGTAGCCGGTGGAAGTTTATGGATACTACTCATCAACATACTCGTATTCAAATTAGTAGTCGCAAAAAAAGAAAAGCAGCCCATCAAAAAAAACATCGTACAAATTGTATCCTGTTTTATAGTGCCAGTTGTTTGCTCAAATCTGATACTCAGTTATCAAAAAACAATCAATAGCATTGATACCAACAGTCCTGCAAGTACACAAAATGTATTAGTGGTACAACCCAATATTGATCCGTATCAAAAGTTTGAAATTTCTAGTGCGTCATCGCAAATTGCAGCGCTCATTAACGCCACAGAGTCAAACATGGATAGCAGCACAACCCTTGTGCTATGGCCAGAAACAGCCATGAGCGTTGCAGACTGGCAGGACAATATTACCACCAACCCCTACTACCAACCCATATTTGAGTTTAGCAAAAGACATCCAAGGCTCAACATTTTATCGGGCATCGAAACCTATAAAAAATATGGCGCCACAAAAGAAACACCCACTGCTAAACAATCGAGCGATGGTAGTTTTTATTACGACGCATTTAATGCAGCCGTATACATCAACAACGGAACACCACTTGCATTTTACAACAAAAGCAAACTAGTGCCAGGTGTAGAAACCCTTCCTACCTTTTTAAATTTTTTAGGACCGCTCCTCGAGCAGTTTGGAGGCTCCACGGGTGGGTACGGAACTTCGGAAGAAGCAGAGGTATTTACCAGTAATGGATGCCAGTATATTAGTGCACCCATCATTTGTTACGAAAGTATTTACGGTGCTTATGTAGGCACATACAAACAAAAGAGCGCCAATCTACTAGCTGTTATCACCAACGACGGATGGTGGGGCAACACCAGTGGACACAAACAACATTTGCAGTATGCTGCACTTAGAGCTATCGAAACAAGAACCTGGGTGGCGCGCAGTGCCAATACGGGCATATCTGCAGTAATTGATCCACTCGGAAACATCGTAGCACAAAAAGGCTGGGATGAAAGGGCCGTTATTAAATACAACATACCAACAAAATCTACCCTTACTTTTTACGCAAAATATGGCGACTGGCTGTATTTGATTTTTTCATGTTTTGCAGTTCTACTATTCATACAAGGTGTATACAAGCGCTTTAAAAAATAAGCATGGAAACCCGTTCATTTGAATTTAACAACAGGCAAATGGGTTATGTAAAAACAGGCGCTGGGCCCGCTGTTATTTTACTACATGGATTTGGAGAAGACCACCACATTTTTAATAGCACCGTTACCGCACTAGAAAAAACATATACGGTATATACACCTGATTTACTAGGCACGGGCATGTCACCAATAAATACATTCCCATCAAATTTTTCGATCGAATATGTAGCAGATAGCACCGCTGCACTAATACAACACGAAAAAATAGAAAACTGTATTTTACTCGGACATAGTATGGGTGGATACGTTACGTTGGCTTTTGCAAAAAAATACCCACAATATCTAAAAGGTTTTGGACTATTACACTCCACCGCTTTACCTGACACGCCCATTAAAATAGAAAACAGATTACGCGGCATCACTTTTATACAAAAATTTGGCGCCGCTACTTTTTTAGAAACAACAGCCCCTAATTTATTTGGAACCCACACACAAAAAAACCACCCACAATTAATTGCTGAATTTATACAGTCGATACCGGCATTTTCTAACGGGGCCCTCACTAGTTATTACCAAGCTATGATGCAGCGGACAGATCTTACATCTGTTTTAGAGACCACATCCTTACCCGTGCTATTTATTTTAGGCGACCAGGACATGCCGGTAGCACTAGAAGATACTTTACCGCAAACAAAAATGCCCCAGACCGCGTATCTTTATGTACTAGAAAATTGTGGCCATATGGGTATGCTTGAACAACCCATACATTTCAACAAAGCGGTACTCGGTTTTTTGGATAAAGTGAATGAATGAAAAAATGGTTACTGATATTATTTGTTAGCATTTGTTGTACCACTGCGTATGCATCACATATTTCGGGGGGCGAAATGTATTATACCTATTTAGGTAAGTCTCCCACCGATGCAAACAAGTTACGTTACGCCATTACACTTTTATTATACAAAGACACGACTGTTACGGGGCCTATGGTTGCATCACTCTCAAGTAATTATAATATTTCTATTTACAGAGGCGATAATAATGCACTTGTTGGGAATTATGTGCTAACCAGAAAAAATTACGAATTCATGAAACTAGGCACTTACGATAAATGCTTGTCTAGTTTTCCAAGGGTAGAATTTGCCGTATCTGCCTATGAAGTGGTGGTAGATTTAGACCCTAATGCTGGTGGCTATTTTGCAAGTCATTCACAGTGTTGTAGGGTAAGTGGCGTATTAAATATGAACTCCAACACCGTGGGTATTAGCTACTGGGTAAAAATTCCGGGTAGCGATTCCAATCCATTTGCACCGGATAATTCAAGCGCTACATTTTTAAAAAAAGATACCATCCTTGTTTGTGTTTCTTCACCCATGCAACTCGATTTTAGCGCAGTGGATCCAGACAAAGATTCGTTGGTGTATTCATTTGCGCCAGGTTATATAGGCGCCGGACCGCCACCCAATCAATTGCCACTGCAATCAGATACACCACCCTACAACACCGTATCCTATTTTGGTGGATTTAGTTTTAATCAACCCTTTGGAAATAACTCGGCACAAATCAATTCAAAAACCGGAATTGTAACTGGCAGGTCCCCTGCGGTAACAGGTATTTATTTATTAGCCGTTCGCGTAGAAGAATACCGGAATGGAATAAAAATTGGTGAGCACCAAAAAGAATTTCAAGTAAAAGTTGAAAACTGTTCTATCGCTGCCGCCGAATTAAAACCACAATACATTTCTTGTGATGGTTTTACACTCACATTTGAAAACGAATCTACAAGCCCTAGTATTGGTGGCTACTTGTGGAATTTTGGCGATGGTGCTACTAGTGTATCCACCTTACCTACACCTACTCACACCTATAAAGACACGGGCATTTTTGTTTTAAAATTAGTAGTAACAAGCACCGGTGGCTGTCAAGACTCTACTACATCGATTGTAAAAGTATACCCTACATTTAAAACAGATTTTTCGGTTACTGGTAGTTGCGTGCTCAACAATTATACTTTTAAAGATTTAACCGCTAGCAAATATGGTATTGTAAATAGTTGGCGCTGGAATTTTGGTGATGCTGGTAGCACAGCAGATTCGGCTACAACAAAAGATACCGTTTGGAAATATAGTGGTGCGCAAAATGCAACCGTCACACTTATTTCAACCAACAATAAAGGCTGTAGTGATACCCTCACTAAACAAATTGCTATTTTAGATAAGCCACAAATAAACCTGGCTTTTAAGGACACGCTCATTTGTAGTAATGATACCCTTCCATTAAAAGCAAGTATTTCAAATACCGCTACTATTTCATGGACGCCCAATAACACAGCCAATAAACTACGTATTACGGGAACGAATACGGCAAATCCTATTGCCTTTCCCAACGATACTACCAAATATTATGTAACCGTTAATGACAATGGATGCAACGCCACAGATAGTGTTATGGTAAATGTGCTTCAGTTTATTAAAGTAGATTTAAAAACAGATAGTACCATTTGTAGGGGCGATAGTTTTGCACTTGCACCTACTTCATTTGCACTCTCTTATTTGTGGCGAAGTTCGAGAGGTGATGTGGTTGACCCTGTTAAAAATCCAATTGTAAAACCATTAAGTAACACACAATATTTTGTAACAGCTAACCTAGGTCAGTGTCAAGACAAAGATTCGATACTTATTAAAGTAGTGGCAACCCCTGCTGTAACAGCAACACCCGATACCACTATTTGTTTTGGTACGACACTGCCATTACAAGCAAGCATCAGTGCCAGTAAATTTACTTGGAGCCCTACTGGTAGTTTAACAGGCTTTAACACCCTTCGCCCTGTGGCAAGGCCGGTAAATTCTACAAACTATGTGATTGCCGTTTCTGACACACTCGGTTGTACTAAAATTGTTACCGATACCATTCGTGTAACCGTTGTGCCGCGCATTATACCAAATGCTGGAAACGACACCATGGCCGTTATTGGAAGACCAATGCAACTTGGTGCTAGGGGTGGTCTTAGTTACTTATGGACCCCTTCTACCTTTTTAAATAACCCTCGAATTGCAAACCCAATATTTATTGGTGCAGCAGGGACAGACTCTGTTGTGTACACTGTTAGGGTGTTTACGCAAGCTGGCTGTTACGCCGAAGACAATGTTACGGTTACCATCTTTAATGGTATTTCAAATATTTGGGTGCCTTCTGGATTTACTCCCAATAAAGATGGCAAAAATGATATTTTAAAGCCCATCACAAAAGGCATCAAACAATTAATTCATTTTAATGTTTTTAATAGATGGGGGCAACTCATTTATACCACCAACCGCTTGGGTGAAGGTTGGGATGGAACCTATAAAAATGAATGGCAACCAAATGGCGCGTATGTATACGAAGCTGTAGGTATCGATTTCGCAGACAATAAAGTGTATACCAAAGGAACAAGTGTTATTATCAGATAAAATAAATTATGAGTAAAACAATTTTAATTACAGGGGCTACTTCTGGTTTTGGAGAAGCGATGGCGCATGTGTTTGCAGCGGCAGGCAACAAATTAATTATAACCGGAAGAAAAGAAAGTTTATTGTCGGGGTTACAAGAAATACTTGTTGCAAAACACAATGCATCCGTGCATACGTTATGCTTTGATGTACAAAATAAAGAAGCTGTTTTTGCAGCTATAAATACAATACCAGATGCTTTTAAAAATATTGATGTACTTATTAATAATGCTGGTTTAGCACTTGGTCGCGACGCTTTTCAGGACGCTAATTTAGACGACTGGGAAACCATGATTGACACCAACGTAAAGGGACTCCTTTACGTGAGCAAAGCTGTACTTCCACTACTCATCCATAATAAAAAAGCGCATATTATTAATATTGGTTCTACAGCAGGTGTAGAAGTGTACAAAGAAGGAAACGTATACTGCGCCAGCAAGCACGCTGTAGCTGCCATTTCAAAATCAATGCGCATTGATTTATTACCACACCACATAAAAGTAACGGCCATTCATCCGGGTGCTGCCGAAACTAATTTTAGTAATACAAGATTTAAAGGAGACGGGGCAAAAGCTGCAGCCGTTTACGAAGGATACAAAGCATTAGAAGCGGTTGATGTTGCAAATGTGGCCTACTATGTTACAACACTTCCTGATCATGTATGTATCAATGAACTTGTAGTAACCTGCACCAGCCAGGCAAACTCTTTTTATTTACACAAATAAATTTTGCAGGCTTTATTCGAAATATATTTATCCAAAATCAATTTCGGTATTGTCACCAATATTTAAACTACGCGACAAACCTTTTACACTCGCGTCACTTCCAATTAAAGAATTATCAAGCACCACTTCGTGTAAATTGGTGTAGCCGCCAATTATACTATCTCTAATAATGGATTGTGTAATTGTGGTGTTAGGGCCAATGGCCACATGGGGTCCAATAATCGCATTTGATATAGTACAGCCTTCTGCAATACTCACCGGATGAATAATAATAGTGTCTTTATAAATATCGGCTGCAGGTAAATGACCGCCCATCTTTTTTAAGAGCGTTGCATTGGTTTCAAGTATCGATTCTTTCTTACCACAGTCAAACCAATTGGCTACTTTAAAAGACCTGAAACGAGTACCCTTTTGAATCATGCATGCAAGCGCATCTGTTAAATTATACTCACCCCTGGTGGTAATATTTTCTACAAAAAGTTGTTGTAAACATTCAAATAAAACAGCTGTTTCGTTGATCTTATACAGTCCAACAAGCGCCATATTACTTTTTGGAATAGCTGGCTTTTCTACCAAATGTTCTATAAAACCATTTTCATCTATAGTAGCCACACCAAAATCGCGGGGATCATCTACCTTTCGAATCCCAATCATACTATCTGGGCTATCTATAATTTCCTTAACGTCAAACTCACAAATGGTATCGCCAAGGGCTACAAATATGGGTTCATCACCAATGAGTTTTTTGGTTAATTCTACCGCATGACCCGTTCCCTGACGCTCGTTTTGGTATACAAAATGCGTTGTTAAATTTGGATAGGTTTGTTTAACGTAATCCTGTATTTTTTCCCCTAAATAACCCACAATAAATATAAACTCGGTAATACCAGCCTCGCTTAACTGATCCACAATATGCGAGAGAATGGTTTTGCCGGCAATAGGTATAAGCGCCTTGGGTTGGGTATACGTAAGCGGCCTCAATTTCGTTCCAGCACCAGCTACAGGGATAACGGCTTTCATAACTTGGGGGATTTAAAACATTTACCCACATCAAATAGGTGTTCGAAAATAGTAAAATTAGGCATTGCAACAATAATTGTGAATAGTTTGCGTGTTAAGGCCTCAATTTGAACCTGCATAATCGAGGCCTTAACTTATCTTTGTACCTAAGCACAAAAAATAGCAACCATGCAAAGAGATACCCTTGTTTTTGACATCATCAACCAAGAATTAGCACGCCAACGTAGAGGCATCGAACTCATTGCTTCTGAAAACTTTACAAGTCTTCAAGTAATGCAAGCTTCAGGCAGTGTGATGACCAATAAATATGCCGAAGGGTATCCTGGACGTAGGTATTATGGTGGTTGCGAAATTGTGGATCAAACAGAGCAGTTAGCCATTGATCGCTTAAAGCAAATTTTTAATTTGGAGTACGCCAACGTGCAACCACATAGCGGTGCACAAGCCAACGCAGCACTCATGCTTGCTATTTTACAACCCGGTGATGCTATACTAGGTCTAGACCTTAGTATGGGTGGTCACTTAACACACGGATCTGGTGTAAACTTTTCTGGGAAAATTTACAAGCCACATTTTTATGGTGTTGTAAAAGAAACAGGATTGATAGACTACGAAATGTTAGAAAGTCAAGCGCGTGCCGCAAAACCAAAATTGATTATTTGTGGCGCCAGTGCTTACAGTAGAGATTGGGATTACGCGCGCATCAGAAAAGTAGCCGACGAAGTAGGGGCTTTTGTATTAGCTGATATTGCGCATCCAGCTGGTTTAATTGCAAAAGGATTATTAAGTTCTCCATTTGATCATTGTCATTTTGTTACTTCTACTACCCACAAAACTTTACGTGGACCTCGTGGTGGTGTGATTATGATGAGAAAAGATGGCGAAAACACGCTTGGCTTAAAAGACATTAAAGGAAATTTAAGACTTTGGTCTAATGTTATTGATATGGCTGTGTTTCCAGGCACACAGGGAGGTCCGCTAGAGCATGTGATTGCTGCTAAAGCCATTGCATTTGGTGAAATTTTAACCGACGAGTTTTTAGTATACCAACATCAGGTTCAAAAAAATGCACAAGCCATGGCTAAAAACTTTACCGACAAGGGATATGAAATTATTAGTGGCGGTACCGACAATCATTTAATGCTTATAGATTTACGCAATAAAAATATCAGCGGTAAAAAAGCCGAGCAAGTATTAGGGCACGCCGACATTACAGCCAATAAAAATATGGTACCTTACGATGACAAGTCGGCATTTGTTACTTCAGGTATTAGATTTGGTGTTGCAGCTGTTACTACAAGAGGTATGGTAGAATCTGATATGGCATTTGTTGTAAATGCGATAGACAAAGCACTTATGAACCCAGATGATGCAGCGCTTTTAGAAAAGTTAAAAGCTGAGGTAAATGAGTTTATGTCTCAATTTGTTTTATATCCAGAATTATGATACAACGCATTCAAACCCTATGGTTACTGTTAGCTAGCATTTGTGCATTTGCATCTGTTAAGTTACCGTTTTATTTTGGTAGCCTAGAAGTACCTGGGCCAACAATTACCATCACACCTTACGATAATTTTATGCTACTCGTATTTGTGATTGCCACTGCATTAATGGGGCTTGTAACTATTTTTTTATTTAGCAATAGAAGTTTACAAATCAAGATGTGTATCGTAGGCCTGGTTTTGAGCTTGGCAAATTTGATGCACTACTTTTTGTTCATGAAAAATTTTAAAACGGGTGGACTATCGCTATATTCGATACTTAGTTTTTTAGTACCTGTGTTTTTTATTCTTGCTATTAGAAGTATTTACAAAGACCAAAAATTACTCAAGAGTTTAGACCGTTTAAGATAAATCACAACCAACTCAATAGTTTGTAGGGGTAATTGTTTACAGCTACTTGTAAATATTTACAGGTATTTAGCGGTATAAGAAGCTGCGCATTTTTTAATGCCTAGTGGCACGCCCTCATACACAACCGTTCCACCACCATCACCCGCTTCGGGACCCATGTCTATGAGCCAATCTGCCGATTTGATAACGTCTGTGTTATGTTCAATAACAATGAGTGAATGCCCCTGATCGATAAGTGCCGAAAATGAGTTGAGTAATTTTTTGATGTCATGAAAATGAAGTCCGGTGGTAGGCTCGTCAAAAATAAATAGCATTTGACCATGCCCCTTACCCTTGCCTAAAAAGCTGGCAAGCTTTACGCGCTGGGCTTCTCCACCACTTAAAGTATCACTACTTTGCCCGAGTTTAATATAACCAAGCCCCACCGATTGAAGTGGCAAAATGGCGTTGTAAATATTTTTATCCTCTACAAAAAAATCGAGTGCCTGATCTACAGATAATTCAAGTACGTCAAAAATACTTTTGTTGTTGTATTGTACTTCTAACACTTCTTCCTTAAATCTTTTACCACCGCAAGACTCACAAGTAAGGTGCACGTCTGCTAAAAACTGCATCTCTACCACTTGCTCCCCTTCACCTTTACAGGTATCACAGCGGCCACCATCTACGTTAAAAGAAAAATGTTTTGGCATAAAGCCACGCATTTTAGAAAGCGGTTGTTTAGAATACAAATCTCTAATGCCATCGTAGGCTTTTATATAAGTAACTGGGTTACTGCGTGACGATTTACCAATTGGATTTTGATCTATAAGTTCTATTTGTGAAATAGAATCTATGTCGCCAATTAACTTGGTATGAAGGCCCACTTTATCGGCGGGTTCACCCTTATATTTTTGAAGTGCCGGGTATAAAATTTGTTTAACCAGCGTTGTTTTTCCACTACCACTCACACCACTAATTACACATAGTGTTTGCAGTGGGAATTTAACCGTGAGGTTTTTTAAATTGTTTTGCCTGGCGCCTTCTACACCAATAAAACGGGTACTCTTTCTTAATTTACTTGGCGCTTCTATGGCAAGTGCACCTGATAAATATTTACCCGTTAAACTATCCGGATTTTTTATAAGCTCGTTGTAATTACCCGCCGCTACTACTTCACCACCTAGGTGCGATGCAAATGGACCCATATCAATAATATGATCTGCTTTACGCATAATCATTTCATCGTGCTCCACCACTACTACAGTGTTTCCTAAATCACGTAACGATTGAAGCACGCCAATTAAACGCTCCGTATCTCTAGAATGAAGCCCAATAGAAGGCTCATCAAGTATGTATAATGAGTTGGTTAAATTACTTCCTAAATTTCTGGTTAATTGAATGCGCTGACTTTCGCCACCACTGAGTGAGTTAGCAAGTCTATCTAATGTTAAATAGCCAAGACCCACGTCTAGAAGGGTTTGTAGGCGCTGGTGTATTTCAATTAAAATTCTTTTAGCAATACTATTATCATGCTCCGATAACACAAGGTTATCGAACCAAACTTTTACATCACGCACCGGCATTTGACATAGTTCACCAATATGTTTGCCACCCACTTTTATATAGAGCGCTTCTTTACGCAAACGGTATCCACCACAACTTGTGCATGTAGTACGTCCACGATACCTGCTTAATAAAACACGGTATTGTACTTTGTATAAATTTTGTTCTACCTCTTTAAAAAAATCATGGATGCCATACACTTTACCCACACCATCCCATAACTGCTGGTACTGTGCCTTGGTTAATTGTGCAATGGGTTTATGAATCGGAAAATCTATTTTAGAAGCACCTTTAATAAACTGGTCTTTCCACCAACTTAATTTTTCTCCTTTCCATGGTGCTACTGCACCTTCAAACAAACTTAAACGGGTATCAGGTATCACAAGGTCCGCGTCTACACCTAGCACCTGGCTAAATCCCTCGCAAGTAGGGCATGCACCAAATGGATTGTTAAACGAAAACAAATTAGGAACCGGCTCTTCAAACACAATACCATCAAGTTCAAATTTACTGCTGTAATGCTTAACCTGTTTACCATCCACCTCTATATATACTTCACCCTCGCCTTCATAAAATGCAGTTTGCACCGAATCGGATAAGCGGTGCAAATCATCTTCATCAAAATCTTTAACCACAATACGGTCTATCAGTACCCAGGTTTGCGGCGTTGTTTGCGTGGCTGATGTTTCTTTAGCAAGCGGCAATATTTTTTTTAATGCAGCAGGCGTTTGTTCCATCAGCTCCTCAATGCGCATAAGAGGCTCCTGAGCAGATGCAACATAGATTCTTGAAAATCCTTTTTGTAGTAAAATATTAAGCTCTTCAAGTACCGCTCTATTTTTATGCTGCTTTAATGCAACACCAATTACAACTTTGCTATTTTTTGGAAGAGCACTAATGGCAGCTACCACATCCGACACCTCATCTTTTTTTACTTCTTTACCGCTAACAGGCGAAATGGTTTTACCTGCTCTGGCAAATAAAAGTCGGAGGTAATCATAAATTTCAGTCATGGAGCCCACTGTACTTCGGGGCGTGCGGGTAATTACCTTTTGCTCTACTGCAATAGCTGGGCAAAGGCCTTTGATCATGTCCACGTCTGGCTTTTCCATACGGGCCATAAATTGTCTGGCATAGGCGCTTAAACTTTCGGCATAGCGGCGCTGCCCTTCGGCAAATAAAGTATCAATGGTTAGTGACGACTTACCACTTCCCGAAACGCCCGTTACCACAATAAATTGACCGCGCGGAAATGCCACGCTTACATTTTTTAAATTGTGCACGCGCGCACCCACTACCTCAATAGCGTCTAGCCCCTTTAATGGAGCCTTTGCCTGCACTAGTTTTGCGCCCTTTACCCCCGCTGTATCTACTTGTTTTTTTGCTGCCATAAATGTTACACAATGTAAACAGATTATCGCAGCATAGGTTTAGTTACGGCTTAAATAAAGACAGATTTTTTTGCCCCTGCACAATTTTTTTTCAAATTATTCGATGTGAATAACCAAACCCCTCTTTTGCAATGTATCCACAAGCGAGCAACCGGAATAAAAGATAACTAATTTGAACCCCGAGAAGAAAAAGAAACTATGAAAACACTCGAGCAGGTTGCAGATTTAGATTTGATACGTTCCTTTCAAGCCGGCGACACAGAAGCATTTGACGTACTGGTAACGCGCTACAAAGACCGTATCTACTCCTCTATTTTGTTTTTTGTTAAGGACACTTATTTAGCTGAAGACCTGTTTCAAGATGTGTTTATCAAAATTATTGATACGCTAAAAAACAAGCGCTACACCGAAGAAGGAAAGTTTTTACCATGGGCGCTCCGAATTGCACACAACCTATGTGTCGATTACTTTAGAAAAGTAAAGCGTACACCGGCCATAAAAACTTCTGACGATCAAGATATTTTTGAAGTGATCAATGTATCACAAGAAGCGCCAGATCAAAAGCTCATGCGCGGTGAAAGCCACGACAAAGTGCGCCGTATGTTAGACTTACTTCCCGAAGAGCAAAGAGAAATTATTGTGTTAAGGCATTACGCCAACCTTAGCTTTAAGGAAATTGCTGAAATCACCAATTGCAGCATTAATACGGCACTAGGTCGTATGCGTTACGGGTTAATTAACCTGCGCAAAATGATGACTGAAAATCAGATGACTTTATAAGTAAGGTCAATTAGCGCTAGAAAAACCAGCATTCATTTTATTTATTAGCTGCATCAAAAGCCGCTTTAACTGCGTCTAAGTGCTTAATAAAACCTGCTACACTAGGGTCGTAGCCATATTTTACATCACTTAAAGGCTTCCCGTTTAAATCCAAAAACATATAGAGGGGCTGCGCATTAAAACCAAAGGTTTTGATTTCGTAGTCAAGGTTTTTACCACCTACGGTTTCAATTTTAACGCCGTTTTTATCGGTGTACTGCTCACTTACAGGCAGTTCCTCAGTTTCGTCTACATATAAACTTACGAGTACAAAATTTTCTTTGATGCGCGACAATACAGCTGGATCTTTCCATACCTGCTCTTCCATTTTACGGCAATTAGGACAGGTATGTCCTGTAAAATCAAGCATGATGGGCTTCTTTACAATTTTAGCAGCAGCCATACCTTCTTCCAAATCAAAATACGCCGTTAACCCAAAAGGTACATGTAATTTGTTCGTGTACTTTTTTGGCGGCGCCGCTTGAGACCCAGCACTAGGGCTTACGCCTGCAGCATTTCCAATTTTATATTGAAGATCATTTAAATTAAATTCTTGTGTAGTAGCTGGTGGTATAAAACCGCTGAGTGCCTTTAATGGAGCCCCCCATAAGCCTGGTACCATATATACGGCAAAGCTAAAACTTGCCATGGCAAAAAATAAACGAGGCACCGACACGTATGGCAAATCACTATCGTGTGCAAATTTTAATTTGCCTAGTAAGTATACGCCTAATAAGAAAAACACTACAATCCAGAGCACTAAAAACACATCTCTATTTAAAATACCTAAATGATAAGAGAGGTCTACGTTGGATAAAAATTTAAGGGCTAATGCTAATTCAATAAAACCAAAACTTACTTTGATGGTATTTAACCAACCGCCACTTTTTGGAAGTGATTGTAGCATGGATGGAAAAAATGCAAACAAAGAAAATGGAATAGCGAGGCCAACCCCAAAACCCATCATACCTATAATGGGCGCGAGTCCTACGCCTTGCATACTGGTTTGTCCAAGTAAGGTGCCCACAATAGGACCGGTGCAAGAAAACGAAACAATTACAAGCGTTAAGGCCATAAAAAAGATACCAAGAAGTCCACCTTTGCCCGCTTTTTGATCTGCTTTGTTGGCCCAACTATTAGGCAGTGCTAATTCAAAAGCACCAAAAAATGAAATAGCAAAAACAATAAACACCACAAAAAAGAAAATATTAGAAACCGGGTGCGTAGAAATGGTATATAAAATTTTATCGCCAAATATAAGCGTAAGTATAAGCGTTGGTATGGTGTAGATAAGCACAATAGATACAGAGTACCAAAGTGCATTTTTTAACCCTTCTATTCTTGTTTTACTGCGCTTTAAAAAAAAGCTAACCGTTACTGGAATGAGCGGAAATACACAAGGTGTAATGACAGCGAGGAGTCCGGTTGCTAAACAAAGTAAAAAGATACTCCACATAGAACCTTCTTTATTTTCAGATGCCGCGCTGGCGTCAGCTACATCATTAGTAGTAGCAGCACTCGCATCTGTAATCGTTACGTTTATTTTTTCTTCACCACTTGGAAAATCATCACCAGAAACGCCAAGCCAATTAAAAGAACCTTTAATAGCAGTGGCGCCTGCTTTAATACCAAGGGTGTACTTGAAAGTTACACTATCATAAGCGGTACCCTTGTCTGTAGCGCCCGGAATTGCTACAGCACCTGCTACGCCGTCTTCTTTAACCGTTCCACGTATAGAAGCCGAACTATCTAATTGAAGTGACGACACAAATACATCTTCAATGTTTTTTTTAACGGCTGTAAATATGCGGGTACCTTTTGCAGCCACAGCATGCACGGTAAGCGTTGCAGAGGTATCGGTTAATTTAGTGGCCGAAAAAACAAACTGCACAGGTTGTTTAGAATCCTGTGCAGCTGCGCTATAAATTAATTGTATACTGGCAAGTAAAACAATAAATAATATTTTCTTAGTCATTATTGAAGCTTAAGGTCAAAAGTTTTTTTGCTTGGCGGTAAGCATTGACGGTCGTCACAAACCATATACTCGATGGTGCCGCTAATATTTGTTTTAACACCACCACGCACTTTTAATGTTTGCGTATAAGTGGCCGTCTCACCAATATAACGAACCGTGGTTTTAAATAGGTCGTCATATACCTGCTTTACTTTTCCGATTTCTTTGGTAACACCTACTTTAGTAATAAGCGGGTTATTTTTAAAATTAATTTTAGTAGGAACTGGACCACCTGCACCAGTGGTTTGCGAATAAATATGCCAATCACCTTCAATGTTTGCCGTTGCCGTAAAAGTATAGGTATCGGCACTTACTTTTTTTACCGAATAAGACCAATCTACAGGATCCTGAATTTGAGCAGAAACACTGTAAGAGATACACAAAACCGCAAGTATTGAAAATATTTTTTTCATCATAATTAATTTAACCCCAGTAATTCAAACACTTTTTTACCGTCAATATTCCCAAGCACAGTTGAAGTAGCACGCTCTGGGTGCGGCATCATACCAAATACATTTTTTGCTGCATTACTTATGCCGGCAATATTTTTTGTAGCCCCATTAGGATTG